>Ga0208261_1000010_pt1 | contig 80314 bp, 82 predicted proteins | sample Knorr_S7_td_DCM__FD_185595 | JGI IMG/M metagenome (GOLD analysis project Ga0208261, IMG submission 185595) | Marine microbial communities from Southern Atlantic Ocean transect - Knorr_S7_td_DCM_ad_131m_LV_B (SPAdes) (version 3) | ecosystem: Environmental > Aquatic > Marine > Oceanic | place...
GACCAGAAACCAGACAAAGGGAATAATCCTGATAAAGATAAGGCGCAGATTGTCATAGAATAATATGTGTATTTCATCTTAGATTTTAAGCCACCCATATATTTCATATTGAAAGTACCTGCTGCATGGTGTACTGATCCAGCACTCAGGAATAATCCTGCCTTAAAAAATGCATGAGTAAATAAATGGAATACAGCTGCAGTGTAAGCTCCTAATCCTAGAGCCATAAACATATATCCTAATTGAGAAATTGTTGAATAAGCTAATACTCTTTTAATATCAGTTGTAGTAAGTGCCATTGTAGCTGCAATAAAGGAAGTTAAAGCTCCTATGATTGCTACTAGAATCATAATATCTGAGTTTTGAAATAAAGGGAAAAGCCTTGCTATCAAAAATACTCCCGCTGTAACCATCGTTGCTGAATGAATTAAAGCAGAGACTGAAGTAGGTCCTTCCATAGCATCAGGAAGCCAATTATGAAGAGGGAATTGGGCAGATTTACCTATAGCCCCGACTAAGAATCCCAGAGATAAAATAGTTGCTACATTTGTTGATATTTCATTATTCAATATTGCATTGTATAAAGCAGGAATTTCTAATAAGTCAGAATTCACATTAAATAAATAAATTATAGAGAATAAAAATCCGAAATCTCCTAATCTTGTCATAATAAAGGCTTTCTTTGCAGCAGCAGCTGCAGATTTCCTTTCATGCCAAAAGCCAATAAGTAGATAAGAAGAAACACCGACTAATTCCCAAAAAATAAATAATTGTAGAATGTTTCTAGACATTACTAGACCAAGCATAGAACCTGTAAATAAAGCCATATAGGAGAAGTATCTACAAAAACTTTTGTCTCCATGCATGTATCCAATGGAGTAAATCTGAACCAAAAACGAGACTCCTGAAACTACAACTAACATTATTGCAGTCAGCGGATCTACCAAGAAAGAAAAAGTTATATCAACATCATTTAGGTTGATCCATGTAAATGAAATTGACGATGAAAAATCCCCTACATTAAAAAGTACAATCAAAGCAAAAATAAAACTTATTCCAATAGAAATTGAGTTTACAATACCAGGAATTTCACTCTTACCACTTATTAAGTTTCTTAATACAATTGAATTAAAAATAAAAACGCTAAAAGGAATTAACAATATTAGCAATGTTAGTATTTCAATCAAAAATAATTTCTCCCTAAATTTTTCTTATAATTTCATCTGCAACATGTTCTCTACCTTTCGGAACAAGTATTCTAAAGTTTGATTTTTCTGACCATTCTAATAAACCATTCTCAGGAATAATCTTGGTTGGAAGCCCTTCAGCTTCAAGTAAGTTTTTCCAAGTTTCAGCAGTAGTCAAATTATTAACTTTTTTATAATCAATCCACATAATTAATTTTTCATCTCCGATAAATCAGATAGCTCAACGGTTGATTTAAATTTTCCAAGCGCAAGCACTAAAGCTAATGCTAATGCAGTTTCTCCAGCTGCAACAGAGATAATAAAAATACCTAAAATATTTCCTGACAAAACATGAAAAATATTTTCATTAGTAAGGGAATTTAATATAAAATCTTCATGAATGCTGTATCTAGTAAATGCAATTACAGCTAATACTACAGAGTTAAATATAAGCTCAAGAGACATCAATGTAATTACTATATTTTTTCTAGTCAATAAACCAAATATTCCTATAGATAATAAGGCTGAAGAAAAAATTAATACAATATCTAAAGTCATACCGTTTCTCTTTCTCCTTCATTATCATTTTCTATAGTATTTTTTGTAACTGCTATAGATCCAATTACACATGCGACTATTATAAGACCGATTAATTGAAGTGATATAAAATATCTTGTAGAAAGAAGCGTTCCTATAGGAATTATGGAATTATTAAATAATCCTTCTTTAATTTGATTTTCATCAGAAGTATTCTTTACTGAAGATATGGAGTTGTCATCTGGATTTTCAACATATCTTTCAAATAAAACTTCTTTAACTAATGGAGATTTAATATCATCAACTGTAGTCCAATTTGTTGAAAGTATCACATAGGTAAAAACAGCAAATATCAACGATGAAATAAATAGAGAAGTATAGAAGCTAATTCCTTTGGTTGATGATGAAGCTGTTTGTAAATCCTTAACTAGCAAAACCGAAAAAGCCATCAAAACAGAAACAGCTCCTACATATACTAGAATTTGCACTGCCCCTAAAAATTCTGCATTAATTGCAAAATAAACAACTGCCACAGTAATAAAACTTAATGCCAAGCATATTGCTGCCCTAAAAACGTTTGTTTGAACCACTACAACCAATGCACTAATAACACCTACTATAGAGACTAATATCAAAAAAATATTTAGTAACGAATTATCCATCTAATTTCCTTTTACTAACCCATTTATTTTTTATATTTTGATAACTAGGTTTTTCGTGTCTTCCGGCTTCCTTAGGGTTATTTAAGTCTTTTTCCCAAGGGTTATATTCATTTTCTTCAAATTGAGGCCTAAACCAACTACTTGGATTTTTATTTTGAGAAATTAATGTTTCTTTATCAAGAACCAAATTAACTCTTTCATAGTTTCCTCTTTCAAAATCTGTACCCATATGTAGCGCATCATAAGGACATGCTTCAACACATAACCCACAAAACATACATCTTCCTGTATCTATATCAAATTTATCAATTGCATAATTTTCACCAGCTTGCATATTTTCTCCACCAGGATGAGTTACGATTTCAATAATCCCAAGTGGGCAGTATTTTGCACAGGAGGCACAAGCAGTGCATCTATCATCGTACCAAACAAACTCATTACCTCTAAATCTTGGAAATTGATCTATTTTAACTGGTATCTTTACCATTCTCACTAACCCCAAAAGGAAGATTTTAGGAGTTTCAGTAAGAATTTTGGATATAGGTTTATCTAGATGTTTAGAAAGAGCTAAAAGACCTACTCTTCTATCCGGATATTGAATTGTAAATACTGGAGAAAATAGATTTTTCAGCGTAACAGATAACCCTTTTATAAGTCCAAATCCTAACATCAGTTACCTGCTTTCTCAAATTTTGGTTTATCTGATCCTACTGGATACGTCACTTTTTTTATATCATTATCATCATAATTTTTAGTTTTTAGTAATCTAAATATTATGAAAAGAAATGGGAATACAAATATCCAATTTGCTAGCGCAATATATATCATTCGATTTGATTCACCATCTGGCCAAATAATCACTGCAATAGAAGTTACAACTATATTTACTAAAGTTAATTCAAAAAGACCTTTCCATGCTAAATTAAGCACTTGATCAATTCTAAATCTAGGCCATGTAGCCCTAATCCAAATTATTAAGAATAAAACTGCAACTACCTTAATCGTCAACCAAAAAATCCCAGGCAAAATTGGCCCATTAGGCCCACCAAGAAAAAGTGTAGAAAAAACTGAAGCAGCAGCTATAGCAGCTGCAAATTCTCCTAAATAAAACAACCCCCATTTCATTCCAGAGTAATCATTTTGATATCCAGCAGCTAGTTCAGACTCAGCTTCTGTAAGATCAAAAGGGGTCCTGTTTATTTCTGCCAAAGAACCTAAAAAGAAAACGACTGCTGCAACAGGTTGAATCAGTATAAAAGGCATATTATGGAAATTGACTATATCCATTACTGACATTGACTCAGTAATCAGTAAAATTCCAACAAGTGACAAACCAACAGGAATCTCATAGGAGATTAGCATTGCAACTGATCTTAGGGCAGAGAAAATAGCTATTCTATTTGCAGAAGCCCAAGCGGCACAGATAATAGACAATCCACTGATAGATGTTACTGCAAGAATAAACAACACACTTACATTAATATTGACCGCATACAGACCTATTCCAAAAGGAATCACAGAGAATATTATAAAAACTGGAACAACCAAAAGTAATGGAGCCAAATTGAAAATATACTTGTCAGCTTCTTCTGGAATTATATCTTCTTTGAACATTACTTTGACTGCATCAGCCGTAGAAGTTAATATACCTTGAGGTCCCCATCTATTAGGACCTGATCGTTGCTGAAATCTTCCTAATAGCCTTCGCTCTCCCCAAATTAGAGCAAGAACTCCTCCCAAAACTGCATTGATTACTGCAAAAGCAATTATTATTCCAGAGAGTAAAGTTAATAAAAAGTTTTCATACTTAAAGTCTGTTATTAATATATGAAGAAAAAATTGAAGTATGTCATAAATAAATTCAAACATTACCTATCTACTTCTCCCATATTTATATCTATACTTCCAAATGTGACAAATAAATCTCCAAACAAAGTTCCGACAAGCATGTCTTTGAGCAGAGTTAAATTAATCAATGATGATGATCTTACATGCCATCTGTATGGAGAAATTGATCCATCAGATACAAGATAAAACCCTAATTCTCCTTTGGACCCTTCAATTGCTGTATAGCAATCACCTTTGGGAGGTCTAACTAAATTAGGAACCTCGTCATGGTGAGGCCTTACTGGGCCTGGTTCAATTTTTTCGACACACTGCTTTACAATTCTTAAACTTTCTCTCATCTCTTGAACTCTTAGTAGATATCTTGAATAATTATCTCCAGCAGTATGAGTTGGAATATCAAATTCTACTTGATCATAATAATCGTAAGGGTCTGTTTTTCGAAGATCCCAATCAACGCCTGTAGACCTAAGAATTGGCCCAGTTATAGATGCATTAATTGCCTGTTCAGCAGTAAGAACAGCGACTCCCTTGGTTCTTGAAAATATTATTTCATTAGATGTAAGAAGATTTTCTAACTCTTCAACCTTTGAAGGAAAATCTTCAATAAAAGCATTAAGGGATTCCCAAAATTGTAATGGTGCATCCATAAATACTCCACCAGGTCTTAGATATGAATTTGTTATTCTAGCTCCACAAAGCATTTCAAACATTTGAAGAATTTTTTCCCTCTCTCTCATTGAGTAAGTCAGAGGAGTTCCCCAAGCTCCAAGATCTTGAATCAAAAATCCAATTGCAACTAAATGACTTGCAATTCTTTGTAATTCGGATGCAATCATTCTCAACCAAACTCCTCTTGGTTTAGGATCAATATTAGCAAGCTCCTCTAGGGCAAGAATATATCCTTGGTTATTTAACATTGATGAGACATAATCCATTCTGTCTGTAAGGGTAACTACTTGTGTATAAGTTCTCTCTTCAGCAAGTTTTTCCGAACCTCGATGAAGATATCCAAAAATTGGTTCAACATCAATAATAGTTTCACCGTCAAAAGTTACTCGCATCCTAAAAACACCATGAGTTGAAGGATGTTGAGGGCCTAGATTTATTGTTATTGGTTCACTTTTTACAGACATTTTATTTTTTTGAATCCTCTACTATAGATTGATCATTAGTAACAAAATCTTTTCTTAATGGGTGTCCAGGGAAGCCATCCCAAAGCAAAATTCTTTTCATATTGGGATGATCTTCAAATTTTATTCCCATCAAGTCGTAAATTTCTCTTTCTTGAAAATCTGCCCCTTTCCAAAGCGAATAAACACTTTGAATTTTTGGTTCATCTTGTCTTCCATAACCAACTTTAGCCTTAATGGTAGCTTTCGAAAGTGTTATGAGGGATTTGAGATGATATACAACTTCAAAATGATCATAATAATCTACAGCTGTTATTGACGACAAAAGATCAAAGGAAAAACCTGAAGTTTCCTTGAGAAATTTCATTACTTGATAAATCTTCTCAGGATCAACATATACATCATTGTCATTAGAATCTAATACACTTTTTTCGAGATGAGAATTTATTTCTTTAGCAAGTGTAATTCCATTCCAATTTTTCATAAAATTATACCTCTCCTGCTCTTTCGCCAGTTAAGCTATATTTTTTTATTTTTTCATGCAACTGCATTATTCCATAAAGCAATGCATCTGGTCGAGGAGGACAACCCGGAACATATACATCAACAGGAACTATATGATTTACACCAGGAACAACAGAATAACTCTCATAATATGGCCCCCCAGATGTTGCACAAACACCCATAGATATAACCCATTTTGGTTCTGCCATTTGATCATAAAGTCTTCTTAGAGGAACTGCCATTTTCCATGTCACTGTGCCTGCAACTATCATCAAATCAGCTTGTCTTGGAGTTGCTCTAAAAACTTCCATCCCAAATCTTGAAATATCAAACCTACTCATTGCAGTTGCTATCATCTCAAAAGCACAACAGGCTAATCCAAATTGTAAGGGGAAAAGGCTTGATTTACGAGCCCAATTAAGAAGCTGATCTACAGATGAGACTACAACATTTTTATCTAAATCATCATTATTGATTATAGGTTCAGGGAAAGGAGCAACATGCGTTGACTTCATTGTATTTATTAATCCACCTTCTTCTTTATCCAATTCTTTCGTAGATAAATCTAATGGAACTCTTTCTATTTTATCCATTCTAAACACCCCTTTAACCAAACGTATATAAATGAAACAGTAAGAACAGTTAGAAAAACTAAAATACCTATGAATGGAAGTAGTCCCCAAACATTGGTTATATACCCATGACTAACTGCCCAAGGAAAAATTAAAATAGTTTCTACATCAAATGCAACAAAAAGTAATGCATAGTAAAAATAACCAAAACTAAAGAGTGAAGGTTTTTCACTAAAGGCAGGATGACCTCCTTCATATGCCGATTTCTTAATCTTAGTTACTCTGCTTGGAGTAACTCCAAACTTCGTTCCAAGTTTAGCGGTAGCTAACATTCCTATAGGGACTACCACAGATAATGACACAAAAAGAAGCAACAAACTATATTCAGTTAGATATTGTTGACCCATTTAACGTAAATCTCCTGAAATTTACTAATAAATAATCTTATATTTTAATGCTAAACCTTTGCTAGAGATTCTAATTTATTGATAACTTTAGCTTTTAATTCTTTAGCTTCCATAATGTCTGGAGACTTACCTTGAGCTTTTTTATCCCATAAAACTTCACCATCAACTGTTACCTTGAATGCACCAGCAGTACCAGGTTTTAATGATATTGCAATAGCTGTTCCAGCTGCTTGGAATAGCTCACTTGTCATCCATGCTGCTAAATTTGCATAACCACAAGGAACGCAGTATTCTATTTCAGCTTCCATTTTCCAATCTGCCATAATTATCCCCTTTTAATCTTATTTTGCTTAAATTCTACAAATTACTATAATCTTATAAAAGGTAATAAATAATGCAACACTGCATTTAAGGTAAATTTATGAAAAAAAGCGACATTGTAAATCTTAAAAATGTAACTAGAGAAGATATTCCAAGATTAATTGATTGGTTAGATGATAAAGATGTATATGAAAATTGGTTTGGAAAATACACATACAACGAGCCTGCTCATTTAGGTTATGAACCAAAAAACATGATCAATGCAACAGAAGAAGAATGGAATGAAGTTTTCCATGATCCTCACCATGAACCTCATAGATCTATATTTTCTATTTATCTAAATGATCATCATATCGGTGAGGCTCAACTTTCAATTGATGAATCTTTGGGTGATGCTCAATTATCTGTTCTTATTGGAGATAAATCAGTGTGGCATAAAGGGTATGGTACTGAGGCAGCTCTAGCTTTACTCGAACATAGTTTTACAAATTTAGGAATGTACAGAGCTTGGGTTGATATACCAGAATTTAATAAAAATGCCGTTACTCTTTTCGAAAAAATTGGATTTGTACATGAAGGAACATTTAGAAAGAGTAGACCAAGGAACGGCCAAAGATTTAATTCTGTTGTAATGGGAATGCTTATTGATGAATATTCTTCGAAATACCCTGATGGAATTTCAAGCCATGTAATTGAGTGGGATGGTCAGAAGCCTTAGTCATTCCAAAAAGTTTTCTGCATCGCATCCAAATATTTATAAGCTGACCCAGTATTCACTACTACAACTTTATCTGATTTTTTTATAAATCCACTCTCTCTTAATTTCATTGTGGCTCTTAGGACAGCTCCACCTTCAGGAGCAGCAAAGATTCCTTCTTCTTTTGAAAGTAGCGAAACACCTTCAAGCATTTCTGCATCATTAATTCTTATTGCAGTACCTTTACTTTCTTTCAAAATATTAAAAATTATAAAATCTCCAACAGCTAATGGGACCCTCATGCCTGCAGCTAAAGTCTTAGGATTTTCAAAAGGAACTGCGTACTCTTCGTTTTTTTCAAACGCATCAACTAAAGGAGAACATCCTTCAGCTTGAACACATACCATTTTAGGCTTCTTATCATTAACTAAACCCATTTTCTCCAGCTCATTTATAGCTTTCCATATCCCAACAATTCCTGTACCTCCTCCAGTTGGATAAATTATAACATCTGGTACTTGCCAACCAAGTTGTTCTACTATCTCAAGACCCATGGTTTTTTTACCCTCAACTCTAAAAGGTTCCTTCAAGGTTGATATATCAAATAAATCATATTTTTCAGCAGCAATCGCTGATGCTTTACCAGCATCAGATATAAAACCATCAACAAGCTCAACATTTGCCCCAAAAGCTATACATTCCATTTTGTTTGCAAGTGGAGCATCCTTAGGCATGAAAACATTAGCAGCAATTTTAGATTTTGCAGCATATGCTGACATAGCTCCTGCAGCATTTCCTGCTGAAGGCATAACGATACCTTTGATTCCAAATTCTTTAGCTTTTGATATAGCTGCAGATAAACCTCTAGCTTTAAACGAACCTGTAGGGTTATTACTTTCATCTTTAACATAAAGATTTTTAATATCTAAAACATTGGATAGATTATTCATCCTCATTAATGGAGTGTTACCCTCTCCTAGAGAAACAATATTATTATCATCTAAAACAGGTAATATTTCCTCATATTTCCACATATCATTTCTTCTAGATAATAAACTTTCTTTTGTCATTGTTTCTTTAGCTTTTTCCAAATCATATCTAGCCAATAATGGTTTTTCTGAAGATGGGCTTAGCCTTCTTGGAATATCATTTGAAAATTTATCTCCAGTTAGAGAGCATTGAAGATATTCGTATGTACTTAATGTTTTAGTCATTATATTTTTTTATATTTAATTTGATTTTTGAACCTAATATTTTATTTATGCTATCAATTATTTTTATAGAAATATCTTCCAATTGATAAATTTTATGATTGATATGTGATATTGAAGAAACTTTTAAATTTGGCATACCGCATGGAACAATTTTTTTATAAATATTTAGGTCATTATTAACATTTAGTGCAAATCCATGCATTGAGATATTCTTTATTATTTTCAGACCAATAGCTGCAATTTTCTCTCCTTTGGGATTCACTTCTTTATCGTATATTTCATTTTCATCTCCATTTACCCAAATTCCTCTTCTTTTTGGGACTTTATGAGCATTTATTTCGTATATGGAAAGAGTATCTATAATTACTTTTTCTAAGAATTCAACATATTCCAAAATTCCAGAAAAATATTTCTTTATGTTAATGATTGGATAACAAATTAATTGCCCTGGATTATGTACAGTGACTTGGCCTCCTCTTGAAGTTTTTACAAATAATATATTTGGATTATTAGAGTTTAATTTTTCAATTTCCTGATCAGATATTTTTTCTTGAGAACCAAAAGTAACAACATTATCATGTTCCAAAAATAAAATATGATCTTCTTTTTTATTTTCTTGAACTTCTAAATTTATTTTTTCTTGTAAGTCAATTGAGCTAAAATAATCTAACTTACCTAAAAAAAAAGCTTGAATATTTTCAGTGCTTTTAACCATAATTAAATTATTATTTTTAAATATTATAGGAGTTTGAAATGCATAAAAAAATCAATATTCATATTTTTAGTAAAGCTTTCTTATTGATGTTTATTGCAATTATATTTATATCTTGTTCGAATGATAACGAGAGTGTTAGCCCAGTGACTGGGTCATCTCCAGCCCCTCCTACGGGAAACTTAGATCAATCTAAAGAATATACAGCTATTTTTGATACTCAGGTTGGATCATTTGAAATAATACTATATGATGATCAAGTCCCATTTACGGTGGAAAATTTTATAAATTTATCAAGAATAGGATATTATGACCAAACAACCTTTCATAGAGTCTTACCAAACTTTATGGCACAAGGTGGTGATCCATCTGGAACAGGAATGGGAAATCCAGGTTATAAGTTTAATGACGAATTTCATGTAGATCTTAGACACAATAGTGAAGGTATATTATCAATGGCAAATTCAGGAGCTAATTCTAATGGAAGTCAATTTTTTATAACTTTACAAGCTGTACCATTTCTAGATGCTTATGATGAAAGTAATAACAAAAAGGATTGTTTAAATATGACTGTGTCTTGTCATGCTGTATTTGGAAAAGTAATTTCAGGAATGGATGTTGTAAAAAAAATCAGACTCAGAGAACCTTCAACAGACAGAGAACTTGGAACAGTAATCAATAGTATTAGTATTAAAGAAAAATAAATAATTAAATTTTCATGTAAGGTATATTTTTGTTAAATCTTACTTGTTTCCCTGAAGATCCAATCCATTGACCTTGAGAAATTGATTCTCTAGATGTAACAGGGACTGAATTGATTCTTATACTAGGGTCTCCATCTTTAGAAATTATATTAATATATACTTCATCTTCTAAAAATTCGAAATATCCTCCATTATAAGGAAGTTGTTTTATATCCTTAAAATTAATTCTTTTAGGATGAGTCATTTTTTCAATCGGATTTCTTTTGATTTCAGAGAAATCTACAACAACATTATTTTCAACATCAATTAAGAATCCATAAATATTAGCTCTCCTGAAGTAGTTAATTATAAGAATGGCTATTAACAAAATTGCAACTAGGATAACTAACCAATAGTAATATCTTAATCCAAATATATACAAAAAATTTGTATCTAATTGAACTGAAATTTTTACAGGTGGAGTTTGATGTTCTTGATCCAAGTAAGTAGTATTCATTTTAATATCTAAAGATATTTCTTCTTTTATTTTCATTGAAGAACTTGCTAATATCTTGAATTCATAGGATTTATGTGTGTCCTTTATCTTTACGGGATCAAGCCTGTATGTAATATAGTTTTTTGAGTTATCTGTTATTAAATCAATCTCATCTAGCCCTACTAAGAAAGGATAGTTATTAACAGAGGTTTCAAATTTCCCAATGACAAATTCTTGATCAATTTTCCCAGAAGCATTAGATATTGAAGTTACATTCAACTCTGGGTAATATTCCACTTTGATTTGATCCATTTGTTTTATAGGTGTAGATAGACTTTTCCATTGCAAAGTATATTCAATATCAATCATTGATTGTTCAGGAACGCTAGGTAATATTGCTGAATAAATACCATCAAGTGCGACTTTATCTCCCTTTTGTCCTATATCGTTCATTATTTGGATAGTTTCAGTACCTTTAAAGTCTCTAACTCTAACTTGCAATTCTGCATCAGATATATTCATTATTGAGTTTTCAACATAAGTTCCCACTTCAAGTAATATTTCTGAATCAACTGGATAAATTTTATCTCCAAAAGTTCGTAGATCCAGAGGATTAGAGGTATCTGTATATACTTCATATTTACCTTCAGAGCCGTTTGTAATTATTGTCCAAGTTCCAGACTGAGGTTTATTAATATCTAGAAAAATTATTTTTTCTAGTTCCCAAAAATTATAATCAGAATTTTCAGTCAACTCGTTACCATCAGGATTAATCAGAGAGACGTTTGTTTTAAAATCTTGCCTGTAAATACCAATTCTTAATTTATTCACAGTTGGTGGGACATTTATAAAATTTGATAAAGGTTTTGAATCTAAGTTCGTATCTATAAGAAGTACAGGATTTTTCAAAAAAAGTTTTATGAAATCTGTGTAAGATTTATTTGTACCAAAATCTATGAAATTTCCTTTTGTGTTTTGAGATATTTGAGAAAAAAAATCTCTATTGTTTACCAATGAGGAAGGTAAGGCCATTATATTCAACTTAATTTCAGAGGATGAATAAAGATCTGATAAATTATTTAATTTAATTTCAGAAGATTCATCAATATTAATATTCAAAGGAGATATCAAATAAAATTCAGAATTTGAAATATTAACATTTTCTGCAATTTGGGTAAAACCATCTGAAATGGCTAAGTAATGATTAGACATTAAATTTTCTGATTCTAACTTAACGTTTGATAGATAATCATCTATTGATACCTTTAAGTTTTCTTTGTTAATTTCAATTGGATTTCCATTTATAGAACCATAACTTTGCAGTTTTACAGTAGTATCGTCTCTTAGTGAATAGTATTTTGCAATTTGATAAATAACATCTTTAGAAGTTCTAAAATCTTCTTCATCATTTAGAGTATAAGAATCATATGCTATAAAAATAGTTCTATCTGTATTCTCATCAGCAAATATATTCTTAAGATTTAGAATGCAAAATAAAAGAGTAACTGAAACAAATCCAAGAAAAAAAACTTTCTTTAATATGTCATAATTGTTTATAAATATTTTAAGAGAATTATCCATTTTTAAATAATATACATTTTTGGTCTAAAATTCCCTAAAAATTTAAATCAAGATAATAGCAAAAATACTTAGGAAAATATTAATATGAAGATTACAAAGATAGAAACTACCTTATTTGAATATAAGTTAGATAGAAGCATGGGTGATGCAAACTCACCAATGGGTAGGAAAAAGGCAAGTGGGTGCGTTTTAGAATTAATTACTGATGAAGGTATCTCGGGTATTTCTATAGGAGGTCAAAACGCCCTACCACAGATAAATTCTATATTTGATGGAATTCTACTAAATAATGATCCTAAGGCAATTTTTAGTATTTGGAAAAGAATGGTAGAGAAATATTTCAAGGGTGGTCATGACGGAATTGCTAATGATGCTATTTCAGCAATAGATGTGGCTCTATGGGACTTAAAAGCAAAAATAAATGAAGAGCCACTATGGAAAACATTAGGAGGAAATAATAATAAGGTTAATGTCTATGCGTCAGATATAGCGCTTCCAATAAATGATGATGATCTATTTAATTGGTATTCAAAAATGTCAGATAAATTTGGTTTCAAGGGAGGAAAATTAAAAGTAGGTTTAGATCAAGAGTCAGACCTAAAAAGACTAGAATTGATGCATAATGCATTATCTAAAAATTGTGATGATCCAATATTATATGTTGATTCAAACGAATATTGGTCTCCCAAACAAACAATAAGAAATGTATCTGAAATGGAAGAAAGGTTCACTTTAGGGTGGATTGAGGAACCTGCAAGAAGATGGGATTTTTTAGGCTTGAAAAAAGTTTCAGATTCCCTTCAAACACCTGTATGTGCTGGAGAAAATCTTGATACATTAGGCGACTTTCTACCCTATTTTCATCATAGATCAGCAGATGTTATTCAAGTTAGCCATGGAATGACAGGAATATCTGGAGCTCTTCAAATAGCTGATGCTGCTTATGCTTTAGAATTACCAGTTACTTTAGGAGGTTCATCAGGAATAATTCATGCGCATATCGCTAATGCAATACCTAATTGCATAACTGTTGAAGTTCCTCATCCTGAACCAGAAACTAAGGTTTTTACATCAGATGTAACCATTAAAGATGGTTATGCATTTGTAGGAAATAAGCCAGGAATGGGTATAGAAGTAAATTATGAAGAACTTGCAAAGCATAAAGTAGAAAAGGTTTCTCAAAAAGCTGGTCCAAGTCCATATGGAAGAAGGCCTGGAGCTGGTTTATATGAAATACCACCCACCAAAGAAGAAATAAGTGAGGGACAGTCAAAATGAAAATTATTGATTATAAGTTAGAAATATATAAAGAAATCTTAGATCGTCCACTAGGTGATTCTAATGGACCTTCAGGAAACGATTTAATATATTCAAGCATATTAAAAATAGAAACTGATGAAGGAATTACAGGTATTGCACCATTAGGTAATGAATATGTAAAAGAATTTTTTCCTATTCTTGAAAATGAAGACCCTAGAGAAGTTTTCTCAATTTGGAAAAAAATGATTGATTTTGTTTTCAAAGGAGGAGATGAAGGAGAAGCCCATGGAGCATTATCTGCTGTAGATATAGCATTATGGGATATCAAGGCTAAAATAAACTCAGAACCTCTATGGAAAACTCTTGGATCAAATGAACCTAGATGTAAAGTTTATGCCTCAGATATTGGATATAATCTTACTGATGAAGAACTTCATAGTTTTTTTTCAAAAATGGCAGAAAAAGGAGTTGATTCAGGAAAAGTAAAAATAGGAATCTCCTTAGATGATGATATTAGAAGAATAGGGATTGTTTATGATGCATTATCTAAAGCTACGAAAAGACCAAGAATAATGATTGATTCAAATGAATATTGGTCAGTTAAAAAAGCTATCCAAAACATCAGAAAAATAGAGGAAAAATTTGATATATTTTGGGCTGAAGAACCAGTCAGAAGATGGGATTACAAAGGATTGAAGATGGTATCTGACAATATTAAGGCAGCAGTTTCTACTGGAGAAAACTTAAATAATGTTGGAGATTTTTACTCTCTTGTTAGAAATCAAGCAGCCGATGTATTAAATGTGAGTAGCTACCAATCTGGAGTGACAGGACTAAGACAAATTAGTAATTTTGCTTACGCATATGAAATTCCTGTTACTACAATGAATTGTATTGGAAATTATAATGCTCACATTGCAACATCAATTCCAAATCATATTATGATGGAAGTTGTTGATCCTGGAAGAGAAAAAGCTTATTCTAAGTGGAATGATAATATTTCAGATGGGTACTTAGAATTAGATGATACTCCTGGGATCGGATTAATAGTTGATGAAGATTCATTAGATGAATTAAAAAACCAAAAAATAGATAGAGAGCCAAAAAAACCTTGGGGTAGAAGAAAAGGAGCGGGGCTATATATTCATGATTTTGAAAAAGATGAAGTTAAGTGGAAATAGAAAGGAACTCTCAAATTGAAAGTAACAAAAATAACCAGCATACCAATTCAGGATGAAGAAGGAAGAGTTTATTTTTTTGTAAAAGTAGATACAGATAAAGGCATTCATGGCCTTGGCGAGATTGGGATAGCTAGACAAGGAAATGCTATTGGTAAGGCAATAGACCATTTAAGTGAAATAGTTGTAGGATCTGATCCTTGGGAAACTGAAAGATTATGGCAAGTAATGTTTAGATCTTCATTTTTCCCTGCTGATAAAGTCTACTCTTGTGCAATTTCAGCAATAGATATAGCACTTTGGGATATAAAAGCAAAATCTGTAGATATGCCTGTTTATAAACTTCTAGGAGGTCCTTATAGAGAAAAAGTCATTTGCTATCCTCATACTCAAGGAAATTCAGTAAAAGAATTTTTAGATACATGTGAAGATCACTTAAATAAAGGTTGGAAATTTCTAAGATGGCATCAACCTAGTAATTTTATTAATGATTTAGAATCTGAAATATTAGAGCCAAGAAAATCCATAAAAGTGGCTGTTGAAATAATGAGTCAAGTTAGAGAAAAATTTGGATATGAACCAGGAATATCTTTTGATGTTCATACAAGATTAGATCCTCCTGAAGTTATAGAAATGTGCAAAGATCTAGAACCATTAAAGCCTTTCTTTATTGAAGACCCTATTAGATCAGAAAATCCTGGATCATATCACCATATTAGAAATAAAATCAATCTCCCAATTGCTGCTGGTGAGCAATGGGCATCTAAGTGGCCTTTCAGAGAGGTTATAGAAAATGAATTAATAGATTATGCAAGAATTGATCTCTGTATAGTTGGAGGATTGACTGAAGCACTAAAAATTACACATTGGGCAGAAACCCATTATATAAATATAGTTCCTCATAATCCTTTAGGCCCAGTATCTGCTGCTGCATGCGTTAGTTTGTGTATGGCATCAAGCAATGTTGGTGTACAAGAAATGCCAAAGGCTCCTGGTACTTATGCCCAAAAGCTTTTCCCAAAACAAATAGAGTGGGAAGATGGTTATTCCTGGTGTCCAGATACTCCTGGACTAGGAGTTGATATAGATATGGATGTTGCAGAATCAATGAGAGTTGATCCAACAGGATTTTCACCACAACTATCGAGAGAAGATGGGAGTTTTACAAATTGGTAACAAGAGGTTTTTTTGGGAAAAAAGAAAATAATGATAGAGTTCCTCCAGGTCAGTATATTGAGAATAGATTCCCAGTATTATCAGCTGAGCCTACTCCTAAAATAGAGTTAGAAAATTGGAATTTAACAATTTTTAAAAATGATGAAGAGTTAGCTAAAATAGATTGGAAATTTCTAGAAAATTTAGAAAAAAGTGAAATAACAAAAGACATTCATTGTGTGACAAGGTGGTCCAAGTTCGATATGAAATGGGCAGGAGTATCAGTAAAAAAATTATTTCAAGAAATTGATTTAGCCCCACCCACAGACTGGACTATGACTGGATCTTCAACTGGTTATACTACTAATGTTCCAACTAAAGATTTATTCTTAGAAGATACAATTATTTCTTACTCTTATGAAGACGAACCGATAAGTCCAGAGCACGGTGGTCCAATCAGATTAATAGTTCCTCATTTGTATTTTTGGAAATCTGCAAAATGGTTCGATAAAATTATTTTTATGGATTCGGATAAAGGTGGATTTTGGGAAAACTATGGGTATCACATGTACGGTGACCCCTGGAAAGAGCAAAGATACTCGGGATAAATGAATACTAATAATTTTCATAAATCCAAGATAATTAATAAAAAAATCATTAATTCAGAACTATGCTTTATAGAGTTTGAAGTTGAAAATTGGAATAGTCATATACCTGGTCAATATTCAGAAATTTGCTTAACTGCTGAAAATGGCTATCAAGCTATTCGACCATATTCAATAGCATCCGAACCAAACTCAAATATAGTTGGGTTTTTAATTGAAAAAATTTCAAATGGAGAAGTTTCAAGTTTTTTCTTTGAGCATTCAATGATTGGGGATGAAGTTCTAATATCAAGACCAATTGGATTAAGATTTATACTTAAAAATGAATTTGCCCCTATTTTTATTAGTTCAGGGTCTGGAATAGCTCCATTTTTATCGATGTCTAAATCTCTTGATTTAGAGAAAAAAAAATATAAATTATTCCACTGGTCAAAGACTTTTGACGGTTTAGTTAACTATAGTAATTTTTCCAAAGAAAAAAATATTGAATATCATCCTTTTGTTACACGCGAAAATCTAACTAAAAAAGGAATTGGTTATGAAAGGATATCAAGTAAAGATTTTAATAAAATAGATGAATCAATAAAACATGAAATATATATATGTGGCTCAGATTCTTTTGTAGAAAATTCCTCAGATATAGTAAAAAAAATATTTCTTAAGAGCGATATATATACAGAAAGATTTGGATCCTAAGGATTAAATCTAACTACATTCTTTATTACATTATTTTTTTGGTCCGCATACTCTTCATAAGATTTTTGTAGTTCAGAGATATCAGACACATGAGTTTTGAGAGATTTAGGATCCCACCAACCTCTTTCTGCTAGAGCCACTAATTCTCTGATCTCAGCAATTGGTTCTGGAGTAGTAGCAATTTGAGTTGCGCTAATGTCTATATTTTTTCTTAACATAAGACTATGCTCAAACTCAACCATATCTGCTGTAACAATACTAAATGTTATAAATTTTCCCTCTGGTTTTATAATATTCAGGCAAGTATTAAACCCAGCTTCATTTCCTGAAGCATCAACAACAATATCAAATAATTCACCATCTGTAACTTCTTCAGCTCTTTCTACCAGATCTTCTAAAGATACATATTTTATTGTTTTTGTAGCTCCAAGTGAGATGCTTTTTTCTAATCTGTAATCATGTTTATCTATACCAACAACTTCAGCTGCTCCTTGTTTAGATGCAAACATAGTAAAGGATAATCCAATACCACCCTGCCCTAATACTGCTATTTTTTTCCCAAAAATATTACCCCAATGTTTTGCAGAGTATAAAACAGTTCCTGAGTGTTGAAGCATTATCCAATCTTCAAGGTTACCCCAATCTGGAAGTTTAATAATTTTTTCATGGCTTTGATCAATATATTCAACAGCTCCACCAGTTCCTATACTACCATCAGGTTTTCTATAATTAGGTATTACAATAGCTCTGGTGCCGACAGGATACCTTTCATCTTTTGATTCAACAGCGACTGCTGCAACTTCATGTATAGGCATACCTGGCGGTAAGGGATAATCTTCCTCAGGCATAACTTTTTCAAAAGCTCCATGAATGTCTGATCCACAAATTGATATATATTCAGTCTTGAATCTAACTTCTCCATCCTTCAATTCACCTAAATCAGGAATATCAGTTACTTCTATTTTTCTAAAACCAGTTATTTGAGCTGCTTTCATAAATCCCCCTCTTTATGGTGGGTCCGGCAGGATTTGAACCTGCGACCAATCGGTTATGAGCCGACTGCTCTGACCACTGAGCTACGGACCCCGTATTTTTAATTCTTCTCTTTACTTCAATGAAATTTATATTACACATTTACGTGACGTAAGAAAAGGTTTAAACTTTCTAAAATAATTATTTCATAAAAAACTAATAATGGGACAAATAAAATGAAAATTACTGATGTTAACCTAAAAATTTATAGATGGGAAAGAGCTACTCCTATAACAAATGGTCTATATACCTATACACATAATGTACTAAATATTGTTGAAATCAAGACTGATGAAAAAGATATTACAGGTATCGGTATAGCAGCCGGTATTGATGTCTCTCCAAGTGTAGGAAGAGAGCTAATAGATCATTTTAAGAAAGGAATTATTGGTTTAGATCCTCTTGATAATGAAAGAATATGGCATGAAATGTGGAGACCTAAACTTGTAGGTAGAAGAGGAATAACTACTAGAATTATTTCTGGAATAGATATAGCACTTTGGGACATAAAAGGAAAAGTTTCTGGGCTACCTGTTTATAAACTTTTGGGTGGTTTTACCAATAAAGTAGATACATACATAGCTGGGGGATATTACGAAAAAGGGAAAGGGTTAAAAGAATTAGCAAAAGAAATGGAAGATAATGTAAAAATTGGAGCTAGAGCAGTAAAAATAAAGGTAGGTGCAGTTTCAATTAATGAAGATATAGAGAGAGTAAAGGTTTGCAGAGATGTTATTGGAAAAGATGTAAAGCTTATGGTTGATGCTAATAATGCTTACAGGCATTACCAAGCAATAGAATTTGCAAGAAAGGCTGAAAAATATGATCTTTTTTGGTTTGAAGAACCAGTAGAGCCAGATGATTATATTGGACAGGCAGAAATAACTCGATCAACATCTATTCCAATAGCTGCTGGAGAAAATGAATATACTAGATATGGATTTAGAGACATGATTAACCATAGGGCTGTAGATATACTTCAACCTGATTGTTTAATTCTAGGTGGAGTTACAGAATTTATGAAAGTTTGTGCACTTGCTCAAAGTAATGATTTAGATATTGCTCCTCATGGAGCACAAGAAGTTCATATTCATTTAGTATCAGCTATACCAAATGGACTAATTTTAGAATATTACAGAGATACCGTAAATCCAATGCACGGTAAAATATGGGATAATGAATTAGTCATTAAAGATGGTTTTGTTTATGCCCCTGATATTCCAGGATTTGGTCTTAATCCTAAGTGGAAAGATCTAGAACCATATAGAGTTTAATTAGAAGAGATTATATAATTATTATTAGAGGAATTATATGAAAGATGTATTTGACGCAGCAATAGAAGAAATTAGAAACAAGAGAAAATTTGTAATTTCTACAGTAACAAGAACTCAAGGCTCTACTCCCCAAAAACCAGGTGCAAAATTACTAGTTAGAGAAGATGGTTCAGGAGTCGGGACGTTAGGTGGAGGTTGTGTCGAAGGCGACATATGGTTCGCTTCAAGTGAGAAGATCAAGCGTGAAGAAAACGCTGAAGTAAGACCTTATGAGCTAAATGAAGACCTAGCTGCACAAGATGGATTAGTCTGCGGCGGAACTATGCATTTTTTGATAGATCCTATAGAAGATAAGCTTGAATTCGAATTCTTTCTAGATGAAATAGACAAGGCATTTAATGGAGGCAAACCAGTTGCATTAGTCCAAATTCTTGAATCAGAAATCAAAGAACAGGTAGGAAATAAAATCCTAGTTAGAGAAAATGGTGATCAAACAGGAATTTTATTCAATAAAGATTTAGATAAAAAAATTGTGATGGAAGCCAGAAAATTAATGGCATTAGGTAAAAATAAAACAATTCAGTTCGAAAATTGTAGAATATATATCGAAGCTTTTACAACCCCTCCAAAACTTGTAATTGCTGGTGGAGGTCATATCTCAAAAGCTCTCGGAGATTTAGCTAAACCACTTGGTTTTGAACTTAATATTTTTGATGATCGAGAAGAATTTGCAAATGAAGAAAGATTTCCTCAAGCTGATGAAGTAAAAGTTGCTTCATATAATGATGGATTTGATAAGTTTCAAATCAATGCCAATACTTTCATAGTGATAGCCACAAGAGGTCATCAACACGATGATTCTGCAACAAAAGCTGCTCTTGCAACTAATGCTTCTTATATAGGTTTATTAGGATCAAAAAGGAAAACAATATTAATTATTGAAAAATTATTATCAGAAGGGATTGATGACGAATCATTCAGTAAGTTAAGAGCCCCTGTGGGATTAGGAATAGGTGCTAGGACACCAGAAGAAATTGCAATTTCTATAATGGCAGAAATATTATCTTTTAGGCTAGGTGGAAATAATAACTCTATGATGCTAGATCAAAAATTCATTGATAAAATCAAGGAAAAAATTTCAAAGACCCAAAGAATAAATAATTAAAAAATGAAATCAGATATTGCAGCCCTGATTCTTGCTGCAGGTAAATCAACAAGAATGGGAACCTCTAAATCTCTTCTTAAATGGCATGGAGAATTGTTAGTAAATTATCAAATCAATGCACTAATTAAATCCGGATGTAAAGAAATTTATTTGGTTATTGGTCATAATGCAGATGAAATTCGATCAAAGATTTCTAATACAAAAGTTACGATAATAAATAATCCAAATTATGAGTCTGGGAAATCTTCATCAATTATAAGGGGCATGAAATCCATAGATAAAAGTATAGAAAGCTTAATTATAGTTGGAGTAGATCAACCTAGACCAATTTGGTTCTATGAAAAAATAATTAAGTTTCACAATAAATCTACATCAGTGATTTCTTCACCTATAAATAATAAAAAAAGAGGTCATCCTCTAATCATCAGAAAAAGTTTTTTTGATGAAATTTTACAAATTTCAAATTATAAAAATGGATTAAAAGACTTATTTAGAATAAATGATGATTTAGTAAAAACTTTTGAAATAAATTCTGAGTGGACTCACCTTGATCTCAATGATAAAGAGTCATTTGAAAGAAGCCTTAAATTAAACCTTGAAGATGAATAATAAATTAGAAAAATATGGGGATGAATTAATAAATGAAACCTTAGCTTTCATTAAAGAAAATATAAATTGGAAAATTACTGAGCATGACTTATTACAATTCATAAACGGTAAAATTCAAATGAATAATTTTGATCTGAATATAAAAAATAATGTTTCATTTGAAGAAAACACTAAAGATAAAAACTATGTTCCAAATCCAGAAAATTCAAAAATAATTAGAAAAAAAGGAAAGATTAAACTTGAATTATATTTATCAGAAAAAGAAACAAAAAGTGTTCACATAATTAAAGAAATAATGATAGAAAATTTATAAGGATAAAGGAGTTAAAAAATGAGTAGTTCTATTTTGAAGGATAAAGTTGCAATTGTTACAGGTGGTAATGGAGGGATTGGTTTAGGTATTTCAGAAGGATTTGCTGAAGAAGGTGCAAAAGTTATTATTGCTGCAAGAAATGAAGAAAAAAATAAAGCAGCAATTGAAAAAATAAAAAAAATAAGTCAAAACAGCGAAACTTTTAATTTAGATGTGAACGACCCAGATTCTATAAATAAACTCATGGAATTTACAATAGAAAAATTTGGGAAAATAGATATATTGGTTAACAATGCTGGTATAAGTAGAAGAAGTGATGAGCCTCATCTATTATCTAAAAATGATTGGGACGATGTTATTGATACTAACTTAAATTCAATTCATCATATGACTTCTGCTGTGTTCCCACACTTAAAGAAAAATAAATCAGGGAAAATCATAAATATAGGTTCGATGATGTCTATTTTTGGGAATGCAAATTCTGCAGCTTATGCAGCAAGTAAAGGTGGTGTAGTGCAATATACAAAAAGCTGTGCAATTGCTTGGGCTAAATATAATATTCAAATCAACACTATACTGCCTGGTTGGATCGTGACAGATATGACAAATGAATTCAAAAAAGTAAATCCAAAAAGATACGCTACGATTGCAGGGAGAACTCCAGCGGAAAGATGGGGATTACCTGAAGATATGGCAGGTACTGCTATTTTTCTTTCAAGCAAATTTTCAGATTTTGTAAATGGAGTATCTATTCCTGTAGATGGTGGTTATAGTGTAATGTAGGTCCTACTAAAAAAAATGATTTAATGGGCCATTCCCCTTGCCTATTTTATATGCTTTATTAATAGCTTTAGTAACATATTCTTTAGATAATTTTACTGAATCTTTTAGATCTTCTCCTCTAGCAAGAAATGCTGTTATTGCTGCTGAAAAAGTACAACCAGTTCCATGAGTTGAAGTTGTATCTATTCTTTTTACACTGAATGATTCAAATTTATTTCCATCATAAAATACATCTTCAGACACATCTGATTTAAAAAAATGTCCTCCCTTGATTACTACAGATTTTGGGCCATAATTTTTTAAGATTTTACACGCTTTATAAATATCGTCTTTAGTTTTTATTTTCATCTCAGTCAACTCTTCAGCTTCTGATAAATTTGGAGTGATAATAGTAGCTAATGGAAATAGTTTTTGCTTTAATGCTTTTATAGCCTTTGACGAAATCAGGACATCCCCTGATGTAGCAACTATTACCGGATCAATAACTAATCGAAGATTAGACGATTCACCTAACAAATTTGCAATATCAATTACTGTAGATTCTTCAGGAAGCATCCCTGTCTTAACTGCATCAAATCCTATATCTTTTATGATTGAATTTATTTGATTCTTCAAAACAGTGTTAGGAATTATATGAATGTCACTGACCCCTACAGTATTTTGAGCTGTTACAGAAGTAACTGCAGAAACTCCATAACAATCTAATGATCCAAAGGTTTTAAGGTCAGCTTGAATACCTGCGCCACCTCCAGAATCAGAACCTGCAATGGTCATACAAATAGGAAGTGGTTTTGCATCTGGTTTCATAGTTTTACTTTTCTTAAGATTAAGTTATAAATATTTATAGTAAATATTCTAACAGAGGTTAAAAATGTCTTGGATTTTCAAAAATGTTATACCAAATATTGGGACTATTACTGAAGGGCCTTGCTGGAACGGTAAAGAACTTCTTTTCTCAAATATTTCTCACAATAGAGTTCTTTCATACAATCCAAGTAACAACAAAGTTTATGAATTTATATCTGATACTGGAGGAGCAAACGGACTAAATTATAATAAAGAACAAGAGCTATTTGCATGTGAAGGATCAAGAAGAAATATTTCAAAATATAATATAGACGGTTCAAAAGAAATAATTGCTGAGTCATTAGATGGTAAAAAACTAAATGCCCCAAATGATTTAGCTATAAATAGTAAAGGGTCTATTTACTTTTCAGATAGGGTTGAGGACATAAATCCAGAGATGGGAATAGGTTTTTCTGCAATAATTTCCGCAGATAAAAATTCGGATGGAACTTACACAACTAATAGAAGGACTTTTGATACTTCCATGCCGAATGGTTTATTATTCAATGAAGAGCAAAATATTCTATATGTAGCTCAATCAGATTATAGAGCAGACAGAGAAAGAGAACTAAGGTCATATTCAGTTGAATCTGATGGATCTCTAAGCAATATGAAAGTTTTACATGACTTTGGTCCTCATAGAGGAATAGATGGCATGACTTTAGCTTCTTCTAATAGCAATGAAAATTATATTGTCGCTGCTACTGGATGGGAGTTATCTGGACCCGGCGGGAGCATAGTTGTATTTGATCAAGATGGTAAAATTGTTGAACGCCATTTAGCTCCTTGCGAAAGGCCGACAAATTGCACATTTATAAATAATAAAATATATGTCACAAGTATCGAAGGGCATCTTTTAGAAGCCGAAACAGAATTATCTGGAATTTTACTTTGGCCTTAAAATAAATCTTAATTTGAAAAGTTGGTATAAACTAAATCCTCAATATTAAGAGATTTATCCAAAAATTTATTTTCATTCATCCAATTATACGTATCATACCATTTACTTAAATCTTGATATCCAAAATTAACACTTTCAGATTGCCACATTGGTATTAATAACTTAATTCCTGCTCTCTCAACCTCTTCTTCAACAATCTCTTTCCCAGCTATGTTAATTAAGCTATCAATTGATTTTTCAGGATTTAATATAGAGAATTCGTAACCTTTTTTAATTGAACTTACGACTTTTTTCAATTCAGCATTTTTTTCCTCTAAAAATGTTGAATTAGTAATTAACAGTAGTTCATAATAATCTGGTACACCCCATTCTTCTAATCTCATAATTTCTATATCGTAACCTTGAAGCTCCATAACTATTGATTCATGGGTCCAATAAGCTCCTATTATTGCATCAACTGAACCTGATACTAAGGCCTTAACTAGTTCAAATCCGACATCAATCGTATCTACATCTTCAATATTTAAGCCATCGTTATTTAGTACAGTTTCCAACATTGCTTTATTTGATGGAATTCCAGGATAACCAATTGTTTTACCTTTTAAGTCACTAGGAGTTTGTATATTTTTTTCTTTGAGAGTCATAATAGAATTTAATGGATGCTGGGAAATACTTAAAACTGAAATCACATCTAGGCCCGCAGATTGAGCTTGTAAAATATCTGGATGATATGATAGTCCAAGATCGTCACGACCACTTGCAACTGATGATATTATTGCAGTAGGATCAGAAGGAGTATAAACTTCTAAATTTATATTTTCTTTTTCGAAAAATCCTTCATCAATAGCTGAATATATTCCTGAGTGATTAGAATTTGGATACCAATCTAATGCCATGGAAACAGATTTGTCATTTTGACAACTTATAAAAGATATTCCTAAAATTATTCCTAGTAATATTTTTTTCATTAATAAACTCCCTTGATTAATTTTTTTTCTATTATTTTTACTGATAAAAAAAGAACTGATGCAAATAATGATAATAAAAAGATTGAAGCAAAAACTCTTTCAGTTTGAAATAAAGGTCCAGATACTTTCATAATCCAACCTAAACCTGCTTTCGATCCAATCCATTCTGCTACAACAGCTCCTATTACTGAGCTTACAGCAGCAACCTTAAGACCTGAAAAAAAGCTTGGTAAAGCTAATTTAATTTTTAATAATGAATAAATTTGATAAGTTGATGCCCCCATAGTTTTCAGCATATTTTCCATTTCATTATTTTTTTTATTTAGCCCGTCAAAAACTCCTATGCAAATAGGGAAAAATGATATTAAGAACACCACTATAATTTTAGATAATAATCCAGCTCCAAACCAAACAATAAGAATAGGTGCGAGAGCAAAAATAGGGATCACTTGAGATGCAATTACATATGGCAATATAGATCTCTCTAAAACTTTTGAAAGAGTCATTGAAAAACCTAAAATTATTCCTAGAATCACTGCTAGCGATAAACCTAATATAATTTCGTATCCTGTCACTGACATGTGATATAACAGAAAACTTGTTGAGTCTAAGAATTCCAAAAAAATAGCTGATGGAGATGGTAAAAGCCAAGGTTCAAATAAATTCATAATTGATAAGATTTGCCAAATCGCTATGATAAAAATAAAGGCAAGAATTGGTAAATACCAATTTATTAATTTATTATATAAATTTTCTAACAATTACCTTACCTCTTCTAATCTACAATAGAGATCTTTACGAATCTCAAGAAATTCACTAGACATATTAATATTTGAACTTCTAGGATGGGGCATAGAAATATCTTTTTGAAACCTAAAATTATTTTTGCCTGAACCCATGATTATAACTTTATCTGATAAAAAAATTGCTTCATCGATATCGTGAGTGACTAAAATTATTGATTTTTTTATATATTTCTTTAATTGCTCTAACCATATGTATAGTTCCATTCTAGTTATTGCATCGAGAGATGCAAAAGGCTCATCTAATAAAATAAATTCTGATCTTTGTATGATAGTTCTAAGAAAAGCAGCTCTTTGCTTCAATCCTCCAGACAATTCATTTGGATAGAAATCAATATATTCATTTATCCCAAGAATTTTAGACTTTTCAATTACATCATCATAACTTGATTGACTTTTATCACCTAGAATTTTCAATGGTAAAAGAACATTTTCTTTTACAGTTAACCAAGGAAATAGTAGGTCATTCTGCTGCATGTAAGAAATATTTCCGAGTAAATCTTTGTTGTTATCTATCGTAATATTGCCAGAAATAGGTTTTAGTATTCCTGAAATCATTTGAAGAAGAGTGCTTTTACCACATCCACTGTGTCCTAAAATTGCAATAGTTTGACCACTAGGAAATTCGAAAGAAAGATTATTAATTATGGGAGCTTCGTTGTTGAAGCTATAATAAATTTTTTCTAAGATTATATTTTTTTTCATTCTTCCCTCCGCTAGAATTATCTAGTTCAGGTTTTATGGGTCGGTTTTATACCCTCTCAGCCCTTATGAGCTCCCCAAGTAAATGTTAATGTTAAATATACAATAGTTTTCAAATTTAAAAAAACAAGTGACAGACAAAAGAAATAAATTAATAAATTACACTAAGAATTTTTTTTTACTAATGTTAATAGTTTCTTGTTCAAAAAATGTTTCAATCGAATCTTTAAGTTCTGAAGAAATAATATCTTTATCACAAAGTAAAATAGTAAATTCTAAATCTTTTTCTTTTGATTTAAAACATAAAAATGGATCAACTGAATTACCTGGAAATTATAATATTTCTAGAGCAAATGGTGATATTCAGAAACCAAAAAATATCATGATAGATGCTGAAATAATCTCTAATAATTTCCTTATAAAACTATCATATTTATCTCTAAACGATCAGTATTGGATTACTAATCCAATATCTTTTGATTGGATGAAAACTCCAGAGGAAGATAATCCATTTAGAAATATTGATCCTATAAATATTTTGGGAGATATTTATTCAGAAATAGAATCGATTAGGTTGGTTGAATACAAAAATAAAGAGTATCTATTGAGGGCAAATATTAATTCAAATAATCTAACTTCTTTAGTTGGAGATATAATAATTCCTGATAAAAATGTGGATATTGAATTGTTTATAAATGATGAAGGATTTGTAAGAAAAATTTTAATTTTTGGAGAAGTCCAACCTAATGACTTAAGTAATACTTTACGAGAAATTTCATTTTCTAACTGGAATGTTGAAATAGAATGGAATGAACCTTGATTTTATATAAAAAAATTTTCTATATCTCTATTCTTTGCTTAGCCGTTTTTATAGCAGCTGATGATCAAACAGTAATTGTCACATTATTACCCAGCATGGTATTAGATTTAAGAATATCTATAGGTGAACTAAATAAAATTTCATGGACAATAACTTCTTACCTTCTAGGTTTTACTATAATTATGCCAATTGCAGGAAAGATATGTGACAAGTATGGCTATAGGTCTACTTTAATATTTTCTCTTATCATTTTTTCCTTAGGTTCTTTACTCATAGGTATCACAAACTCAATACCTGAGAATTCTTATTTTCCTTCAAAATTAATGTGGATGATTATATTTAGATTTTTACAAGCTATGGGTGGAGGTGCCATAATACCAATCTGCATAGTAGGAGTATCGTTAATTTTAGAAAAAAAATATTGGATATATGGATTTGGTTTAATAGGAGCTTCTGCAGAGTTAGGGGGAGTAATTGGGCCACTCTGGGGGAGCCTAATAGTAGAATATTTTGATTGGGAAACTGCATTTTTAATCAATATACCAATATCATTATTGATAATATTTCTTATGTATTTTTTACCTAAAAGTAGAATTGCTGATACTAGAATAAAAATTTTTGACATAGTAATTTTTTCTGTAATAATAACTCTTTCTACTTATTTAATATCTGAGTACAATGGAATTGATTTTTCTGCTTTGGTAATAATTTTAGCTCTGTTAGTTTTATCATCATTATTTCTGATAAGAATTTTAAAAAAACAACAGAATTTTATACCCAATGAATTATTCGATTATAAATCATTTTTGACATCATCATTTATTCATTTTTTTGTTGGAGCTAGCTTAATTGTTATTATGGTAACTATTCCACTTTCAGCATCTACTATTCATCAAATGGATAATTTAGAAATTGGTTTATCTTTGTTAAACTTAACTTTATTTATTGGAGTTGGATCAATTTTAGGAATATTTATATCAAAATTAAGTAATTTTATCGCATTAATAATTTCGGGCTGTATATGCTCATTTGGAATTTTTCTTTACTCACTAAATATATCCAAGCCACCAGATGAATTATTTTTTATTTTAATGATAATTGGATTAGGGTTTGGAATTTACATAGTCCCAATTCACAATGCTGGACTTAATAAAATACCCGAAAAAATCAGAGGTATTTCATCTTCTATGATTTCTTTTTCTAGAATGATTGGAATGATTTTTGGACTATCCATTATGACAACTTTTGGGACAGCAAGATTTTCAGAATTAGTATCTGGCATACAAATTTTTACTTCAAATACCAGTGATCAACAAGAAATGATCGAATCTATTAATTTAGCTGGCTTATCTGTGTTTGAAGAATTGATTTTCGGTGCTTTAATATTTTCACTTTTAGCACTTTTTATAACAATTTTATCTTTTTACTATACTGATACAACAGATGCAACTGCATAATTTCTGGAATGACTAATAGATAATGCAATTTCTTTTATGCCAAGTTCATTTGCTTTCTTTTTTGCATTTCCATGAAGAATTACTTTTGGAGCTTTTCCTCTAGCTCTGTATACTTCAATAGATTTCCATGGCACCCCTCTAATTCCAGTTCCCAATAATTTCATAACTGCTTCTTTTGTTGCAAATCTAGCAGCAATTTGCGGGAAACGTCCTCTGCAATATTCAATTTCTTGTTTGGTAAAAATTTTCCTCATAAATCTATCAGGATAGTTTTGGCAAACTTCTTTTATTCTATAAATTTCTATAATATCTATACCAGTAAGGAGCATATTTAAAAGTTCAAATATATATTATTTAGTATAAAGTTATTTTTTTAGATTGAAAGGAAAAAACAATTTCAAATTTGATAGACGGGAAAAAAATTAGTATTTCAATTCAAAATTCATTAAAGGAAGAAATCTCAAAAATAAAAAATATTTACAATAGTGTCCCTAAGTTAGTTGTAGTTCTTGTTGGTAATAATCCAGCTTCAATATCTTATGTAAAAGCAAAAGAGAGAGCTTGTGAAAAAGCTGGAATACTTTGCCATGTGGAAAGATTAGAAGAAAATGTTTCAGAAAGTGAATTAATTAAATATATTAATGAGCTTAACCTTGATTCTGAAACCCATGGAATGATAGTACAGCTCCCATTACCAAAAGACTTAGATGAGGAAAAAATAATTCAATCTATTTCCCCAATTAAGGATGTAGATGGACTCACTAATGAAAACTTAGGATTATTAGCTTCAGGTAATTCTAGATTTGTTCCAGCAACACCCCTAGGTGTTCAGGTACTGCTTAATGAAATAAATGCAAAAACTGAGGGATCAAATATTGTGATTATTGGAAGAAGCAAATTAGTTGGTATACCATTGGCTTTACTTTTGTCATCTAAATCAGATTTAGGCAATGCATCTGTCACAATATGTCATAGCAAATCAAAAAATATTAAGTCACATACAATTAAGGCAGATATAGTAGTTGTAGCAACTGGTTTCCCTCATACGCTAACTGCTGATATGGTTAGGAAAGACTCAATAGTAATTGATGTAGGGGTAAATAGAATTGAAGATAATACAAAAAAAAATGGATATAGGTTAATTGGAGATAGTGACTTTGAAGAAATATATGAAATCGCATCAAAAATCACACCTGTTCCTGGTGGAGTAGGCCCTATGACAATAGCAATGCTACTAAAAAATGTAACAAAAGCATTTTTACTTAATGTGAAAAAATAATGTAAATGCTAATTTTAAAGCTAGATGTAATATGAAAGTTCAATTAAAATTTGCCTATGGCGACATTAAAACAAGAAAAAAATAAAAAAACTTCTAAATCTTCAAAAATTTCAATAGAAAAAAGAGAAATGCTAGATATCTATAAGAATATGTTTCTTATAAGACAGTTTGAGCTTGCATGCGGTGAAAATTATACAAAAGGAAATATTAGAGGTTTTCTACATTTATATATCGGTCAAGAAGCAACAGCAGTAGGATCAATTTCCAATCTAGAAGATGAAGATTATATTGTTACTCATTACAGAGATCATGGGCATGCACTTGCAAGAGGCTTGGATGTTAACAGATCAATGGCAGAGCTTTTTGGAAAAAGTACGGGTCTTTCCAAAGGTAAAGGTGGCTCAATGCATTTATTTGATGCAGGTAAAAAATTTATGGGTGGACATGCCATAGTTGGAGGTCAATTTCCACTAGCTACTGGATTGGCGTTGGCTTGTCAGTATAAAAAAACTGGAGGAATTGTAGTTTGTTATTTCGGTGACGGTTCTACAAATCAAGGTACTTATCACGAGACTTTGAACTTAGCCTCAGTTTGGAACCTTCCAATATTATTTATTTTAGAAAATAATAAATACGGAATGGGATCTTCAATAGATAGAGTAAGAGCTGGCGGAGAAGATTTTTATACAGGAGCTTCCACTTATGATATTCCTGCGGCACAAGTCAATGGAATGGATGTTTTAGCGGTTAAAGAAGCTACAAAAATTGCAGTTGAAAAGGTTCGTCAAAATGGCGGACCTTTTTATTTAGAATGTAAAACTTTTAGATTTGTTGGCCACTCACTTGCTGATGGGCAAAAATACAGAAAAACAGACGAAATAAAAGAATGGGAAAAGCAAGATCCTCTTATAAGATTCCCTGAATGGTTACTTTCTGCTGGTATAGCTAGTCAAAAAGATATAGAAAAAATTAATCAAGAAGTAAATTTAATAGTAAAAGAATCTGTTGATTTCGCAGAATCTAGTTCAGAACCAAAAAATTCTGAAGTATATGATGATATCTACAAGTAAGTAGAGAAAGAGCTTAAAATGCCCCAATTAGTAATGAGAGAAGCTATAAAAAAAGGTCTTGAAGAAGCTCTTCAAAATGACCCTAATGTTCTTATTCTAGGAGAGGATATAGGAGCATATGGTGGAGCTTATGCTGTTACTGATGGATTCCTAGATAAATTTGGTCCTGAAAGAATTAAGGATACCCCTATTTCTGAAGCAACATTCATTGGTACAGGCATAGGAGCAGCTAGTGCTGGGCTTAGGCCAATTATTGAGCTTATGTCAATCAGTTTTTCTTTAGTTGGATTTGATCAGATAGTTAACATGGCAGCAAATATTAGATATATGTCAGGTGGGCAAATAGATGTTCCTATGGTTATTAGAGCACCTACTGGAGCAGGAGTTCAACTTGCTGCTACACATTCACAAAGTTTTGAAACATGGTTAGCTGAAGTCCCGGGACTTTACTGTGTTTGTCCTTCTAATCCAAAAGATGCTCTTGGTTTATTAAGAACCGCCATAAAAGATAATAATCCTGTAATATTTGCAGAACCTGCTTTATTATATGGGACAAAAGGTGATGTACCTGAAGAATATTATGAAATTCCATTAGGATCTGCTTCAGTAGTAAAAAAAGGAAATGATATAACCTTAGTTTCCTATGGAGCAGGAATGAAAGTTATCGAGGAAGTTTCAACCATTCTAGATAAAAAGAATATTAGTTCCGAGATAATAGACCTTAGATCATTAAGTCCAATTGATTATGCAACTATTGGGGAGTCTGTAAAGAAAACTAATAAATTGCTAGCACTAGATACTTCAAGAAGAAACGGTGGAATAATGGCAGAAGTAGTAGCTGATGTGCAAGAAAATTTTAATGATTGGCTTGATTCTCCTATAATTAGAATAGGAGCAAAAGATGTTCCATGGCCTTATAATAAAAATTTAGAATCAAATGCTTATCCTGATCCTAACGAGATAGTGGATGAGATAAATAATAAAATACTAAACTTATAGGAGAAAACTTTGGCTAACGAAATAACAATGCCTTCAATGGGAGCTGATATGACTGAAGGAACAATAGTTAAATGGCTAAAAAATGAAGGAGATAAAGTTTCTAAAGGTGATAAGCTTGCAGAAATTGAAACCGATAAAACTGTTGTAGAAATGGAAGCATATAACGAAGGTTTTCTTAGAAAAATAACATCTAGTGAAGGATCTGTTGTCAAAGTAGGAAAAATAATTGGATATATTGGAGAAATGGATGAAGAAGTTCCTGATGATGTTCAAGAAGACAATAGTGAACCTAAAGCAGAAATAAAAAATGTTGAACCGGAGCCAGAAAAAACTTTAGCAAAAGATGAATCAAATAATGATTCATCTAAAAGTCAGTCATTAGACATTACATTGAGTTCTGATTCTGTACAAATAAAAGCATCTCCTATGGCAAAAAGATTAGCAAAAGAAAAAAATATAAATTTAGCTGATATAAATGGGACTGGACCGGGAGGAAGAATTACTAAAGATGATGTAGAGAATCATGTACCTGGGCCTTCTCTAATCTCTTCAAATCAATTAGGGAAAAGTCAAAATATTTCTCTTGATAGTAACGATATTCCATTAAATTCAATGAGACAAGCAATTGCTAGAGTTACAGTTAGATCAAAAACTGAAATACCACATTTTCAAGTTACAGTTGAAATAGATATGACTGAAGCTATGAAAATGAGAGCTGATATAAACGAAGATATTGAAAAAAATGGAATTAAAGTTTCTGTTAATGATCTTATTCTCAAAGCAACAATAAATTCACTTTTAAAATATCCAAAATGGAATACATCTTTTGATGGTGATAAATTAATCTCACACTCAAGTATTAATTTAGGCATTGCTATAGCTCTTGAACAAGGTCTTATTGTTCCTGCAATATTAGATGCTCAAAACTTAGACTTAATATCTTTGGCTTCTAAATCAAAAGATTTAGGAAACCGTGCTAGGGGTAATGGAGATCCTCTTTCTAATCAAGAGTTAACTTCAGGCACTTTTTCAACTTCTAATTTAGGTATGTTTGGCACTCACTCATTTACAGCTATAATCGTTCCTCCGCAAAGTGGAATTATTGCTTTGGGTGAGGTAAAAAAAGAAGCAAAAGTTGTTAATGATGATATCCAAATCAGACAAGTAATGTACGCTACATTATCAGCTGATCATAGAGTAGGAGATGGGGCTGAAGGAGCAGTTTTTATGAAAGAATTTAAAGATCTTCTAGAAAAACCATCTAGACTATTATTATGAGTTCAAATGTTAAGCTTATAAGCTACTCTCAAGCTTCAGATGAGTTTGAAAATTTAGGGCTATCAGATATTCAAGAGTTGATTGCATTTTGTGCTAGAGTTTCTAATCCTTCAAATCAACTTAATTCAGAGACAAGTGAGAAATTAATTAATTATCTTATAAAAAACTATCACTGGTCACCTTTAGAAATGGTAAATGTTTGTCTTGAAATTGAAACAACTAGAGATATAGCAAGGCAAATATTACGACACAGAAGTTTTAGCTTTCAAGAGTTTAGCCAAAGATATGCAAATCCTACTGAGGACTTAGATTTTGTAATCAGAGAAGCAAGATTACAGGATAATAAAAACAGACAAAATTCTATAGAAAATGAGAATTCTGAATTAGAAATTGAATGGGCGAATAAGCAAAAAAAAGTCATTGAAAATGCAATATCAACTTACGAGTGGGCTATACAAAATGGGATTGCAAAAGAACAAGCTAGAGTAGTTTTACCGGAAGGCAATACAGTTAGCAGATTGTATATGAATGGAACCTTAAGAAGCTGGATACATTATATTCAATTAAGAGCTTCACATGGGACACAAAAAGAACACATAGAAATCGCTAAAGCTTGTGCATTAGTAATTTCTAAAATTTTTCCCATGGCAGATAGTTTATAATTAAATTTTGTAATTATAAGTTATATGAATAATCTAATAACAATAGATATTGGAAATAGTAATGTTGATCTAGGTTTGTTCAAGAATGAAGATCTAGTTTATAACGCTAAGGTTTCAACTCAAGATAATAAATCTGAATTTGAAATAGCCACCTCGATAAAACAGTTGTTGAATTTAAGTGATGATGAAGCATCCTCAACAAATACTATTATAAGTTCAGTTGTGCCAAACAAAACTCAAATAGTATCAAAGGCTTCTAAAATATTAACAAAAAAAGAACCTTTGGTATTAAATCATAAGCATGAATTACCAATAATTAATAAATATAATCCTCCCGATGATGTAGGGATTGATAGGCTAGTCGATAGTGTTGCTGCAGTTAAGTTATATGGTAATCCTTGTATTATTCTAGACATAGGTACCTGCTTAGTATTTAATGCCATTACAGATAATAATGAATATATAGGAGGATCTATTCTTCCTGGATTAAATATGGCTTCAGAAAGCTTATCAAATTCTACGGCATTACTTAAACCCGTGGAACTAAAAACACCTACTAATATAATTGGAAATAACACGACAGAATCTATTCAATCAGGAATTATTCTTGGATATGTAGAATTAATAAAAGGTGTTTTCAAAAAATATAAAGAAATTGTTTCAAAAAATAAAGAAATTAAATTAATTATCACTGGGGGTGGAGGTGAATTAATAGTCCCAAATTTAGATTTTGAATTTATCTATAATGAACATTTATCATTTATAGGGTTAAAATATATATATGACTTATTTAAGTAATAAAAATATTGTTCTTTGCGTAACTGGTTCTATTGCAGCTTATAAATCAGTTTACTTGGCTTCTCTTATTGTAAAAGAGGGTGCTAACTTAAGGGTAATTATGACTGAGTCTGCAAAAGAGTTTGTTGGAGAATCATCTTTTTCCGGAATAACTCATAATGAAGTCATAACTGGATATTATGAAGGTAAAACTGAGTTATCTATAGATCATGTAAGTATTGCTAAAGAGGCAGATTTAATTGTTGTAGCTCCAGCAACTGCTAATTCTATAGCAAAGATTGCCCTTGGCATTTCAAGTGAACCTATTGTAGGAACTATATTAGCATCAAAAGCCCCTGTCATCGTAGCTCCAGCAATGGATGGAGATATGTTTAATTCAAAACAGGTTCAATCTAATATAAAAATTTTACATGATTTAGATATGATAATATCTGGACCTGAAAAAGGAAGATTGGCATCTGGAATTAATGAATATGGCAGAATGACGGAGCCAGATAAACTTTTGGAAGAAATAAACAAAATATTTTCAAAAAAAAAAGATTTTGAAAATATTAGAGCCATAGTCACAGCAGGAGCGACCATTGAATCAATAGATCCAGTACGCTTTATATCTAATTGGTCTTCTGGCAAAATGGGAATTGCTATAGCAGAAGCCCTAAGAGACCGTGGTGCAAAAGTTACATTTGTTCATGGAAGAATGGATGAAAACTCAATTAATGGAGTAAAAAAAATTCCTGTCTTAAGTGCAATTGAAATGAAAGATCAAATTCTTAAAGAAATTGATAATAATGATTTAATTATTATGTCAGCCGCAGTAGCAGATTATAGAGTAAAGCAAAAATTTGAGCAAAAGATCAAAAAAGAAAAATTAAGTTCTATAGATTTAGAAAAAAATCCAGATATATTAGCAGAAATCGATAATAAGAAAATTGTTAAAGTTGGCTTTGCTGCAGAATCAGAAAATCTAATTGAAAATGCCAAGAAAAAATTATCAAGTAAAGATTGTAATTTGATAGTTGCAAATGATATAACTTTAGAAGGAAGCGGATTTGGTTCAGATAATAATAAAGCTACTTTAGTTCATAAAGAAGGTTGTGATGATCTACCTCTTATGAAAAAATCAGAGTTAGCTCATAAAATTCTAGACAGAACAATTGAATATATAGATTAGGAGAATAATTTGAGACTCTATTGGAGAACAAGAAAAATGGGACTAGATCTAGTCGTTGAAAATGATGATAAAGATATTTTCATAGTTGGTGGAGTAAGAGAAACTAAGAGAGGTATAGAGGCTTTGGCCAAAACTACAGGTTATGATCCATCAAGAGCAATAAAAGGATTAGAATCTGTTGATCAAGGTAAGATATTTGTAGAAAATTTTCAACCTTGGTTAGAATTCTTCCCAGGAGAAGATCTTAACATCGAACTTGAATAGGAGTGATATGAACTTAAGTAAAATAATTAAAGGTTTAGCAGATTATGATTCTGCAACCGTTCAAAATGCCTTGATGACAATGGATAATTATGACAAAGAACAAATTGACTACTCAAGTCCTGAACTTAAATCTTATTATCTAGGGCCGAAACCAGTTGTTGGAATTGCAGTAACATGTAAGGTTACCCCACTATACGAACCAAAAAATAAACTAGACTGGGACGATTACTACGATCAAATTGATGCTTCTGATTTACCTGTAATAGGTGTAATAGTTGATATTGAAAAAAATAAAGGCAGAGGAGCCGTCATGGGAGATGGAATGGCTTTAAAACATAAAGCATTAGGTGCTGTTGGAGTAATTAACGGTGGATCAATCAGAGACTTACCAGGTATTGCTGCTGCTGAGATGCCAGTATGGGCTACAGGGAGAGTTCCAGGACATGGCCCATTTAATTTAATTGAAACTAACACTGAAGTTGAAGTTGGAGACCTAATAATTAAACCTGGAGATCTTATAATTGGTGATACAGATGGAATAACAAGAGTTCCAATGGAATTAGCTGAAGAGGCTCTTGCAAGATGTAAGGAAGTTAGAGAATTCGAATCTAAGATATTTGAAGAATTGAAAAAAAAAATTTCAAGTACAAAGGAAAAGTAGGTTATAGATCTTTATAATTATTCGGATTCTTTTTCCAGAATTTCTGTTAAAATCTCATCGTTATCTGAAATTTCATTTATAAAAGTACTACAACCTGATGCATTACTAAAATCCTCAATAATACTTTCTATCACCTCGAAATTATATTCATTTGTTTGAATTTTAATTTTCCTTACAGGCTTACCTAATCCTACTCCTTCTGAGGTTTTAGTTTGTCTAACAGATCTTATAGCCCTAATAGCAATTTCTAATGAATTGTTATATTTAGGATTATTATATTCAGTAAATTCATCTGAAGATGGCCAATCTGATTGGTGTATTGAATTAATATCATACTCGTCCTTGAAGCACCACGACCATATCTCTTCTGTAATAGTTGGTAAAACAGGTGCAAGTAGTCTTAAGATTACAGAAAGTCCGAGTCTCAAACATGTTACAGCTGAAGCTTTGTCATCTCCATCAGAATTAAAAACTCGTTTTTTTACTAATTCTAAATAATTATCTGTATATGTGTTCCAAAAAAATTCTTCAGTGATTTGTAAAGCTTGAGCAAACTGAAATTTTTCATAATAAGTAGTTACATTATTAACCATTTCCTCTAAATCTTTTAGAAAGGACGCATCAATTTCATTTAATTTATTAATTTGGTAAGAATCATGAGAAAGTACAAACTTTGCAGCATTATACATTTTAGTTACAAGCTTATTTCCAACTAAAAAAACATTTTCATCATAAGTAGTATCAGTACCTAATCGAGCGGATGCAGCCCAATATCTTACTGCGTCAGCACCATATTGTTCTATAGTATCTATAGGAGTGATCACATTACCTTTTGATTTACTCATTTTTTTTCGATCTGGATCAAGAATCCAACCAGAAATCACTACATTTTCCCATGGAATAGTATCGTGATGTAAGTAAGCCTTAACTATAGTATAAAATGCCCATGTTCTGATAATTTCATGACTTTGAGGCCTTATATCCATAGGAAATATAGAGCTCATCTCATCTTGATCTTCTAGGCCCCATTTTGCGATGATTTGTGGAGTCATAGAGGATGTAAACCAAGTATCAAAAACATCTTTTTCACCAACAAAACCATTAGGTTTGCCTCTATCAATTTCTTGGAATTCATTAGGAGTGTCTATATCTGGATCTATCGGTAAATCTGAAATATTTGGTAAAATTACATCATTATAATTTACTTCACCCTTATCATCAGTTCTATACCAAACAGGTATAGGTACTCCAAAAAATCTTTGTCTACTTATACACCAATCTATAGCTAAATTTTCCGTCCAATTTTCAAATCTTTTAGACATATAATCAGGGTGCCACTTAATTTTTTCTCCCATCCTTAAGAGATCTTTTTTCTTATCTGTTATCTTAACAAACCATTGTCTTGAAGATAAATATTCAATAGGTGAATCCCCTTTTTCATAATATCTGACTGGATGAGATATTATTTTAGGTTCAGATACTAACGGTTCTTTATTATTAAGAGAATTATCAGAATCTCTTAACATATCAATAATAATATCTTTCGATTGCTTTAGAGATTTTTCATATAATTTAGAGATATTTTTATTAGCTTTATCAGGGTTAATACTTATCCAATTTGAAGAACTTTCTTCATTTTCATAATTTATATTCAAGACTTTACCATTCGATCCAAAAAGTTGCCTTAGTGGCAAGGAATTTTCTCTCCACCAAATCACATCTGTTTGATCTCCAAATGTACAAACCATTAATATACCAGTCCCCTTTTCCATGTCCACAAGTTTGCTAGGAAAAATTGGTACAGGAGCAAAAAATATTGGAGAAATAGCTTTTTTATTGAAAAGATGTTTGTATCTTTCATCATCTGGATGAGCAGTTATACCTACACAAGAACCTAAAAGTTCTGGTCTAGTTGTTGAAATAATTAAATCTTGTTCAGAATCTTCTATCGTAAACCTAATATCATGATATGCACCAGGAGTCTCTCTATCCTCAATTTCAGCTTGTGCCACAGCAGTCTGAAAGTCTATATCCCACATTGTAGGTGATTCATACTGATAAATATGTTTTTTTTCAAAAAGATCTATGAATGATTGTTGAGATATTCTCCTAGATCTATTATCAATAGTTGCATATTCATCTTTCCAGTCTATAGAGTAGCCCATTTTTCTAAATAAATCTTTAAAAACTATTTCATCTTGAGCAGTAACAATATGACACATTTCTATAAAATTTTGTCTGTTTATAATAAGAGGAGTATCTTTATCTAAACCCAATCTTTTCTTTTCTTTTTCAACATTTAATTTTTCTATATAAGAAACATTGTTATCTATTCGAACACCAAAAATATTCTGAACTCTTCTTTCTGTAGGAAGACCATTATCATCCCAACCCATTGGGTATACTACATTAAATTTTTGCATTCGTTTATATCTGGCTATGATGTCTTGATGAGTGTATGAGAAGATATGCCCAACATGAAGAGATCCCGAAACAGTAGGTGGAGGTGAGTCAATCACAAATGATTTTTCTCTAGCTTGATTCTTGGATCTAGAATAGATATTGTTAGTTTCCCATTCATTTCTCCAAAAATCTTCCTTTAAGAGATAATCAAATCTTTTTGGCAATTCCTTAGGATTTATTTTTTTATAATTTTTATTTGTTTTTTCCATGGAAATATTATCTAAAATTTTTCAAAAAGCATAATCTATATTTTTAGATTTAGTTGAAAAACTTTTTGTATTATTAATTTTTAATCTTTTGGATTCAGAACTTAATAGACTAAATAAGAATGTAGTTCCTTTTTTTGTGTCAGAAGCAAGCTTTGAAGGTTCAGAAAAATCAACTCTTTTCTTAAAACACCAATATGTAAATTTTTCATCATCCAATTCACTATAATTATTTATATCTATTCTATATTCTTCACAAAATTCTTTAAACATTTCAGTGAATGAAAATTCATAAATTTTCTGAAAAGCATCATCAGGTTTAAATCTAACAAAATTACCGTATGACGTCTGACGTTTAATTAATTCTTGTTCAACAAAGCACAGCAAACATCTTTCGATTATAATTCCATAAAAATAAGAAAGATGAGCAGAATATTTTTCGTACCCAATCAATCCCTTAAACTCCTTTTCAGAAAAACCAGCATATAGATGAGGAGAAGAGATCCATAATAGAATCTTAGATTTTAAAATCTTATTCACATTCATATTATCTAAAATTAGATATGCTAATCTTTTCCAATTGAATGCTTCTTCTAGTACTATAAAGTCATATTTTTTTTTATTATCGATTTTCCATAAAGAAATAATTTTTAAGATATGAGATCTATAATTATCTTCATCTATATCTGAAAAATCATTTATTATTTTCTTTTCATCAATACTAATTTCAGACATTTATAAAATTATTTTCTTTTCTTATTTGTTTTCTTATTTAATCTTTCTAACCTTCTTCTTTCTTGTCTAGAAAGATTAGAATTATTAGACTGATTGACACTATTTGAGGCAGTTGTCATATTTTGTCTAGTTTGTTCAAAATCTTGTTTTTGAGTCTTATAATTTTGATTACTTTTATTTTGTATGTTACTTACCCTTATTGAATCACTAACAATTTGAGATTTTATATTTTGAACTAGAAGAGAAAACATCTCAAATCCCATTTTTTTATATTGAATCAAAGGATTCCTTTGCCCTATTGCTTCAAGACCAATAGACTGTCTCATATTATCCATAACTGTTAAGTGTTCAACCCATTTAGAATCAATTGAGTGAATAAAAATCGAACTATCTAATTTCTTGGATATTTCTTCATTTAAGTTCTCTCTTCTTGTTTCATAGATTTTCTTCGCATCTAAAATAAGAGACTCTTTATTAAGATCATCTAAATTAATATTACTAGTATATTCCTCTGGAAAAAGATTCCTAAGAAAAAATATTTTATTTATATTATCTTGGTCATCAAGCTCATCATAATTTTCAAAAAAAGATTCTACTTCCTCTTCAAGATAATTATGAATATCATCATCAAGGTTATCTCCAAATAGTCCTTTATCTCTTAACTTATAAATCACATCTCTTTGAGTATTCATTACGTCATCATAATCAACTAAAGTTTTTCTAATTTCAAAATGATATGCTTCTACTTTAGATTGTGCTGACTCAATTGATCTAGAGATCATCTTATTTTCTACAGCTTCATTTTCATCCCAATTGAATGCTGACATAGCAGATTTGATTCGATCTCCTCCAAATCTTTTCACTAAGCTATCCTCAGTTGAGATATAAAATTGAGTTGTACCGGGATCTCCTTGTCGGCCAGACCTTCCTCTTAGTTGATTATCAATTCTTCTAGACTCATGTCTTTCGGTACCAATAACATAAAGGCCTCCAGAATTAATCACTTTATCATGATTAGATTTCCACTCATTTTCGCTCTTATAATTATCAGGATTACCTCCAAGTATAATATCCGTTCCCCTACCTGCCATATTAGTTGAAACTGTAACTGAAAAGGGTGCTCCAGCTTGAGAAATTATAGAAGCTTCAGATTCGTGTTGTTTAGCGTTAAGTACGTTGCACTTTATTCCGTTAGATTTTAATAATTTCGATAAATATTCAGATTTTTCAATAGTCGTAGTACCCACTAAAACAGGAGACCCTTGGTGATTTAAGTCTTTGATTTTATTAGAAACAGCTCTCCATTTAGCTTCTTCAGTCATATATATTTGATCAGCTAAATCATCTCTTAGAGAAGGTTTGTTTGTTGGAATTTCTAAAACCTCTAATTCATATATTTTTTTAAACTCTTCAGCTTCAGTAGCAGCGGTTCCAGTCATACCTGATAATTTCTCGTAAAGTCTAAAATAATTTTGTAAAGTTATTGTCGCATAAGTAACTGATTCTCTATTTATTGAGACAGATTCTTTTGCTTCCAGTGCCTGATGTAAACCATCAGAATACCTTCTTCCCTCCATAAGTCTGCCAGTAAACTCATCAACAATAATAATTTCAGAATCTCTGACTACATACTGTTGATTTTTAATATAGAAATTTTCAGCTTTTATTGAATTTTCTAATAAATGAGAGTAGATTTGATTTTCTTCAGAATATAGATTTTCAACTGATAATTGTTTTTCAACCTTATCAATACCTTTTTCTGTTAATGCAATTGACTGCCTTTTGGCATCAATTTGATAATCTTCTTCTAATTTTAATTTTGAAGCAATATTGGAGAATCTTTTATAGTCTTGTGTTTTATCAGGAGCTGGGCCAGATATAATTAGAGGAGTTCTAGCTTCGTCTATAAGTATATTATCAACCTCGTCAACAATAGCAAAGGTTAAGTTTTTCTGAACTTTTTCATTTTTTTCTTGAGCCATATTATCTCTTAAATAATCAAAACCAAACTCATTATTAGTTCCATAGATAATATCTGATTTATAGGCTTCAGGACGTGGAACTTCTATAAGGTTATAATCATTTGAATCATCGTTTTTTTCTAAGATTAGAGATCCACTATTTTGTATACAACCAACACTCAAACCTAAGAATTTATATATTTTCCCCATCCATTCAGCATCTCTTTTAGCCAAATAATCATTAACTGTAACTACATGTACGCTATTTCCAGATAAAGTATTTAGGAATGCTGCGAGAGTAGCTATAAGAGTTTTTCCTTCACCAGTTCTCATCTCAGCAATTTTACCCTGATGTAAACAAATACCACCAATCATTTGAACATCAAAATGCCTCATTCCAAGACATCTTTTTGAAGTTTCTCTGACTAATGCAAATGCTTCTTCTAAGATAGAGTCAAGAGAGTTAGTTGTTTTATATTTTTCTCTTAGTTTATTTGTTTGTTCTCTTAAATCCTGATCAGAAAGATTAATATAATTTTCCTCAAGTAAATTAATTCTATCTACTATCTTGTAAAGGTCTTTAATCTCATCATCGTTAGAATTACCTATAAGTTTTTTTAGGATATTTAACATATAACTAAAGAAATAGTGCTCCTACAGAGTCTCCCCTATTAGTTCTCTTAATTGCTTCACCCAACAGTTCTGAAATAGATAAAATCTTAAGCTTTTCACTTTTGTAATTTATTGGTAGCGAATTGGTAACAACAACTTCTTTGATTTCTTTTGAATTTACTATTTTTTCTATAGAATCTTCGGGGAAAACTCCATGTGTTGCAGCAACATAAACATCCTTAACACCATTTTCTTTCAACAAAACAGATCCAGCTAACATAGTTCCACCAGTATTTATTTCGTCATCAAATAAAACAGCTGATTGACCTTTAACATCTCCAATAATATTTAGAGATTCAACAGTATCTTTGTTTCCAATTCTTCTTTTTTCAATAATTGCTAAAGGAGCCCCTAGCTTGTTAGCAAAATCTCTTGCTCTTTTAGTCCCTCCAATATCAGGAGAAACTACAACGATGTCATCAAGTTTTTTTTCAATAAAATATCTAGCCAGAATAGGTAGTGCTGTTAATTCGTCAACCGTAGCTGAAAAAAATCCTTGGACTTGACCTGCATGCAAATCCATCAACATAACTCTGTCTGCTCCAGCTGTAGTAACCAAGTCAGCAATCAATTTTCCAGTAATTGGTACTCTAGGTTGATCTTTTTTATCTGTTCTAGCATAAGAAAAATAAGGAATAACTGCAGTAATTCTTCCTGCAGAAGCTCTTTTTGCAGCATCTATCATTATTAATAGTTCCATAATATGGTCATTTACTGGAAATGAGGTGGGTTGAATTATAAAAACGTCTCTCTCTCTAACGTTTTCTAATATTCTTACAAAAGTATTGTCATTTATGAACTTAAATACTTCTGATTTAGTTAAGTCCTGTCCAATGTACTTAGCAATATCTTTAGATAAGTCTTTGTGGGCATTTCCGCTTATTATTAATGGACCTTTTTGCAAATTCTTCATAAACTAAATTTTTCCTTATTCATAATTTATCAAATATTAAAAATAAAAATAATAACTTTTGAGAAAAAATAAAGGGTAAAATTTTTCATAATCTTATAATCAAATATTAAAAAAAGTTTATAATTTACAATATACAAATATTTTTTATGGAAATTTATCTAGCCAGCCCCAGAGGTTTTTGTGCAGGTGTAGTGCTTGCTATTGACCTAGTTGAAATAGCTCTTGAAAAATATGGTGCTCCAGTATACGTAAAGCATCAAATTGTTCATAATCCAGTTGTTGTTTCAGAAGTTGAATCTAAAGGTGCAATAACAGTAGAAAACGTATCAGATGTTCCAGATAATTCGGTTGTTGTATTTTCTGCCCATGGTTCACCACCTAGTGATTATAAACTTGCTGAAGAAAAGAACCTAAGAGTCATAGATGCTACATGTCCATTAGTAACTAAAGTTCATAATGAAGCAAAAAAATACTCTAAAGAAGGAAAGAATATTATATTAGTAGGACATAAAGGTCACCAGGAAGTAATAGGTACTTCAGGTCAAGCTAATATGAAAATAATTGATGATAGAGACGAGTTTAATTTAGAAAATAATGATTCTGTTAAAGATGAGGATGTTATAGTTCTATCACAAACGACACTATCAGTCAGAGATACTGAAAACACAGTCAATAAAATAAAAGATGTATTCCCAAAAGCTAAAATCAGGAATGATATTTGCTATGCAACAACAAATAGACAAGAAGTGACAGTTAAGCTAGCTTCAGAAGTCGACCTAATATTAGTTGTTGGAGCTTCAAACTCATCTAATTGCAATAGATTAAGAGATGTGTCTATCCAATCAGGAACAAATGCTTACTTAATTAATTCATACGATGAAATAGAAAAAAAATGGTTAGAGGGAATTGAAAAAGTAGGAATTACTTCAGGAGCTTCTACACCAGATAAATTGGTCTATGAAATAGTAAAAAAACTAGAGCCCAAAAAAGTCATTAGATTCCATGATATAGACGAAGAAATAAAGTTTGAAATACCAAGAAAGGTAAAAAAACTTTTAGATGAATGAGTAAAATATTTGTAATTATCATTATCAGTTCAATTTCTTCAATCGTCGCATGCAGTAATTCAAATGAGTTTGTTGAATCAAACTTTTGCTCAAATATAGAAAAAAATTATTCAGAGATTTCTGCATCACTAAAATCTAAAGAAATAAATTATAAATTGAATTTATTTTATGCTGATAAAAAAAGTGAGCATTTACAAGGATTGATGTGCTTAAAAAATCTCCCCGATCCAATAGATGGCATGCTTTTTGAGTATAAAACAGAACAATCTTCTGCTTTTTGGATGTATGAAACACACTTCCCTATCACAATAATATATTTTGATAAAAATAGAGATTCAATAGAGTATTTCGACATGAAACCTTGTGATAGAAGAAAACTAGAGACTGATTCAGACTACTCAAACAGATGTTATGAAGAGTCAAAAATATACACACCTTCAAGAAAATATGTTTTTGCATTAGAGATTCCCAGTGAACATGAAAACATAAATGAAATTAAAACATTTATAAAAGATCAAAAGCTTAAACTTGTTATAAATTATTGATAACATATCAATATCTTAGTGAGGATACAAATTGAGCTTCTTAATTTTAGTTAGACATGGAAAAAGTTTGTGGAACGAAGAAAACAGATTCACAGGCTGGACAGATATAGATTTATCAAATGCTGGAATAATTGAAGCAAAAGAAGCAGCTAAAAAGATCAAGAAGAAAAATATCCAAATAAGTATGGCTTATAGTTCTATATTTTCTAGAGCTCACGACACATGCAAAATAATATTAGATGAACTAGGATTATCAAGTTTACAAATAATAAAAGATTGGCGCATTAACGAAAGACATTATGGAAATTTACAAGGATTAAATAAAAAAGAAACATCGGATATATATGGTAAAGAGCAAGTATTTGAATGGAGAAGAAACTATACTACGAAACCACCTTTATTAGAAGAAAGTAGATTCATAAATGATAAATCTTTACCAATATTTAAGGAAATTCCAAAAAATAAATTCCCAAGAGGAGAATCATTAAAAGATACTCTTGGCAGAGTAGAAGTATTCTGCAAAGAAATAATATACAACAGTCTAGAAAATGAAAAAAATATACTTATTTCAGCTCATGGTAACAGCATAAGGGCAATGATAAAGTTATTCGAAAATATTGATGATGAAAGTATAGATAAATTAGAGGTTCCAACTGGAGAACCTATATTCTACAAATATCAATCTAAGAAGTTACTAAGAAATTAATTACACGGATTCGTATACCTGTTTACAGGTAGCTGATACCGTGTACACGTAAAGGGTTATGATAAAAAGATTAAAAAAAACTTACCATGGATGGTGGATTAGTTTAGCAGGAGGATTAAATACAGCTATTTCTAGCATCCCTACTTTTAGTGGAGGAAGCATAATATTTAAGGCTATTGAAGATGAATTTGGTTGGTCTAGAGCAATAGTATCGGGAGTATCATCTTTTGGAAGATTTGGGGGAGCACTTTTAGGTCCAATTGAAGGGTTTATGACAGATAGATTTGGAGCTTGGAAGATGATTCTTATCGGCTTCATTATTGCTAGCTTAGGTTTATTTTGGTTGAGTTTTATAAATACAATTGTTTTCTACTACTTATCATATTTAGTAGTTTCTATAGGTGTAAGCATAGGTGGCTTTGTTCCTTCTATGTCAGCAGTTAACGTCTGGATGCCTCATAGAAGAGCTACGGCTATGAGTTTAGTTATAGGAGGAAGTTCATTTGGTGGATTTTTTATGCCTTTTATGGTCCTTTCTATAGAAAACTATGGATGGAGAATTACAATGGTTTTTATAGCAATTATGTTTTTAATTACTGGACCTCTAATTGCTTTCATAATTAGAAAAAAACCAGATATAAATATAATTAACAAACTTGCATCAAATCCTAAGGTGATACCCAATACTGACATTTCTGCAAAAAAAGCTATTAAAACTCAACCTTTTTGGATTTTAGCATTTTCACATTTATTTGCGAATGTCTCTGTAGGAGCATTATCTGCACATATTTTTATGTATATGACAGATGATAACGGAGTAGGATTAGATATTATCACCGCGGGAACAATTTTACCATTCATGGCCGTACTTCAGTTTTTTGGTCATATTTCAGGAGGAATAATTGGGGATTTATTTAATAAAAAAATTACATTACCTATATTCTTTGTAATTCAAGCTATTTCTTTAATAATACTAGCCTATGCAGATACCTATACTGATGTTATTTTTTGGTCTGTTCTTTGGGGAATTGGTTTTGGAATGAGAACATCAACTTTTCACGCTTTTCGTGGTGATTTTTTTGGAGGTAAACATTATGGAACTATTTTAGGGTTTAATGCTTTACCCATGGGGATAGCTATGATGTTAGCACCTGTTGTAGTAGGATATTTGTATGATGTTTATGACTCATACTTTTACTCGTTAATTGTTATGTCTGGTCTATGCATAATCTCAAGTTTACTTATAATTGTTATAAATAATCCTAAAAAATATGAAAAAAATTAAACCTATAGAACAAATTTCAGAGGAGTTAGGTATAAGTCCCAATGATTTAGAACTTTATGGAAAATTTAAAGCTAAAATTCCTCTAGAAAATATTAAAAAAAATAATAATAATTCTAAATTAGTAGTTGTAACTGCAATAACCCCTACTCCACTTGGAGAAGGAAAATCTACTACAGCTATTGGCTTAACTCAAGGTTTAGGTAAGTTGAATAAAAATGTAGCACTAACAATTAGACAGCCGTCTCTTGGACCAGTGTTTGGACATAAAGGAGGAGGAACAGGAGGAGGCAAAGCTACTGTTGAGCCAGCAGTAGATATAAATCTTCATTTCAATGGAGATTTTCATGCTATGGAATCAGCGCATAATCTTCTTGCTGCAATGGTTGATAATAATGTTTACAGAAGTGCTATAAGCGATTTTTTACCTGAAAATGTTACTTGGAGAAGAGTAACTGATGCTGAAGATAGATCTCTAAGATCAATAGTTACAGGAATTGGAGGATCTTCCACATCTCCTCTAAGGACAACAGGGTTTGATATATCTTCTGCGTCAGAAATTATGGCTATTTTAGCACTTACAGATTCATACGAAGATCTAAGAGAAAGACTAGGGAATATTGTTGTAGGTTGGAAAAGAGATAAAACACCAGTTTTAGCTAAAGAAATTAATGCTGTGGGTTCCATGATGGCATTATTAAAAGATGCAGTAAAACCTAATTTAGCTCAAACGGTAGAAGGTCAACCTGCAATTGTACATATGGGACCATTTGGAAACATTGCTCATGGATGTTCTTCTATACTAGCAGATCATTTAGCTACTTCTTACGCAGATTTTGTGATCACTGAAGCAGGTTTTGGTGCTGACTTAGGATTCGAAAAATTCATGGATATTAAAGTTAGACAAGGTGGACCTAAGCCTTTTTGTGCAGTGATAGTTACAACAATAAGAGGATTAAAGTGGCACGGGGGATTAGATATAAAAAACCTTTCAGAGAAAAATGAAAAAGCTATTATTGACGGATCAGAAAACTTAAAAAATGCAATTAATATTGTTTCAAAGTATGGATTAAAATCTGTTGTTGCAATAAATATGTTCCCTGAGGACACTTCTGATGAAATAAATTTGGTAAAGAAAATTTGTGAAGAAAATAACTCTGTTGCTATAGCTGCAAATGGCTTTTCTGAAGGCGGAGAAGGAATGATAGAATTAGCATCTTATATATCTGAAATGGAAGATAATTCTCAAGAAATAAGTTTGCTTTATGATGATAAAGAATCTCCTATTAAGAAAGTTGAAAAATTAGCCAATGAAATCTATTCTGCAGAAAAAGTCTCATGGGCTCCTATGACTAGAACAACTTTACGATTATTTGAAAAACAAGGGTGGGATTTCCCAATATGTATGGCAAAAACTCATCTTTCAGTATCTGCAGACTCAAAATTAAGAGGTGCTCCTACTGGTCATACTTTACCAATTAAAGAAGTTAGGGTACTAGGAGGCGCCAAACAAATTGTAACTTTGGCAGGAGATATTATTACATTACCAGGATTACCTAGTTCACCAAATGCATTTGATATAGATCTAGATGAAAATGGTGAAATAATAAATATCCTTTCAACTTAACTATGACTCAGTTTGTAATGTTCGGCTAATATATCTTCACCATAATCGCCATTAAAATCTCTTAAGACTGAATGAATATGATTAGCGTTATTTTGAGTATTGTCATACTCAATTAAAAAAGAATCGTGCTTGATAGTGTAATAATGTCCTTCTCCTACATCAAGCGATCCTGCCCAAGAAAAGTAGGTGTTTTCAAATCCATTTGATTTTATTTTTTTCATATAAGAATCAGAAATATTTTTATTATATCTATTTACATAAATTTCTATCAAATTAATTAATTTTTTTCTTTCTGAATCATTAAATTGATCAAACTTTATACCTTTATTAAAATCTTCTGGAGCAAATTTTCTAAAATTTTCTGTTAATATATCTGGGTGTGCAATCTCAGATAAAATTGCCAGAGATTTTTTGTCTGAAGAAAATTCAGATATCAGGTTTCTTGCAAGATCTTCTTCTTTAGCAAGCGCCCTAAAACCTTTGTTTGGGCCTTCTAAAACCTTAGCTGGATTTGACCCAAAAAATAACGGATGCATAGTAAATGAATCATTAATAAAATTTACTGTAAGCCCTATGTGATGTCCTCCAAATCTATAACCCCATGGTTTATTTTTCATATTAGGTTTACCAAAAACAGCTAACCAGTATCTTTCTGTAGATCTAACCCAGTGACCAGCTCCACCATCATTCATGTTTGAATGTTTAGCCTCATAATCACCTAATATATTTTCAAGATTTATTATAGATTTAGCAGTTTCATATCCTTCTTTAGAATATGATAATTCTAGTAGTTCATATACCAATTTTCTTTGAAAAGGTTTCATATCAAAAACAAGTAAACCATTTTGGGGATGGGGTGTATAGTACCATACATATCTTTCTTGATCTTCAAAATCAAATAGTAATTTATCTTTCTGTTCTGAATCAAAACAGCTTAATATTTCATTAAGCTTTGTGGAAATTTCAGTAATTTTTGGTTTCATTTTTATATTGGGTGTTATTTCTTTTCTATAATATTATTTTTTTAGTTAAAATAATTGATAGTATAACATCAAAAAATAATATTATAGAAAGTCTATGAAAATTTTGGTAACAGGCTCTAGTGGTTATTTAGGAGAAAATTTAATCGATTTTTTGTCGGAAAAAAAATTTAATATCTCAAGACTACATAGAAATAAAGAAACACATAAGGACAATTTTTATTGGGATCCTGAGAATAAAAATATAAATCATAAAGTCATTGAAAACTCTGACGTTATAATAAATCTAAATGGGAAAAGAATTATTAGACCTATAAAAAGAGAGGATTTTTCTGAAATAAGAAAAAGCAGAATTAATCCGACAGAAACTTTAATTAGTGCTATAAATAAATCTAAAAATCCACCCAAATTACTTATTTCTGCTTCTGCTTGTGGTTTTTATGGTAATAGATCTAACGAGATTTTAGATGAGAATTCTCCAAAAGGAAGAGGGGCTTTACCCGATTTAGTTGAGGAATGGGAAACTATTCATAAATCAAAAAATTATAGAATAGTAAATCTTAGGTTAGGAACTGTTCTAGGAAAAAAATCTCCAATGATTAGTATGATGAAAAAATATAGCAGCATAATAGGAGTAAGCAGTTTTGGGAAAGGAGATAATTATTTCCCTTGGATAGGACTAATAGATAGCTTAAGAGCAATAGAACACATTATTCAGAATGAAAAAATCAATGGTCCGGTAAATATTACTTCTTATAAACCATATATCTTAAGAGATGTACTAGAAGATATAAATCTCAGACTGAAACCTATCCTAAAACTAAAAATTCCAGGAGAAGTAATTAAGATTCTTTTTGGAGGCTTAGGTGATGAGATAATGCTTAGTAACCAAAATATTAAGCCTAGAATATTACTCGAATCAAGTTTTAATTGGATAAACTCAACTCCTTTTTCAAGTATTAGCTAGATTCTTTCACCATTTTTCTCAAAACATAAGGAAGCAGTCCGCCATTATAGTAATATTCTGCTTCTATCTCAGTATCAATTCTTATCATTGTATAAAAGCTAAATTTTTCACCATTTTCTCTTGTGACATTGACTTTAATTTTTGAGTTTGGGACTATTGTTTTTTCTAATCCTTCAAAGTCATAAATTTCAGATCCATTTAAGTTTAAGCTATCTGAATTTTCTCCTTCAAGAAATTGGAGTGGAATAACACCCATACCAACAAGATTAGATCTGTGAATTCTTTCAAAGCTTTCTGCAATCACTACCTTTACTCCAAGTAAAGCAGGCCCTTTTGCTGCCCAATCTCTTGAGGAACCAGTACCATATTCTTTACCTGCTAAAACTATTAAGGGAGTTTCTGATTGTAAGTATTTTTCAGAAGCTTCGAATATTCTCATTTTTTCCCCTGTAGGAAAATAAACAGTCCAATCTCCTTCTTCTTCCACTATTTGATTTCTTAATCTAATATTTCCAAAAGTTCCTCTAACCATAACATTATGATTTCCTCGTCTTGACCCATAAGAATTAAATTCAAATCTTGGGACATCACTAGAAATCAGCATTTGACCTGAAGGAGCTGATTGTGGGATAGATCCAGCAGGAGAAATATGATCAGTAGTTACTGAATTTGATAATTTTACTAAACATCTTGCTTGATTTACTTCATTTTTCTTTGAAGGTTGAAGATTAAAGTCATCAAAATACGGAGGTTTTTGAATATAAGTAGATTGTTTCTCCCAATTAAATTTATTACCTTTAGATGAAGAGAGTTTTACCCACTCTTCTGGTCCTTGAAAAACAGATTCATATTCATCAATAAACATTTCTGAGGTGAGAGACTTATTAATAGTATCTTCTATCTCTTTAGATGAAGGCCATAGATCTTCAAGATACACCGCTTTGCCTTCTTTATCATTCCCTATAGGATCATTTGAAAAATCTATATTTACTGTTCCAGCTAGAGCATATAACACAACTAACATTGGAGAAGCTAGATAATTCGCCTTTACTTGAGGATGTACCCTTCCTTCAAAGTTTCTATTACCTGATAGTACTGCTGAAACTGAAAGTTCTTCATCATCAACTTTTTGAGCTATTTCAGATGGTAAGGGACCCGAATTACCAATACACGTAGTACATCCATAACCAACTGTTTGAAATCCAATTTGATCTAAAAATTTATTTAACCCAGATGCTTCTAAATATTTACTAACTACCTTTGAACCAGGAGCAAGTGAAGTCTTAACCCATTCTTTTGGGAACATACCTTTTTCAAAAGCATTTCTAGCAATTAATCCAGCTCCTACCATCACATTAGGATTCGAAGTATTTGTACAACTTGTTATAGCAGCAATAACAACTGAAGCATTATCTAATTTATCATTATTTATCTGATTTTCAGATAAATCAAAGTTCTTATAAAAATTTTCTTTTACGTCTGATAATAGTAATCGATCCTGAGGTCTTTTGGGACCAGCGAGCGAGCTTTCAACAGATGACAAATCGAAATCTACTACTAATGAAAATTCCGGATCTACTCCGTCATAAAATAATCCATTTGATTGAGTGTAATTTACTACACGATCAATAATTTTTTCATCTCTTCCTGTCATCATTAGATAATCAATAGTTCTATCATCTACTGGGAAAAATCCACAGGTAGCTCCATACTCTGGGGCCATATTAGAAATTGTAGCTCTATCGGTTAATGATAATTGACTTAAGCCAGGACCAAAAAATTCCACAAATTTTTCTACAACTCCAACTTCTCTCAATTTTTCTACTATAGCTAAAACAATATCTGTAGCAGTAGTTCCTTCATTAATATCCCCAAATAATTTAACTCCCACAACTTCTGGCACTTGCATATAATAAGGTTGCCCTAACATCACAGCTTCGGCTTCAATTCCTCCCACTCCCCATCCTAAAACACCTACAGCATTTATCATAGTTGTATGAGAATCAGTTCCCACACATGTATCAGGATAAATATTATCATCATCATTTGATGCTAATATAACTTCAGCAAGATTTTCTAAATTAACCTGATGCACAATTCCAGTACCTGGAGGAACAACTAAAAAGTTAGAAAAGGCGTTTTGAGCCCACTTTAATAATTTATATCTTTCTTGATTTCTTTCAAATTCTCTCGAAATATTCATATTTAAGGAATCATTTTGCGCAAAAGAATCAACCTGAACAGAATGATCAATGACCAAGTCAGATCTAACTATAGGATTAATTATTGAAGGTTCAATATCAAGATCAGATACAGCATCTCTCATCGCAGCTAAATCAACTACAACAGGAACACCTGTAAAATCTTGTAGAACAACCCTGCCGGGCATATATGGAAATTCTTTATCAGGAACAGTATCCTTATTCCACTTAAGAACTTGTTCTAATTGAGTTTCGTTAGATATATTTTTATCATAAGATCTTAAAACATTTTCAATCAATATTCTTATTGAAAACGGGATTTTATTTAAATCTACTTTATTTGCACTAGCTAAAGATTTTATATCGTAATATTTCTTTTTACCCTCAAGCAAATTTAGTTCATTTTGATAATTTTTATTATTAAAGTTTAAAGACAATATAACTCCCCCAAATACAATCGATTTTTATAATTTAATGTTACATTCTATTATCAGAATAAATAAATAGATAGAATGAATCAAATAGGCAAATTTATCCAAAAAAAGATCCCTTTTTACTATGGATGGATCATAGTTGCTGGGTCTGGATCAACAATGTTTGTTAGAAATGCAGCTGCAACTTTGACTATTGCAGTTTTTGTTTATCCTATGAGTGAGGATTTAGGATGGTCTAGAACATTAATAGTTGGAGCTTCTTCTTTAGCAGGGATTTTATCTGTTTTTATTTCCCCTTTATCAGGATATCTGATACAAAAATATGGTTCAAAAAAAATACTTTTTAGTTCTGTTCTTTTATTAGGCTTAACCACTTTATTAATTAGTAGAACTTTCTCACCAATAACATTTTATATTTTATTTGCTATTGGAAGAATAATTTTTAGTTCACCTATACAAATAGGAGCTTCAACCGTTGTTACAAAATGGTTTGTAAATAATAGAGGTAAAGCTACTGGTATTTTAGGTCTTCTTCATTCTCTAGGAATGGGTTTATTTCCACTCTTTGCTCAATTAATAATGGACCTCGATGGTAATAATTTAGATTCTTGGAGATTAAGTTGGCTATGGATAGGTGTAAGTGTTTGGATAATTTCTTTCCCATTAGTATTTTTTACGATGATTGATGATCCTAAAAAATTAAATATAAAAGAAGGTAAATATTTATCTCAAAACACACAAAAAACTTCGGATAGAAATGAAAGTTCTATTTCGTTAAAAGGAGCATTTAATTCAAAAGCGTTTTGGCTTTTATCTATAGTTGGATTCTTAACTTATTTTATTCATACTGGAGTAAATATACATCAAGCTGCTTACCTTATAGATAAGGGACTGAATCCTTTAATAGCAGCTTCTGCATTGACAATAATGGCTTTAGGAACTGGATTTGGAAGTGTAATAACAGGTTGGGCAACTGATAAATTTAGCTCGAAAACTGTATATTTTTTCGGTTCATTATGGTTAGGAATAAGTGCAATTTTATTTTTATTTGTTTCATCTGTATTATCTGCTTACATTGTAGCTTTCTTGTTTGGAATGGCACTTGGTGGATTATTGGTTATTCCTCCAGTCCTTCTTGCAGATATTTTTGGAAAGGATAATATAGGAGCAATTAGGGGATATACAGAGCCTTTCGTAAGCGCAGGACAAGCAATTGGAGGGATATCTGCTGGATTAATTTATGATTTATCAGGTTCGTATCAAATGACATTTCCTCTTTTTGGAATATTAGCACTAGTAGCTAGTATTCTGATAATTATTTCACCGAAAGTTAGAAAAAACTAAAATGTTTATTGATATTCATACTCATGTTCAGCAATTTAGTGATGAGGATCTTGAGTTATTAGTAAATAACTCTAAAAAATCTAATATTGAATTAATTGTTGCTGCAGGTACAACTATCTCAGACTCAAAAAAAACTATAAATCTTTCTAAAAAATATGATCTTATATACTCAGCAGTTGGAATACATCCACAAAATATACTTGATGAAGATACTAAAGGTTATTTGAATATTCTTGAAGAATTTACTAAGAATGAAAAAACAATAATGATAAGTGAAATTGGTTTAGATATGCAGCCTGATTCACCAGATATAAAATTACAAAAAGAATTCTTTTCGAATCAAATAAACATAGCTAGAAAATCAAATCTTCCAATTGCATTTCATGTAAGAAATGCAGAAAAAGAAGCAATAGATTTGATTACTTCAGAAAATATTAAGGATATAAAATCTGTAGCACATTATTTTGTAGGAAATTATGAATATGCTAAAAAACTTTTAGATAACAATTGTTATATATCTATAGCTAAGCCTTTTCTAAGAGATGAGATTTTAGCTGAGGTAATATCTAAACTGCCACTTGAGAAATTAGTAATTGAGACAGATTCGTATCCTCAATATTTTAAGAAAAATAGAATGCGATGGACAGAGCCAAAAGATCTGATTCTAATAGTAAATAAACTTTCTGAAATCTTTGATGTAAATAAATCAAAGATTACCGATGAACTCAACAAAAACGCTAAAAAAATACTAGGGATTTAAACTTTTTTCTTTTTTTTATTTCTTCTAGATTTATTCTTTCTTATAATTTTTGTTTTTTGATTTACACTGTCTAGATTTGATGAAATTATTGAATAATCATTTTGTGATATAACATGCACTGGAGATAATAATGCCAAATACCAATTTTCTGGTGCCCATTTCTTTATATAGTTTAAAGAAGGTGCAACATGATATGCACTAACAAAATTATTTTCATCCAAAATTTTGGGGTTATTTAGCTTAACTCTATAGGGTAAATTTTCATCAGAATTTTTATCCCATATTTGCTTTGTTTCATGAAATTTTTTTGAATTTACTCTAGCTTGTCCAACAAAAGATCTGAAGTCAGATACATAAAAAATAACATTATCATTGATATCAATCTTATTTGTCAATTTATTATCTTTTTTAGAGAATCCTAATATATCAAAAGATCTTTTTTTCAGTATCTTATAATTTTCCGAAGATAAATTTACAAGCCAATATGTATTTGCCATGATTATAAATTATATCAGCTATAACAAAATTATTTTTGAGTTCTCATTCTAATTAAAACTGCTATTGAATTCATAGTTATAAGTATAAATAACAAGACAATAATTCCAGTAGAAGCTATAGCTCTAAAGTCATCTTTAGGAAAAGCAGCCCAAGTATATATTTGTAAGGGCAATATTGTAAATCTATCTAAAGGCCCACTAGGAACCATTGTTATAAATACTAATGAACTAATTATAAGAATTGGAGCTGTTTCACCTACTGCCCTAGACATTGCAAGAATTATTCCACTCATTATTCCACCTATAGAATGAGGGATTACAACACGTTTAGAAACTTCCCATTTAGTTGCTCCTAAAGCATATGCAGCATCTTTTAATGATGGTTGAATTGTTCGAATAGCTTCTTGAGAAGCGATAATTACAATAGGAAGAACAAGTAAGGTCATAGTCAGTGCTCCAGCAAGAATACTTTTCCCTAATGATAAAGTATAAGTAAAAAAAGCTAATCCCAAAAGCCCATAAATAATAGATGGGACTCCGGCTAAGTTTGCTACATTTACCTTTATTAATTTAGTAAACCAATTATCTGTTGCAAATTCTTCTAAATAAAGTGCTGTAGAAACTCCGATGGGAATTGTAAATAATGCAGTTAAAGAAATAAGCCATAATGTTCCTGCCAAAGGGGCAAGAATACCTGACTTTTCAGCCTTTCTTGAAGCATAATTTGTGAAAAAATCCCAAGATAAGTGTTTGTAGCCATCAGAAATAACATCTATCAAAAGAACTAATAACGATAATAAACCAACTAAAACAGCTATTAAGAACAATATGTTAAAAAATCTTTCTTTCATATTTTACTCATAATTTTGTGCGTATTTTGTAACGATAAATCTTCCTACAATATTCATAAGGAATGTCAAAAAGAAAAGAAGTAATCCGACTGCAAAAATACTATTATACTCAACAGAACCTTGTGGCGTTTCTCCCTGACTAACTGTAACTATATATGCTGTCATTGTTTGAATTGCATCTAAAGGGTTTAATGTTAGTGCTGGTTTTCCACCTGCAGCTAAACTAACGATCATAGTTTCTCCAATTGCTCTAGAAATAGCTAATATAAATGATGCAACTATTCCAGAAATCGCAGATGGGAAGACTACTCTTAATGCTACTTGATATTTTTTCCCTCCAAGAGCATATGCAGCTTCTCTTAAGCTCATAGGAACGGCATTCATTGCATCTTCAGACAATGTACATACCATTGGAATTATCATAATTCCCATAACTAATCCTGCGCTCAAGGCATTAAAGATTATAGTTTGAGGGAAGAAAAATTGAATTACAGGTGTAACAAAAGTAAGAGCAAAATATCCGTAAACTACAGTGGGGATTCCAGCTAAAATTTCTAGTAGAGGTTTTATTATTCTTCTAACTCTTCTAGATGCATATTCTGACAAATAAAATGCACTTCCTAAACCAAAAACTAGAGCTGTAATAGCAGCTATAAAAGCAACTAAAAATGTTCCGTTTACAAGAGGTAATATTCCAAAATTTTGAGGAATAAATAATGGGGTCCATTTTAGGCCTGTAAAAAATTCTTTTAATCCAACTTCTTGAAAAAATGGGATTGCGTTGACTCCAAGAATAGAGATAATTCCCACTGTTGTTATAATTGAAAGAGCTCCACTTACTCTAAGTATATTAATTACAATAAATTCTTCGGTTTTTCTCTTTTTAAGACTTCTTAAATTTTCTTGATTTTGCATTGGAAAATTAAATTTTATTTACATTCAAATTTAGAATATTATAGGTATGATTTAATATGTTAAGTGAATGTTAAATAAATTATATAAAAGGTATTTTTATCTTTATCAATAAGCCTTCATTTATGCTACTTTCAGCCGCAATATCACCATTATGAACATCAATTATTTGCTTAACTATTGATAACCCAATTCCAGAATGTCTTTCACTTCTTAAACCATCAACTCTATAAAATCTTTCAAATATATGTGGCAAGTCTTTATCAGATATACCAATACCATAATCTCTCAAATTGAAATAAAAGTTTTCATCATCATAAATACATATCAGTTCAATTTTTGAATCTTTGTTGCTATATCTAATTGCATTTGAAATAAGGTTTTCTAGTGCCGTCTTAAACATACTTTTATCAATTTTTATTCTAGGGATTTTTTTTTGAATAGAATATTCAAATTTTATTTTTTTTGCCTCTAAAATACTAGAAAACTCTTCATGCAATTCATTAATTAGATCACTAATTTGTATATCTTCAAAATTTACTTTAAGCTGTCCTGATTCTATTGCATGAACATCAATTATTTCTTTTGAAATTTTTTCTAGTCTATTTGAATCTTGCTTTATCTTTTCTAAGAAAAATTCGAAATCAAAGTCATTTCGCTTCAACTTACTATTTTGAAGAGCTTCAATATTTAATTTCATTGAAGTAATTGGGGTTTTTAACTCATGAGAGGTATTTGCAAAAAATTCTTTTCTAGTTTTGTCTAAAGAAATAATATCTGTAACGTCTTTTATAACAACTAACAAATATTGATTTATTAGTTTAGATTTTATGTTGTAGTGTCTAGTAGGAAAGGATAATTCAATTATCTTTTCATTTTGGTTTTTTGATACTGATTCACTACAAAATTCAATGATATCTAAATTTTTAGTAATATCTGTAATTTTATTATCTTTGCCCAAAGATAACTCTGAAGAATCAAGCAAAGAAATTAATTTATTATTAAAATTTAATATATTCATATCAAAATCTAAAAACATAATCCCATCATCGAGTGAATTTTTAGAACTTTCGTACAATTCTAAAAGGGATTTTGAATAATCAATCTCATCTTTAATATCATTTATTTTATGAGTAATTAAATTTTTAAATCCATAAAATTCTGGCACTATTTTTTCATTAGAGTTATTTTGATTCAAAATATCAGAAAGAATAATCTGAAAGCTCTGAATCTTGATTCTAGTCATTATTAAAAAAAATGAATTTAACAAAAAAATAACTAGTAATAACAAAATAAAATTAAAACTTATGGAACCTAGTATTATCCATATAAATAATATTAGTAAAAAATTAAATATCAAAATAGATATAAAAAAAGGAATTGTAGAAATATAATTTTTTACTCTTAAGATAAACTACTCCACATTAGATTTGTAGCCAACACCCCTTAACGTAATTATTTTTGTAGGTTTTTGACTATTTTCTTCAATCTTTTCTCTGATCCACCTTATATGAACATCTACTGTTCGTGTGTCTCCAAAATACTCGAAACCCCAAATATCTTGAACTAATTGTTCTCTAGTAAAAACTTTGCCTGGGTTAGACATTAATTTGTGTAATAGTTCAAATTCTTTTGGTCTAAATAAAATTTCATTATCGTCATAAAGCACTTGTCTCTTATCAGTATCTATAGTAATTCCTAAATGATTAATATGCTTCTTAGATAAAGAGCGGGTGTGTTCAAATAATTTTTTAGATCTTCTTACATTGGACTTAATTCGAGCTAATAATTCTGGCATGCTAAAGGGTTTTGAGACATAATCGTCAGCGCCCAATTCTAATCCAAGGACTTTATCTATTTCGGTTTCTTTAGCAGTAAGGATAATTATAGGAGTGTTAATATTTTCAAATCTAACTCTTTTACAAATATCTAATCCATTAATCCCTGGCAACATAATATCCAACAAAATAATATCAAATTCTTCAGAAAGAATAGTTTCTAAAGCAATAATTCCATCTTCCTCATAACTAACTGAATAATTTTCTGCTATGAGATTATATCTTAGCGCTTCTCTAATATTTTTATCGTCTTCAACGATTAATACTTTTACTTTTTCAGTTTTTGTTGTCAATTAACTAATTTTTAAATTTTTCTTAAATTATATATCGCTAATATTAATTTATAGTTAAATTTATTCTTAAACAATAGTTAAGAAATTTTAGTTTTCTTGGAAATTTTAGTTGAAGATTGAGAGTTTTTATTGAATCCACACATTAAGCAGCTTATGTATTTACCAGCACTATCTTCAGAGTATTCAATAGTTCCTTTTTTACATTTTGGACAAGCATTAAAATAAAGCATAATAAATAAGTTATTAATTTTTTCTAAAAGAATAATAATAATTATATTTTTTTGCTTATCATTTTTAGTACAAGTTTTTTTTATTTATAGGATAATGAACAAGATGAAAGATAATTTTGAATAAATAATAAGGATAAATAAGATGAAATTAGAAAAAATTCCTGTTAAAGGCATATCACTTTTTCTGATTTCTTTTTTTTCTTCATTTGCAATATTAATTTATTTTTATGCTTGGGATTATCAAAATAAACTGAATGATAATACAAATTACCAACCTTCATGGCTTCAAGAAAGTAGCTTTTATATATGTCCTCTGCATTAAAAATTGTAAGAAGTTTCAAAGAAGTTGACTGGAAACACTATGGATGGATAATTGTCGCAGTTGGTGCAATCGCTCAAATGATTGGATCTGCAATAAGAATGGCTTTTGGAATAATCATAGATCCTTTAGTTGAAGAGTTCTCTTGGGATCCAAAATCAATTGGTATAGCTTACGCTATAATGTCCATGGTAACTGCTATTTCATCTCCGATGGCAGGTTATTGCTCCACAAAAATTGGTGCAAAAAAAACAATGTATATTGGATTAGCTTTATTCTTAATTGGAATGCTTTGGACTGCTCTTGCAACAACAATAATTGAATTTTATATATCTTATGGAATTATATTTGGATTTGCACAGTCTATGTTTCTAGTTCCTGTTATCCCAGCGGTAGCAATTTGGTTTAAATCAAGATTAGGCTTAGCGACTGGATTAATTATAGGTATGTGGAGCTTAGGGCCAGCTGTTGTTATTCAAATAATGGGAATAATGCTAGATTCTATTGGCTGGCAACAAACATTTATAATAAGTGGAGTAGTTGGAACAGCAATAATGGTTATAGCCCTAGGATTTTGGAAGAATACGCCTGAAGAGAAAGGGGTATTACCCTATGGAATAGATTCATTGGTCGAGGAAAAAAAAGAAGATACCCAAAAAGGAAATAAACAAATAAATTTACAGAAAATTGTTTATGGTACAAATGCTTTTTGGAGTTTAATGAATATTCATTTTTTGGGATGTGTCGGTCATGCTGTAATACTTATAGGGTTAGTACCCTTAATGATATCTAAAGGAATTGGATATACGGACTCTGTATTATGCCTAACTATAATCATGGTGGTATCTATTAGCACAAGGTTCATAACACCTATTTTAGGTGATTCGATAAACCCAAAAACAATTATGTTTCTTTCTTTTTTGGGCCAGGGTTTATTTGTAATACCTTGGGCATTTACTTCTGATAAATGGATGTTTTATTTAGTTGGGATTTTATGGGCTATCCCTTATGGTGGAGAAGGAACTTTATTTCCTATAATGAATCGTAAGTATTATGGTTTTTTTAGAATGGATACAACTTACGGTTGGCAAATACTAGCTGCAAGTTTTGGCATGGCTCTAGGCGGGTTTATCCCTGGATTAGTCTTCGATGTGACTGGAGGATACGTATATGCAATTTGGATTTCTGCATTTTTCTCATGTCTAGGTGCTTTTGTTATATTAACTTTAGAGACTACAAAGAAGGTCATAAGGCCTTCATTTGATAATCTCTAATAAACAAACAGGAGAAGGAATAGATATTTTATCTCCCGTTGAAATCAAATCACCTTTATCATCAATCCTAAAGCTATATATATCATCAGTATTTTCATTAGCAACTAAGCAATAATTCCCTGAATCACTAATTGCAAAATTTCTAGGGGTTTGGCCAAGAGTTGAAAAATGTTTATCAAATGATAATTGTCCATCATTATTAACTAAAAACTTAGATATAGAATCATGTCCTCTATTTGAACCATATAAGTAATTTTTATCTTTTGATAAATGTATGTCTGCAGTTGTGGTTTCAAAATTATAATCTTTAGGAATAGTAGATATCACCTGTTTAGAAATCAGATCCATATCAGGTGAAATATTAAAAAAGTTTATAGTCGAATCTAATTCATTAATACTATATGCAGCCTTATTTTCTTTGTCGATAATAAAATGCCTTGGGCCTGATCCTGGGTTAGTTTTATAAAAATTTGATTCAATTATTTTTTTTGATTTTGAATCAGTTGTATATCTAATTATTTTATCAATTCCCAAATCACAAACAAAAAAATTATTATTATTGAAAAAATTTATAGAATGAGCATGAGGTTCATTCTGACGATCTTTATTTATACTAGATCCTTTGTGAGATTTTTTTTCAATAAAATCTAATCTCCCATCGTTATCAACGCTGAATGTTGAAAAATCTCCAGAACTATAATTAACCGCAACCAAAAAATCATTCTGATCATTAATTGCTAGATGGCATGGATTTAGACCGTTAGTTTCAGCTTCATCAACCTTTATTAATTTATTGTCACTTAAGAAATATGAAAAAATTACTCCAGGGCTTCCATTAACGGACTCTCCTACAGAAAAAATTTTATTATTTAATCCATTTATTAGAAATGAAGGATTACCTGGACTTATTTCTGGAAAAGAATTTATTAAATTAAATTCTTCTTTTTCTTCATCAAAATGAATTATATATATTCCTTCACTATTTCTTTTTGAATACGTTCCTACTAACCAATTCATAAAAATACCTCTTATTTATAAAAAAAAAATATATTGATATAGTTTAATACATAAATGATAAAAAAGATGGTCGGGGTGACAGGATTTGAACCTGTGACCCCTCGCTCCCAAAGCGAGTGCGCTACCGCTGCGCCACACCCCGTAATTAAACATTTTATACATAAAATCCAATCAAAGAAGTATGAAAATAACAAAAATTGAAGTAGTATACCCGAGTTATAAAGCATCTCTTAGGACATGGAGACCAAATTTATGGCAAATTATAACAAGAGTACATACTGATAATTCAAAAATATTTGGTTATGGAACTGGAGGAGGCGGATTAGCTTCAGTAAACGTAATTAAGGGTCATCTCTCAGACTTAGTAATTAATAAAAATATAGAAAGCATAGAAGATATTAAAACTATTTTTGAAGAACTTTACAAAGAAAGTATTCCATATGGCCGAGGAGGAATTGCTTCAATGGCAATTTCATCAATTGATTTAGCTATTTGGGATGCTTATAGTAAATATTATGAAACCCCTATAAAGAATTTAATTGAAGAAAATACAAAAAATCATATTTCAAAAATAAAAACTTATGCAACTGGAAATGACGTAGAGGTATACAATAAATTAGGATTTATAAATTATAAATTAAGTGTAAGATCATCTGACAATTTTAAAAAAGACACAGAAACTCTAGTAAAAGAAATTAGCCGAATAAGGAATAAATTTCAAAATACTCAAAACATTATGTTAGATTCATATATGTCATGGGATATTGAGTACACAATGAAGATGTCGAAGAGCTTAAGTGATTTAGATATATACTGGTTTGAAGATGTTTCAACACCTGATCAAATGTTAAATTCAAAATCTTTTTTAGATGAACTGAATGGTATATTTCTTGCTGGAGGAGAACACGACTTAAATTACGAAAATTTTTCAATCATGAAAAATAATAATACTTATAATTTTTGGCAACCAGATATAACTTGGTGCGGAGGAATTAGTGCTCTATTAAAAATAATTCTTATTTCTAGTGGTAAATATCCAATTATTTTGCACAGAGGAGGGGAACCTTGGGGGCTGCCTCTAATTCAATCAGGTAAAGTAGAGAATTTGGCTGAAATACATAGTCCTTATGATAAAAAAATATCTATGGAACAGTGGAACAATAATTCAGTTATGAATTTTGATGAAGGTATCTTAGAACTAAATAATTATTTAGGATTTGGTGCTGAGCCTAAAGAAAGAATTTTTAATGAATAAATTGAAAAAAGAATTTATTTTTTTAGGAACAGGTACTTCAGAGGGAGTTCCAAGAGTAAGTTGTTTAACTAATGGACTTGGATGCAAAGTTTGTAATAATGCAATTAAGCCAAATTCAAAAAATAGAAGGCATAACACTAGTGCACTAATTAAGATTAGTTCAGATGATACTACTAAAAATATCCTCATTGATGCTGGTAAATTTTTTTATCAGTCAGCAATTAAGTGGTTTCCTAAATTTAATATAAATAAAATAGACGGTGTAATACTTACTCATGCCCATCAAGATGCTGCAGGCGGTTTTGACGATTTAAGAGATTGGACAAATAATACCCAAACAAATATTCCTATTTTTCTTAGAAATGAGGATCTTGAAGTTGTAAAAAAAACTTTTTATTATTTGGTTGACACAACTAAAATAACATCTGGAGGAACTGTAGCAAAATTAAGTTTTAATATCATAGATGATAATTTCACTATGATTGAAGGAGAAAAACTGATTCATCTAAAAGTGAATCATGGTACCAATTATTTTGCTAATGGTTACAGAATTGATAATCTTACTTATATAAGCGATTGTTCATTTATTCCTGATGAAACAATGGATAAGATCTATGGAAGTGAAATTGTTATCTTAGATGCTTTAAGATCTGGCAAAAAGCATCGTTCTCACTATACACTTGAAGAAGCTATAGAAACAGCAATAAAACTAAATCCAAAATATGTTTACTTTACTGATATATGCCATGATATTGATCATTATGAAACTAACAAATTTTTGGAAAAAATTTCTGCTAAAACAAATATAAAAATGCAAATAGCGTTTGATGGACAAAAAATTAAATTTTAAACTTTTTTTATTTGCGCTTTAAAAAGAAATTATATACTCAAGAAGATTTAGTAGTAATTCTTAATGTCAAATAACCTAATATTCCCGCAAGTAATGAAGCAATTAAGACCCCTAGCCTTACAGATGTTTGATATTCAGGATCTGTAAAAGCTAAGCTTCCTATAAACAAGCTCATAGTAAAACCAATACCTGTGACTAATGATAGTCCATAGTATTGTGCCCATGATATATCAGACGGTAATTTACAAACTTTTAATAAACTCCCAACATATGTAAATAGCATTACACCAATTTGCTTACCAAAAAATAATCCTAGTATGATCCCTAAAGTGACTGGGTCCCAAAGAAGATTTAATTTCATTCCTGAAAAAGAGACTCCAGCATTCGCAAAAGCAAAAATTGGCAAAATACTAAAATTTACCCATGGAGCTATTGAATGCTCTAAGTTTTGTAAAGGTGAGTGCGATGAGCTATCTTTGGAATTTAGAGGTATAAACTGTGCTAATAATACTCCTGCTAAACTTGCATGTATTCCTGATTTTAGTACAAACATCCATAATAAAATTCCTAAAATAACATAAGGCGATAATTTGTTAATTTGTTTTTTATTTAATAAAAATAATACAGATGTAGCCACAGCTGCTAATAACAAATAATAAATTGACACGTCGGATGTATAGAAAGTTGCAATAATTATTATCGCCATTAGATCATCAATAATTGCAATCGCCACCAAAGTGACTTTTAATGAAATAGGTACTCTATCACCAAGCAATGTTACTACACCTAATGCAAAAGCTATATCAGTAGCAGTAGGTATAGCCCAACCATTAGTTGTTACATCATTTCCAAAATTTAAGCTTATATATATGATTGCAGGTACAGTAATTCCTCCAATGGCTGCAACAGCAGGTAAACTAAATTGTTGTCTCGTAGAAAGATGACCTTGAATCAATTCTCTTTTAATTTCTAATCCGACTAAAAGAAAGAAGATAGCCATTAGTCCATCGTTAATCCAGTGATGTAAATCTTTATCAATAGCAAAATTAGAAATTTTAAAACTTATTGAACTATGCAAAAGTTTAGAGTAGGAATCACTTAAAAATGAGTTTTCCACAACTATTGCTGCAATCGCAGCTAAAAGTAATAAAATACCTGCTGCAGATTTTAATCGGAAAAATTTTCTAAGTATTTCTAATGGCATATTTTGTTTAATTTTTGAAGTAAATAATGGCAGTTAAAAAAGATTAATATAACCTTATAATGTTTTTAGGTTTCCAAAACTTTTTTGTATTATCATAAGTTAGTAATCCAATAAATTCATCATTTCTATTATATATTTTTATATCTTGTTCTTTCAATGAACTTAATTTCAAATTTTCAGAAGTAAAGACTTTTCCGTTGTAATAAGATTTTTCCATATCAACATCAAAAACTAATTTTTTATTACTTAAAAATATAGAGTCAATTGAAATAAGTTTTTTTTCTATTGGATTAATATTTTCTATATTTATTGAATCCTTAATTTCAAAGGGTCCATAATTTATTCTTGATAAACTTGTTAAGACAGCTAAGGAACCAAGCTTTTTACCTAAATCGTTGGCAAAACTTCTAACATAAAAACCACTAGAACAATTAATTATGACTTTTAAGATAGGTGTTTTCCAATCAATTATTTTGATCTCACTAACCTCAACTTCTCGGGATTCGATCTCAATATCTTCATCATTTCTTGCATAATCATATAATCTTTTTCCATTTTTTTTGATAGCACTATATTTTGGAGGGACTTGTTTTATTGAGCCTATAAAATAAGAAATTTTTTCCTTAATTAAATCTATATTTTGAGGTATATTATCTGTTTTTGCATCAATGTCACCTTCCAAATCATAAGAGGAGGTAGAAAATCCAAATTTTATTTCAGCTAGATAAGATTTCTTGAAAGTTTGAAAATAATCAAAATATTTAGTAGAGTCATTCACTAAAATTGGAAGTATCCCTGTCGCAAGTGGATCTAATGTACCTGCATGACCAATTTTTTTGAACTTGCAATTTGACTTAATTTTTCTTATGACATCATTAGATGTCCATTGAAATGGTTTATTTATTATGAAAATTCCACTATTTTGAAAAACCATTATTTATTATTTCTCAAATGAAACTTCATCAATCAATTCATCTATTTGTCTTTGAAATTCAGATGATTTATCTAAATAAAATTTGATTTTTGGTATCCTAGAAGTTCTAACTTTATTAGAAATAATTTTTTGAAAATAGAAAGCACTTTCATTTAATTTTATAACTGCTTCTTCAGAATCACTGTTTGATTGATTGAAAACACTTACAAAAACTTTACAGTACGAGAGGTCCTTACTGGTTTCAACTTTCATAATAGATATCATAGAAAAATCTTGATAATCTTCTATATTTGATATGGATTCACCAATAATTTTTTTTATAGAATTATTAAATTTCTCAATTCGAAAATCCATAAATTATTACCTCAATTCATAACATTCTAAGACATCATCAATTTGAAGATCATGGAATCCATTTAGCACAATTCCTCCCTCCAGATTATTTTTTAGTTCTGTTACATTTTGTGTAAGATGTCTCATTGATTCAATACCACCATCAAATATAGTTTCTTCATTTCTGATGAGTCTTATTCTTGCATTTCGAATCATATTTCCGTCAAATACTCTAACTCCAGCGATTTTTTGGACTTTACCTCTTGGAAATACCTCTAATATCCTAGCCGATCCTATGTTAATTTCAGATTTTTCAGTTCCTTTTAAACCTTCAATAATTTCTTTTATTTCATCAACTAAAGTATAAATAATATCAAAAGTTCGAATAGGAATATTATTCATTTCAGATTGGCTTACTGCACCATTTTGGACTATCGTTTGGAAAGCTACAATTATACTATCCTCAGCACTTGAGGCAAGCATCACATCTGACTCTGTTACAGCTCCAACAGATCCTGATATTATTTTTACTTGTATTTCTTCGCTAGTTAAATCGCTTACAACTTGTTCAACAGCGGTTAATGCTCCATTAGAACCAGTCTTAATGACTATATTTATTTCTTTATCTTTAGAAGCTTTAGCTCTTTTTACTACTTGGGATAAGGTAGTAATTTTAGAATTTTTTGTTTGCTTTTCCCTATTTCTTTGTTGAATAATCTTTCTAGCTTGTTTCTCATCTTTTACAACTTCTACGACATCTCCAATATTATTTATATCTGACATACCCATAATTTGAATAGGAGTTGAAGGTTTTGCAGATTTAATTTCATTAGTATATCCATCAACCATCTGACGGATCTTACCAGAATTATTTCCAGATACCAAAATATCACCTTGTTTAAATGTTCCGGACTTAACAAGCACAGTTGATATTGATCCTTTTTTAGGGTCATTATATGACTCTATTATGACACCTTTTCCAGATGTTTTTGAATTTGATTCAAGTTCATTTATTTCTGATACTAAGGATATAGATTCGAGTAATTCATCTATACCATCTCCTTTAAGAGCTGAAACTTGTACCGATAAAACCTCACCACCATAATCTTCAACTATTATTTCATGCTCAGTTAATTGACTCTTTACTCTATCAATATCTGCTCCTTCTAAATCACATTTATTAATTGCAATTATCATTGGAACCTTTGCATTTTTTGCGTGATTAATTGATTCAATTGTTTGTGGCATCAAACCATCATCAGCAGCAACTACTAAAACTACAATATCTGTAACACTTGTTCCAGATACTCTCATTGAAGAAAAAGCTTCATGACCAGGAGTATCAATAAATGTCATCTCAGAACCTTTGTGTTTTACTTGATATGCACCAATTTTTTGTGTTATTCCTCCATACTCTCCATCAACTACATTCGTTTTTCTTATAGAATCTAGAAGAGTAGTTTTTCCATGATCAACGTGACCTAATACTGTTATTACAGGTGCTCTTTTTTCTCCTTGATTATCATCATTTACATCGATTGAAGAGCCTACATTAAGTGCTGTAGAATTATCTACTGCTTCTTTTGGTTTTAGAACTGGTATTTCAAATGATTGAGCAACTCTAGCAGCAACTGAAAAATCAACTTCTTGATTTACAGATGCCATAACACCTAATTTCATTAGTGCTTTTATTACATCAACTTGAGATTCAGACAAGGTTTCTGCTAAATCACCAACTGTTATTATCAAAGGTAAAGAGACTGGAGATTTAATCTCTTCATTAGTCTGATCTGGATCTGTGGTTGTCAACTTTTACCTCTATTTATCTTTTATTTTTTCTTTTCCTATTAGATTTTTTTGCATTTTTATCATCAGATTTGAATGAATTAAGTGATTCAATGTCTTCAGCAAATCTAATAGTATCATCAGATTTATCGGAATCTTTAGAACCTCCTAAATTCCATATATCCTCAGAAGAAAAATCTAATATATCTTCTTTTTGTTTTTGTAATATTTTTTCTTTTTCTTCTTTATCTTCTAGTTCCTGAATTTCTTTTTCTAGAGCCATTAATTCCGCAGAATCATCAACCAAATCTTCTTGTACTAAAATTTCTTCTTCAATGGTTTGAACTACTTCTTGAGACTTCACTTCTTCTGTCTCTTTAGTTTCCTCGATAACTTCATTTATCTCTTTAGGAGATTCTTTAGTTTCCTCGATAACTTCAACCACTTGATCTTCTTCAGGTTGAACATCTATTTTCCATAAAGTAAGCTTCGCTGCTAATCTAGCATTTTGACCTTCTTTTCCTATAGCTAATGAAAGTTGCTTTCTAGGAACTATAACTAGAGCAGTTCTATCGTCTTCATTTACCTCAACTTTAGTTACATTAGCTGGAGATAAAGAATTAGTAATTAATACTCTAGGATCCTCATCCCAATCTACAACATCTATTTTTTCTCCGAGTAGCTCATTTACTACATTTTGAATTCTAATACCTCTAAGACCAACACATGCTCCAACTGCATCAACTTCCATATCTTCTGATGCAACAGCAACTTTTGATCTTGCTCCAGCTTCTCTAGAAAGAGCTTTGATTTCAACTACTCCAGTAGTTATTTCAGGAACCTCTGATTCGAATAATTTTCTAAGTAAATCCGGGTGGGTTCTTGATACTATGATTTCAGGACCTCTCGCCGTTCTTTGAACTTCAGTAACAAAGAATTTTAGTTTTTGTCCAACTCTATATCTTTCGTAATAAGTTTGTTCAGATGGAGGCATAAGAGCAGTTGTTCTTCCAATATCAACAAAGACGTTTTTAGAATCTACTCTTTGAACAGTTCCTACAATTACTTGTCCTTTTTTATCTGCAAACTTTCCAAAAACTAAATCTCTTTCAGCTTCTCTTAATTTCTGTAAAACTACTTGCTTTGCAGTTTGAGCTGCAATTCTACCAGGATTATATTCCATAAATCCAGTTTCAATAAAATCTCCAACTCTAAGATCTTTATTTACTTTTTGAGCTTCTTCTTCAGATATTTCAGATAAAGGATCTTCGATTTCTTCTTCTTCTTTTACATTTAGGATTGTCTTTACAATAACGTCTCCGGTTTCAGAGTCAACTTCAACTAAAATATCCTGGCCTTTAGCAGCAGGATCTTTTCTGTAGGCTGAAGCTAAAGCTTCTTTCACTGCAGAAACAACTATTGATTGAGGCAAATTTCTCTCAGCAGCAAGCTGCGTTAGGGCTAAGAAAAGTTCATTCTTCAAAGTTACCTCCTCGATAACCGTTAATAAAAAAAAAGAGTGGGCAAAGCCCACCTTCGTTCTTAATTAATCCTTTATTTATTTTGTATACTTACGTCTCATTCTATCATTTTATATATGTAAATGTAACTAGAATTTAATATTTTTGAAAAATTTTAAAATTTGATCTTGTGTCAAAGTAAGAGTTTCATCATTATCTCTATCATATAATTCAAGTACTCCATTATCTAAATTTCTTTTTGAAACTACAATTCTAAATGGTAAAGATAATAAATCTGAATCATTAAACTTCACTCCAGTTTGGATATCTCTATCATCAAATAATAGATCAAACCCAATAGATGATAGCTTTTGAAAAATTTGATCTGAAACTTTCATCACATCTTCATCTTTTGTTTGAAGAGCCATCAAGTATATTGAAAAAGGTGAAATTGAAATTGGTAAATTCATAGCATTATCTGATTTATTAGCTTCAATACAAGCTGCTAAAAGTCTTCCAACACCAATCCCATAACAACCCATTAATATATCTTTGTATTTCCCATCTTTATCAGAAAACTTAGCTCCCATCTTGGAGGTATACGAATCACCTAACTTAAATACATGAGCAACTTCAATTCCTCTTTTTGCAATAAGTTTAGATCCATCTTTTGATAGATGGCCTTCTTCAGCTTCTGCTATATCTAATATCTCATTTATATTTAGATCTCTATTTACACTTAAACCTTTATAGTGTTTTTCAAAAATATTAGCTCCAACAATAAAATTATTTGGACCTAATTTAACTGAATCATCAAAAATAAATCTTATGTTATCTATATTTATTGGTGATATATAACCTGGAATTAAGTTTTTATCAATAAGGTCTTTGTCTGAAGCTAGAGTAAGATTAGTAGAATTGAGATAATTTCTAATTTTTGTTTCATTTAATGAATAATCAGCTCTAATTACACATCCTATTAATTCATCATCTGATTTATATATTATGGTTTTAAGGATATTTTTCTTATCGACTGACAATAATTTCTCTAAATTATCAATATTTGTACAGTCAGGAGTATCTATCAATTCTAATTCTTCATCTTTTTCTGAATTATATTCCTCCTTATGAAATACAGCTTTTTCTGAGTTAGCTGCATATTTCTTATCTTCACTCAATAAGATCACGTCTTCCCCTGATTCTGCTAACATAATAAATTCATTAGATTCTTTTCCTCCAATGGCACCTGAGTCAGCATCAACAATAACTACATCAGTTGAACATCTACGAAAAATATTGTTATAAGCATCAATCATTTTTTTATAAGATATATCTAGACCTTCTTCATCAACGTCAAAAGAGTAAGCATCTTTCATTTCAAACTCTCTAACTCTCAATAGTCCTGCCCTAGGTCTAGGTTCTTCTCTATATTTTGTTTGAATTTGATACAAAATAAATGGCAAGTCTCTGTATGAAGATACATTTTTTGCAACCATGTCTGTTACAGTTTCTTCATGAGTTGGAGCGATAATCAATTCATTATCTCTTCTATCTGAAAATTTTGCTAAAGGTGGTATAAAAGTGTCTATTCTACCGGATTTAGTCCATAAATCTGAAGGTTGAACAACGGGCATATTAATTTCTAGTGCTCCAGAATTATTCATTTCATCTCGAATAATATTTTTTATTTTTTCTATGGATCGCCAACCAATAGGAAGAAAACTGAAAATACCGCTAGAAACTTGCGAAATAAATCCAGATCTATGAAGCAATCTATGGCTTTCAGTTTCTATATTCTGAGGATCTTCTCTATATGTTTTCCAGAAGAAATTACTAAGTTTTTTAGAACCTAAAAAAGAATTTATATTCATTTATTTCCCCATTTTTTTTCAACATAAGATTCAACCATCTGAATAAATTCATTTGATATATTTTCACCTTTAAGAATTTTGACCTTTTCACCATCTACAAAAACAGGAGCTACTGGACTTTCTCCTGATCCAGGCAATGAAACACCTATGTTAGCTGCTTTTGATTCTCCAGGACCATTTACTACACATCCCATGACTGCAACTTTTAATTCCTCAGAACCAGGAAAGTCTTTTTTCCATTGTTTATTTTTTAAATCTAAATGATCTTTTATTTCAGATGCTAGTTCTCTAAAATAAGTTGAAGTTGTTCTACCACAACCAGGACAAGCTGTAACTTGTGGTTTATATGTTCTAATTCCTAAAGATTGAAGAATTTCCTGACACAATTCAACTTCCCTAGATCTCAATGCTCCAACTTCAGGAGTCAGAGAAGATCTTATAGTGTCTCCTATTCCTTCTTCTATAAGTATTGAAAGAGCTGCTGTAGTAGCTACGATAGATTTCATACCTAATCCAGCTTCAGTTAATCCAAGATGTAAAGGTGCAGAGCACTGTTTAGAAATTTCACGGTAACAATGAACCATTTGATTTAATCTAGATACTTTACATGAAATAATAATATTATTTTTACTTAGTCCATAATCTATAGCTTTCTGATAAGAAATAATTGCACTTGAAATTAATGCGTCAGATTCAACTTCTTCAGCACTTTTAGGTATTTTCAATTTATTATTTTCTTCCATTTTAAGATCTAAAAGTTCCTGATCTAAAGAACCCGCATTAACTCCAATTCTAACTGGCTTATCTAGATCTTTAGCAATATCAATAAAGGTCTTAAAATTATCATCTTTTCTGTTTCCACTACCTAAGTTGCCTGGATTTATTCGATATTTATCTAAATTTTCTGCACATTCTGGAACAGTTCTTAAGATTTTATGTCCAATGAAATGAAAATCTCCAATGATTGGTACATTAATACCTTTGTCAGATAATATAGGCTTTATTTTAGAAATAGCTTTCGCTGATTCGACATTATTAACAGTTACTCTAACTATTTCTGATCCAGCATTATACAATTCTTCGATTTGGTTAACTGTTTTATTGATATCTGATGTATCTGTGTCAGTCATAGACTGAACTACAATTGGATTGTTACCTCCCACCTTAACTCCCCCAACATTTACCACGTGAGTTATTTTTCTCATATTTTATCTATCCTTTATAATCTGGAAATATCTTTAAACGAAATATAAACTATCAATAGTATAAGTATAATAAATCCTAAGCCATGTATGTAGGATTCAACTCTTTCAGGAACTTTTTTCCCTCTTCTAAAAATTTCTATGAATAAAAAAGCTAATCTCCCTCCATCAAGTGCTGGAAATGGTAATAAATTTATAACTGCCAGAGAGAGACTAATTGATGACGAAAGTGTAAATAAAATTAAAATTCTTTCAGATATTGATATAGAAGACGTGGCAACATTTCCGCTAATTTGACCTAAACCAATTGGACCTATTGCTTTAGGTCCATCAAATATTGGATTATTTGATCTATTAATAATGCCCATTATTGAAAGATAACTTAGATGATAAATATCAAATGAACTTCTTATTGCAGATGAAATATTTTCTGAAAAATTCTCATTATATTTTCGTGGATTTTCAGATCTTACTAATATACCCACCGAACCTTCTTGAATAGTATTCTTAATTCCGGATCTACTATCAATTTTTCTTGCCACATCAATAGGGATACCTACTTCAGAATTATCAATAACTATTGGAATTTTATCTCCTATTTCAGAATCAACATATTTTCTGGACTCGGATAGTGATATAAATCCATCGCTTGAATCTAATGAAACTTCTAAGTGAGTTATAGATCCTGAATATGGATCATATATTCTAGCTTTTTCTAAAGATATATCTTTTCCAATTGTATGAATTGGAGGATCCCATCGAGAGTTAACCTTTATAGAAATTGTTGAATCATCAAGGTAATCATATGTAGATTTTTCTCCTGGTGCGATGAAAACTTTAGGAATTCCTCTGGAAATTTCCCAATTTGAATTATCACCTAAATTTTTTGTAATAATACCTTGTAATTCAGAAACAGAATGGATTTTAACATTATCAATAGAAATAATTTTATCCCCTGACTTAATGCCTGAATTATAGGCGGGTGAATCTTCCATCACTCCTTGAATTATTACATCTGATATATTTTTTTCTGTAATAAATATATTTATTGTAAATATCATAATAAAAGGAAGTAAAAAATTAATAAATGAACCAGAAAAAATTATTATAAATCTAGCTAATTTTGTAGCTTGGCTTAAGGAATCTTTTGATTTGTTACTTTCTTCTCCAAATAATTTTACGAATCCACCAAACGGAATGAGATTTAAGCTCCAAAGCATTGTTTTTACAAATATTTTTTGATCATTATTATCAATTAATTTTACTGGTATGAAACTACTTAAATTATTAATGTCTTTTGTTTTGGATATTTCAGTAACTAGATTTTTTTCATCTAATTTTATATAAACAATTTGATTAGCATTTAGATCAGATATCTGACATGTTTTATCTATATTAAATTCTTTTGGTTTAGTCCAAATACTAAAAAATCTTGGAGGAAACCCTATGCCAAATTCAAGAACCCTAACCTTAAAATATTTAGCTGTTAAGTAATGTCCTAATTCATGCAAAACTACCAATGGAGTTATGATAAGAGATAATGTAATGATACTGATAAATATTTGCATTTATTTGTTTATATTTTAAGTTCTTTGGATACCTTTTTAGTTAAGTATTCTCTAACTTCAATTATATTATCTATTGTGAAATTTTGATCAAATTTTTCATCATCTAAAAATTTTTCTAAGTATAAAGGAATTGAAACATAAGAAATTTTTTCATCTAGAAATAGATTTACTAAAATTTCATCTAAGATAGATAAAGCTGATATGTATAATTTACCTTTCTTTATGTAATCAATGGAAAAATCATAACAAGGATACTTACTTCTATCTACAGGGGAAAAAGTTAGATTTTTTATCTCTGAAAAGTCTAATTTATTTTCATAGTTTAGATTAAAGTTTGGAAAATCCAATGCATATTGAATAGGGAGTTTCATATCTGCTTTTGATAGCTGAGCCTTTATTGAACCATCAAAAAATTCTACCATCGAATGAACTATGCTTTGCCTATGAATCAAAACATCTATATTTTCAAATGGTATATTGAACATATAAGATGTTTCGACTATTTCGAAAATTTTGTTCATCATTGTAGAGGAATCGACAGTAATTTTTTTACCCATATTCCAGTTTGGATGAGAAGTTGCATCTTTTGGAGTAATATTTTTCAATTCATCAAATTTTTTATCTCTAAATATTCCTCCAGAAGCTGTTAATATAATCTTAGATATTTTACGTTCTTCTCCTTCAATACATTGCCAGATTGCTGATGGTTCTGAATCAACAGGAAATACTTTAGATTTTTTTTTCTTAGCTAAATCAAAAAGAATAGGTCCATAAGTAACAATAACTTCCTTATTTGTTAGCCCAACATTTATACCGTTTTCTATAGCTGAAAAAATTGGTTCATAAGCTTCAGATCCAGATGAAGCAAAAAGAATAAAATCAATTTCATCATTATTTACTATTTCATTAGAATCAATTAATTTTGAATCGGAAATCTTATAATCAATTTTTTCTAAATTATCATAGTATTTTGGTTTTATTTCGATTAATTGCTTCTTATGTTTTTCTAAATTTTTACCAGCAGTTAAAGCATAAATTTCAACAGAGTCTTGATTTCGTAAGACATCAATAGTTTGTTCACCTATAGAACCTGTTGATCCGATTATTACAACTTTTTTCATGTTAAAAAGAATATCCAAAAAAATAATGTAAAACTAGGTAGAATAGAATCTAGTCTGTCTAAAATCCCACCATGCCCATAAAATAAAGTCGAAAAATCATCAATGTCTAAAATTCTCTTTATTTTTGAAACAGATAAATCCCCTGTAATACTAGAAAAAACTATGCCTATTGTTATTAAAGAAATCGTAAATATTCCTAAATTATCAAAATAAGTATTATTGATAATATAGAGTGATATGAATCCATATAAAAATCCAATTATTATTGAACCCGTATACCCTTCCGTTGTCTTATTTGGTGAGATTTTTGAGAGAAATTTAATTTTAGATCTACCTAATAACTTACCTACAAAATATCCTGAAGAATCTATTACAAAAACTTGAGAAAGTACAAATAAAAAAATGATTTTCCAATTATCCATAATATTTTCAATTAAGACAACATGAGTAAAAAAAATAATATAAGTTACACAAAAAATATAATATTTTGAATTTCTAGAATTTGGATTTTTAAGATATTGTCTAAAAATCTCATAAAAGAATATTATTAATGCCGCCAATACAAGTGGATGGATAGAAAAGTCAATAAGAGTATTAAATGATATAGAAGGTAGATATTCTAAACCTAAAATAATTACAGTTATTCCAATAATTGCTGTGATTATTCTTTTTAGTCTATTACTAATTTCCAAAATTTCTTTCCCTTAATGAATAATTTTTAATAATCATATCTAGGTCATCTGTACTGAAATCTGGCCAAAATTTTTCATGAAAAAAAAGTTCTGAATAAGCAGATTGCCAAAGTAGAAAATTTGAAAGTCTTTTTTGACCACCAGTTCGGATTATAATATCTGGATCTGGATAATTCTTAGTCATCAAGTTAGACGAAAATATATCTTCATTAATTTTCTGAATATTACTTTCCAGTAGTTTGTTTACAGTATTAATAATCTCATTTCTTCCTCCGTAGTTAAATGCAACCGATAAAAAAAAATCATCATTATTTTCAGTCAATTTTTCTGATTTGTTTATTTTTGCAAGCATTTCATTAGGTAAATTTTCATTACTTCCTAAATGAGTAATATTAATATTATTTTGATTTAATTCATTTGATTCTTTAATTATTACTTCTAAAGCAAGATTCATTATAAAACCAACTTCTTCTTTAGATCTTTTCCAATTTTCTGTAGAAAATGCGAAAAGAGTAAGGTATTTAATTCCTAATTTTTTAGCATGAAGTGTAATGGGCTTTATATTTTGATAACCCTTAATATGACCTTTTGATCTATGAAGATTTTTTTCTGATGCCCATCTTCCATTGCCATCCATAATAATTGCTACGTGCTTTGGAATAGTATTTTCTACCATTTCTAAACTTGCATTATTTCAGATTCTTTTGAGCTTGATTCACTGTCTATAATTTTTATTGAATCATCAGTTAACTTTTGTAGATCTGAGGAAGCTCTTCTAGAATCATCTTCTGAACAATTACCTTCTTTTTCAAGCTTTCTAATTTCGTCTTGACCATCTCTTCTTATATTTCTAACAGATACTTTTGATTGTTCACTTCTTTGTTTTAGTACTTTTACAACTTCAATTCTTGTTTCTTCTGTCATAGGAGGAATATTTACTCTAATTACATCGCTTTCAATTTGTGGAGTTATTCCTAAATCTGAAGTTTGAATTGCTTTAGCTATAATTTGAACTGCTGTTTTATCCCAAGGTTGTACAGTCATACTCCTTTGATCACTTAAAGAAATTTGAGATAGCTGATTTAATGGCATTATAGATCCATGGTAATCAACCTTAATATTTTCAAGAAGACTAATACTGGCTCTTCCTGTACGAATAGACTTTATGTCTGTAACAAAAAAATCGCACGAAGATTTCATTCTTTCTGAACAGTCCTTAAGTATTTCTGATAATTCCATATTAAATCCTTATATTTTTTTATATATTACCTAAGATTTTGTTGGTGTATATATTTGCGTCCCCACTTTATTAGCCGAAATAACATTTAACAAATTATCAGGCTTAAATAGATCAAAAATTACTATAGGGAGTAAGTTATCCATGCACAAAGTTAAGGCAGTTGAATCTAAAGCTGCCAGTCTCATACTCAATGCTTCATGGTGAGTTATTTTTTCTATCTTTTTTGCAGACTTATTAATATTTGGATCAGAATCATACATTCCATCAATACCATTTTTAGCCATAATGAGTAAATCTGCATTTATCTCAATTGCTCTTAAGGCTGCTGCTGTATCAGTAGACATAAATGGGTTTCCAGTTCCTCCAGCAAAAAGTACTAATCTACCTTTTTCCAAGTGTCTAATTGCTTTACGTCTTATGTATGGCTCTGCAACTGAAGGTAAATTTAATGCAGTTTGAGTTCTTACTGGAATATCATTTTTTTCAAGTTCATCCTGTAGAGCTAAGGCATTCATTATAGTTGCAAGCATGCCTGCATAATCAGCAGTCGATCTATCCATACCTCTTTTTTCATACTCGATTCCTCTCCAAAAATTCCCTCCCCCAACTACTATAGAGACTTGAATATTTAGACTAGAAATCTTCTTAATTTCTGTTGATATAGTTTTTATTGTTTCACTATGAAGACCAAACTCGAGGTCACCCTTAAGTGACTCACCTGATAATTTTAAGACAATTCTTTTTGGTTTATTAATTTCCAATTTCAAATCTATTTATTTTTTTTATAACTATATTTTCTCCGACTTTAGAAGAAAGTTCTTTAACTACTTCTCCAACAGTTTTAGAGGAGTCTCTAATATAGGGCTGTAATTCTAAAATTTGATCTTCTGATTCATCTGAATCTTCTGATTTTGAAATTGAAGATGGATTCATTGCTGCTACCTGCATAGCAATTTCTTTTGCACATTCTGAAAACTCATCAGTTCTAGCAACAAAATCTGTTTCACAAGATAGTTGTACTAGTGCTCCTATCCTTCCACCGGTATGTATATAAGATTCTACTATTCCATTTTCAGTAGCTCTACCAGCTCTTTTTTCAACAGATGCCAATCCTTTCTTAGTTAGATATTCTTCTGCTTTTTGCATATCACCTTGGCTATCTTCTAATGCTTTTTTAGCATCCATTATTCCGGCACCAGTATTATCTCTAAGTTCTTTGATTAATTTAGCAGTTATTTCAGCCATTAATTTCTCCTAAAATATATTTATTTTTTTTCTGTATCTGTTTCTTCAGTTTTTGCTTTTGGCTCGGCTTTTGCTTTTGGCTCGGCTTTTGCTTTTGGCTCGGCTTTTGCTTTTGGCTCGGCTTTTGCTTTTGGCTCGGCTTTTGCTTTTGGCTCGGCTT
>Ga0208261_1000011_pt1 | contig 77758 bp, 75 predicted proteins | sample Knorr_S7_td_DCM__FD_185595 | JGI IMG/M metagenome (GOLD analysis project Ga0208261, IMG submission 185595) | Marine microbial communities from Southern Atlantic Ocean transect - Knorr_S7_td_DCM_ad_131m_LV_B (SPAdes) (version 3) | ecosystem: Environmental > Aquatic > Marine > Oceanic | place...
CTAAATCAAGTTGCAAATATTAAAAAAAATCAAATAAAACTTCTTCAAAACCAAAATATTGATACTCTAGAAAAATTATCCAAAATAGATTCAAATATTCAAATCAAGGGAATAAATAAAAATTCATTGGAGATTCTAAAACTACAATCCTCTTTGCAGTTAAACGAAAGAAATTCAAAAAAATTAGAATATAAAATAATATTTGACCAAAAAAAAGAAATTAACGATCCTAATAAACTAATAGGTTTTGAAATTTTACCAGAACCATCTCAAAATGATCTATTTTTTGATATTGAGGGATATCCAATGTATTTTGATGATAATTCTAAATCATCAGGTTTAGAATATCTATTTGGGATTTATTACAGATCTTTTGGGCAAGAGACTTTTTTGAAGTTTTTAGCTATAAATCATCAAGAAGAAAAAAAAGCATTTGAAGACCTAATTGATTTTATTTTTTCTCATCTAAAAAAATATAAAGACGCCCATATATATCATTACAATGCTTATGAAGAAACAGCACTAAAAAAACTTTCTCAAAAATATGAAACTAAAATATTTGAGGTTGATTTCATTCTTAGAGAAAAAAAATTAATTGACTTATTTAAAGTAGTTAAAGATTCACTACTTCTTTCAGCAGAAAATTATAAATTAAAAACTATTGAAAAGTTCTATCAAATTAATAGAGAAGAAGATATTTCTTCAGGTCAAGACAGTTTAGTTGCATTTGAAAAATACTTAGACAGTGGCCATGAGGACATTTTAGAAGAAATAATTTTGTACAATAAACAAGATTGCAAATCATTAATTTATCTTCAAGATTGGCTTAATGAAATAAAACCAAAGAACATAAATTTCAATAAAAATTTAATTGATGAAAAAATTAGTGAGTCTAATCTAGAACAAATTCAGATTGAAAAAAATCTTAGTCTAACGATAGAAAATCTTGATGAATCTGAAAAAGAAATTAAACCAATTTTAGATCAATTAAATTTTTATAATAGAAAAGAACAAAGACCTGACTGGTGGAGCTTTTTTTCAAATAAAGAAAAAGACACAGAAGATCTTATAGAGGATAATAGTTGTATTGGTGGATTGAATCTAACCAATGAAAGTAATGATGGAAACTTTAAGATACTTAATTTTAAATATCCCGAACAAATTACTAAAATGAAACCCGGAGACTCAGTTTTAGACCAGAATGGTGAGAATTCTGCTAGGATCCTATCTGTTGATTATAAAAACTTTGAAGTAAAGATAAGATTAGGGAAAAATAAAATACCACCTTTATCATTGACACCTTCACAGCCGTTAAATACTAAATCTATTGATAATGCTGTTGCGGAATTTATAAAAGATTATAGCTATAAAAATTCTTACCCAGCAATTAAATCTTTGTTACATAAAAAAGATACTTCATATAAAGGAAAGATTGAATTTAATAATTCAATACAGGCTATAAAAAATAGAATTAAAAATATGAACAATTCTTATATTGTCATGCAAGGACCACCTGGAACAGGAAAAAGCTTTACAAGCTCAAGAATAATCTTAGATCTTATTGAATCAAACTATAGAATTGCAATAGTTTGTCACTCTCATAAAGCTATAATAAACCTTATTAAATCAATAGACGACTTTGCTGTTGAAAGTAAAGTTAATTTTAAAGGAATATATAAGTCTAGTTCAGGAAAAATTGATCACCAGTTCTCAAACATACAAATAGGTGATACTAATAAAGTCAATGTAAAAGATTACCAATTGGTAGCAGGTACTACTTGGGCTTTATCAAATTCTAATCATAGGATAAATAGTAAAGAAGATAAAAATTTTGATTACATTTTCTTTGATGAAGCAGGTCAAATGAGTATTTCAAAAGTTATTGCTTCTTCTTTATCTGCAAAAAATATAGTTCTTATAGGTGATCACATGCAATTACCTCAACCAACAACTGGCAATATAGAAGGAGAATCATCCTTATCACCTATTGAGTATTTGATTTCAGAAAAAAATACTATAAGCAATGATAAGGGCATTTTCTTAGATAAAAGTTACAGAATGCATTCAAGTGTATGTGAGTTTATTTCAGATAGTTTTTATGAACAAAGACTCCATAGCGATGAGTTGAATAAAAATCAAAAAATAATTATTAAAGATAAAGAAATTAATAATGGTATTTTTGTCGCAGATATTAATCATTCTGATTATTCAGTGCAAAATATTGAAGAAGCTCAATTCACGAAAAATATATATAAACAACTTATAAATAACACTTGGATAGATAGAGTAAATGAAAAGAAAAAGATAACTCAAAAAGATATTTTAATTGTTAGCCCGTTTAATGCTCAAGTTAACTTAATTAAAGAAGAAATACCTGAAGCACAAGTAGGTACAATAGATAATTTTCAAGGACAAGAAGCCCCAATTGTAATAATATCCTATGCTTCTTCAGACCCTGAAAATATTCCAAGAGGTTCAGATTTTTTCTTTGACTTTAGGAGATTAAATGTATCAATTTCAAGAGCAAAGTGTTTAGCAATAATACTGCTCAACTCAAAATTACTAAGTTATTATTGTTCATCAATAGAAGATATGGAAAGACTGAATTATTTTTGCAAGTTAAATTCTCTCGACAATAATATTGATAACTTATTAGAGATTATTAACTGAAATCAAAAAATAAAAAAACATTAAACGCTTTTAAATTATTTTTGGCACGCCCGGGAGGACTCGAACCCCCAACCCTCTGGTTCGAAGCCAGATGCTCTATCCAATTGAGCTACGGGCGCATATCTGGGGTGGGCGGAGGGGATCGAACCCTCGATCTACCGGGTCACAGCCGGTCGTGTTAACCACTACACCACGCCCACCATGGGTAGTACTAATGATTAGCAGGTCCTTTACCTATGGATTTTCGATACTCATTAATTGTATCTTGAGAAGGCGGATAATACTTGCCAGGAACAACGTTTTCTTTCATAATTTTCTCCTTAACAAAAGCTTCTGCTCCTTCATGATCCTCTACCCACTCTATACATTCTTCAGCAAACCAAGAAGGTACAACTGCTACTCCATCATTATCTCCTACTATCACATCTCCAGGTCTTACTAGTGCTCCTCCACACTGAATATCAATATTTTCTTCAGCAGGTTCAGCCCAAGGTCTACCTCCATAAGGAGTTCTTTCTTGAGCATAAACAATTAGGTTATATCCTTCTTCTTCCAATACATCTAAATCTCTAATTGCCCCATCTGTTACTAGTCCTGCAGCTTTATTCATTTTTAAAAGTAATAACTTTACATCTCCTCCTATAGCTGCATATTTAGCTCCCATCATGTCTGCAACCAAAACATCATCTTCACCACATCTAGACATTGCTCTCATTTCAGGAGATTTTTCCTTATCTTTCTTATTTTCAGAATCAATATCTAATCTTGGTGGCAAAAATCTTAAAGTTCTTGCTCTTGCAGCTAATCTTTTATTTGGAGTCATTGGTTTAACCCCTTCCATAAACGGTAGAGGAACTCCTAAAAAATTATTTAAGCATGACCAAACTGTAGCTACAGGTACCTTTTTATATCTTTCTAATAGTTCTTTGCTTACTTCTACTGGTTTATATGATCTTTCCATAGTTCCCTCTTCTATTTTTGTAATTTATTTGCTAATTCTATCAATAATCTTGTAGGTATCCCAGTGGCACCTTTATTATGCCATCTATCATCGGAGAGAGTCATCATGTTAGCTGCAATATCTAAATGAACCCATGGAGTATCCTTAACAAAATGATGAATAAAATGAGCAGCAGTTATAGTACCTGCATTTCTTCCACCAGTATTTTTTATATCTGCAATTAAGGAGTTATTCTGTTTCTTAGAGATTGAGTCTAATGGAAGTTCCCAAACAGAATCTCCTGTCTCCAAACCTGCATCAATAACACTCTTCATTAACTTTTCATCATTTGAAAATCCTGAAATATTACCTCTTCCCAAGCCAATTGCTGCTGCACCAGTTAAAGTTGCAACATCTATAATTGCTTTAGCATTCATTTTTTTGGCATAAGTTACTGCATCTGCTAATGTAAGTCTTCCTTCAGCATCAGTATTCTCAATTTCAATATATGTTCCATCCATAGCTTTCACCACATCACTAGGTCTTTGGGCACTTCCACTTGGCATATTTTCTGTTGCTAGGCACAGAGCTTCTATATTTATATCTAAATTTAGATTAGCAATTGCTTCAATCGCAGAAATTACAGAAGCTGATCCACCCATATCTCCTTTCATTGAAAGCATAGATCCTGATGGTTTCAATGAAAGACCTCCACTGTCAAACATAATTGCTTTACCAATAAACCAAACAGAATCTTCATTTTTTTTAGGTTTATAAGATAAATGAATAAGTTTAGAGGGTTCTACTGAGCCTTGACCTACTCCTAAAAATGCATTCATACCAAGTTTTTTACACTCGTCCTCCTCTAAAATTTTGCAATGAATTTTACTGTTTGCTAATTTTTTTGAATAATTTGATAATTCTGTAGGAGATAGAGTATTTGCAGGTTCATTAACTAGACTTTTGGCTTTCATTTCTGCTGTAGCAGTTATTATTGATTTTTCAACAACACTTTTTATTTTACCTTCATTTTTTGAAGATATAATAAAAATATTTGTATCCTCTTTTTCTTCTTCAATATTCGACTTGTATTTTTCAAATTTATATCTGCCTAAGAAAAATCCTTCAAAGGCGGATAATGTAAAATTATGAAAATTTGCATCATAATTTATTACAGAGTCTGATAAAAATGAAATATTGTTAATTTTATTACTAATACTTAGTCTTCCTAAATTTGCAAATGCTGATCTAACAGAATTATTATCAGCACTTTCAGGATTTCCCAAACCAACAATAAATATTTTAGAGAAATTACTACTTTTAAATATTTTTTTTGGAGTATGAATAATTTCTATCTTACCGTTTTCTGAGCTCAAATCTTTAGAAGAAATCATTTCAGAAATAATAGAATTTGTAATACTATCAACTTCACTAAAATCAAATTTGTTGTCTTTGAATAAACCTAATACGAGAGCATCAGATTTCACATTATCGCCAATATTCTTTTGTAATTTATAATTTATTTTATTCATAACAGATTTTTCGTTTTTCATACAATTCTAATACTAAAAAGCACAAAAACAAAATAAAAATATAAGACATATAAAATAATAATTTATACTTGATTTTTGAATTTGTTCAAAACTTTAACTAAAAAAGTTCAAAAATAAGTACTTTGGTACCTTTCTTTTTTTCTAATAAGATATTAAGTTTTGTTTATATTCAAAAAATTTACTGGGGGGTAAATATTGAAAAGTTTAAATTCTGTAAAAGTTGTCAGTGATGGATCATACTTATTAGATGGTGGTCCGTTTTTTGGACCTGTCCCAAAAATACTATGGGAAAAGCAAGCTAAACCTGATAGAAAAAATAGAGTAAGGCTTGGTCTTAACTCTCTACTTATTAAGAGTGGTGAAGAAAATATATTAGTAAATACTGGAATAGGTTCTAAAGAACCAGAAATTAATAGAGAAATTTATGGACATGCTTCTTCTAGGTTAATTAGAAATTTGAAGTCAAATGGTGTTTCTGCGAAAGATGTAACAAAAGTAATATTAACCCAACTTCACTTTGATCATTCTGGAGGATCAACTTCTCTAGATAGAGAAGGCAAATTAATTCCAACATTTCCAAAAGCTAAATATGTTGTGCAAAAATCTGCTTGGGATGAGGCTTTCAATCAGGATGAGAGATTATTACCAGCTTATGGGCATCCTGTAGATCACCTTAATATTCTTGAAGAAAGAGATATGGTTGAATTCTTAGATGGAAATACAGAAGTTAGTCCAGGTGTATTTTGTGAGATGATAGATGGTTACTCTGAAGGACACCAGATAGTAAAAGTAAACGCTGGCTCAGAGAGAATAGTTTATCTATCAGAATTAATACCCGCTCCTTCTCACCTTCCATTGGCTTACATAACTGCATATGATAGATATCCTGATCAAACATTAGAGATGAAGAGAAGAATTATTGCTGAGTGTGAGCAAGAAGGATGGTTAATGGTCTTTGCTCATGGATATAAAGAGTATGCTGGATACATCAAAAGAATGAATCAGACATTAGCTTTAGAACCAATAGCTATATAGAAATAATTCCAACTAAAGTATTATCTTCGATCGACTTTACCTTGACCTTAGTTATTGGTAAAGTCGGTTTTTTATTTGTTGATTTTGATAAGGAAAAATAAGTATAGTTTTCAGTGTATCCAGAAAGGCTATTTTTATTTTCCCAAAGAACATTTTGATCTGTATTTAATAATGATTTCATATGTTTATTTTTTAGATCGTCTGAAATATTTCTTATTTCTTTTGCCCTTTTTGTTATAACTGACGATTGAACTTTATCATTCAAATAAAATGCTGAAGTTCCAGGCCTAACTGAATATGGGAAAACATGAATTTCAGATAATTCAGAAATTTTAAGTAATGCTTTAGTTCTTAAATGGTCTTCTTCAGTTTCTCCAGGGAATCCAACTATAATATCCGTAGTTATAGAGGAATTAGGAATAATAGTTTTTATATGCTTAACTATTTCTAAAAATTCTTGAGTAGAGTATTTTCTTCTCATAGATTTCAAAACATTATTAGATCCACTTTGTAGAGGTATATGAAAATGTGGGCATAATCTATCTTTATATTTTTTATTTTTCCATAGCCCTAAAATATCATCGTTAAACTCATGAGGCTGAACGGATGATAATCTTAATCTAACTATTTGAGTCTGTTCAAGAACACCTAATAGTAACCTATGCAAGCTCATATTATCAAGATCATAACCATAAGTTCCAAGCTGAGTTCCCGTAAGAACTACTTCTTTACAACCTTTAGAAACCAAATAATTTATTTGAGAAATAATTTCATTAGGATGAATAGAATTCTCTCTTCCTCTTACTTTAGGAACAATACAGTAGCTACATATTTGATTACAACCTTTTTGTATAGCGATAGATGCTCGAGTTCTTCCTATCAATAAATCTTCTATATTAGAATTAGATTCAGATTTTGTTTCTTTATAAAACTTATTGGATAAAACTAGTGGAAGTTCATTTTTTTTATCATTCTTAATGACTGTATCTACTATTCCTAGAGATAGTATTTCTGATTCATTTCTTTGAGGATAACAACCTGTAGCAACTAAATGCATTGTCGGATGATTTTTTTTTATATTTCTTAATCTATTTCTTGCTTTTTTATCAGCAGACTTGGTGACTGTACAAGTATTTAAAATATAAATATCTGACTTCTCTAGATCGTCAGAAATACTAAATCCTTTAGATAAAATTTCTTTAGAAATTCTTTGAGAATCAGCTATATTAAGTTTACATCCATGAGTTTCTATGTAGACATTCATCTAATTACAAATATCATTATCATTATAAAAATTAAGTATATATTGCTATGGATATTCTCATATTAGTATCTATGCTATTTCTTTGAATTTTAGGAGAAAAAATGTCTAAAAAAGTAGTTGTAACTGGAATTGGATTGATCACACCTTTGGGTCTTGATAGAAATTCTACATGGAAAGGTATCACAACAGGAGTTAATGGAATAAAAAATATTACTTCATTTGATACAGAAAATTTTCAAACCAAAATCGCAGCAGAAATCACTGATTTTTCACCTGAAGAAACATTGGGAAAAAAGTTTTCTAAGAGACTAGATAGATTTGCTCAATTTGCATGTGTCGCTGCACAGGAAGCTATAAAAGACGCAGGTATATTCATAGAGTCTGTAGACGTAAATAGATTTTCCGTATTAATTGGAAGTGGTATTGGAGGAATTATAACCTTAAGTGAACAATTTGATGTCTTAAGAGACAAAGGCCCAAATAGAATAAACCCTTTCTTGGTTCCAATGATGCTTAGTGATATGGCATCTGGCCAAGTATCAATGATGTTAGGAACAAAAGGACCAAATTTTTCTACTGTATCTGCTTGTGCTTCTGCTGCTGATTCAATCGGACAAGGAATGAGAATGATTCAGAGAGGTGATTCAGACATAGTTATGGCTGGAGGAACAGAAGCTGCAATTTGTCCAATTGGTATTGCAGGATTTAATTCTGCAAGAGCTCTATCAACAAACAATGATAATCCATCAAAAGCTTCTCGCCCATTTGATGCAGAAAGAGATGGATTCGTATTAGGTGAAGGAGCAGGAATACTTATATTAGAAGAAGAAGAACATGCTCTTAAAAGAGGAGCAACAATCTTAAGTGAATTATCAGGTTACGGTGCAACCTCAGATGCGCATCATGTAACTCAACCTCATCCTGAGGGAGAAGGTGCAGCTGAGGCTATGAATTTAGCAATAAGCGATGCAGGAATTGAAAAAGAAAAAATTGCATACATAAATGCGCATGGAACATCTACCCCTCTAAATGATAAATTTGAAACCATAGCTATAAAAAGGGCTTTCGGAGATCACTCAAAAAAACTAAAAATTTCTTCAACAAAATCAATGACCGGGCATCTCCTAGGAGCAGCAGGTGGTATAGAAGCAGCATTTACTGTAATGGCTATTAATGAAAAAGTAGTTCCACCTACTATAAACCTTCAAAATCCTGATCCTGATTGTGATTTAGATTATGTAGCCAACCATGCTCTAAAAGGGAATGTTCCTGCTGCAATTTCTAATTCTCTAGGATTTGGAGGACATAATAGTTCACTTCTTTTTCAAGACTACCCTAATCAATAATGATTGTTAAAGTTGAAAATAATAAACTTATTTTTGATGAAAAAGATAATATTACAGAAACTTTTTCAAATGAAAACATAATAAAAATTCTATTAGAAAATAGATTTATAAAAGATGAAAATAAAAAACAGTTTCTGGAAAGTTTTGATATTGACGATATCAATCCATATGAATTTATTCAGATGGAAGAATCTGTTGAATTAATTTCTAAAAAGATTAAATCAAAATCCAAAATTGGTATATATGGTGATTTTGATGCAGATGGTTTAACTGGTACTGCTATTCTCCTCGAAACTTTGAGAACATTAGGAGCAGATCCCAAGCCTTTTATACCGCATAGAGAAAATGAAGGACATGGAATTTCTGAAAAAGGATTAAATACATTAGTAGATATTGGATGTGAACTTATAATTACAGTTGATACGGGAACAAATTCTGATCAAATTATTGAAAAAATTATAAATGAAAAAAATATTGAATTTGTTATTACTGATCATCATATTCCAGAAAAATCTACTTACAAATATCCAATAATAAATCCCGTATTTGAAAATATTAGAACAAATTACTCAGGAGCAGGAGTTGCTTGGTTATTATCAAAAGCATTATTTGATAAGTTCGAAATTCCTATGAAAGATGGGATAACATCCTTAGCAACTATTGGAACTATAGCAGATGTTGCACCGTTACTTGAAAATAATAGGATAATTGTTAAGAACGGGCTAAAAGAAATCTCAGAAACAGATAACTTTGGTATTTGTGCTCTAAATAACTTGGTAGGTAATAAATTTTTCTATGAAGCTCCAGAAAGTGAATATATATCTTTCTCTTTAGCGCCAAGAATCAATACACCAGGTAGAATAGACGACGCTTATTTAGCTTTAAATTTATTGACATCTCAAACTTCAAAATCAGCTCATAATATCTCTCAAAAAATAGAAGTTATGAATGATAAAAGGAAATCTTTATCACAAGAACTTTGGAATGAAATTCAAGATCAAATTTCATCTCAATATACCCAACCAATAATAATATTAAACTGTTCAGGGTATCCCATTGGTTTGTTAGGCCCACTTGCAGGTAGATTAGTTGAGCAATTATCTAAGCCTATATTATGTTTTGCAGAAAAGGAAGAATTATATAAATTTTCTTCAAGATCTAATGAAGGTTATCATTTATTTGAGAACTTAAGTAAATTACAAAGTTATTTTATAAACTTTGGAGGACATGCAAGTGCTGCAGGCTTTTCAATTAGAAGTAAAGATTTTGAATCTTTCAAAAAAGACTTATTGAGTTTAGATTCAAAAAATAAATCAAAAAAATCTGAAAAAAAATATAGTGTGGATCTTGAGTTACCAATAAATAATCTAAACTTTCAATTATGGGATGAAATAAAAAAATTATCTCCCTTTGGAGAAAAAAATCCAGTCCCAGTTTTTTTTGCACGAAACGCTAATTTAGAAAAATTTCGAAGGATTGGTAAAGATAAAAATCATATGTCTGGACAAATTAATAATGATGATAATATCTTTGATTTCATATACTTCAATTGTGGTGAAAAAAATCTTCTAAAGGGAAAAATAAATTTTCTGTACCAACTTAGGACTGACTATTGGAATGGTAAAATTCAGAAAAAAATTCAAATTTTAGAAATGGAAAATACTGAATAGGCTAAATTCTTCTTGTCTTTATACCTAAGAATATAATCGATACTATGAAGCAAATTATAGCTATAAAATGAGCTTCTTGAAGACCTAGAATATATGCTTTATCCAGTCTAACCCATTGTATAGCAAATCTGCCTAAACTATACCATGCAAGATAAACAAACCATAGGCTACCCAATGGCTTAATCTTATTTCTAAGTGCCACTAAAAGTACCATACCAAGGATATCCCAAATAAACTCATAGGCAACAGCAGGATGAACTGCAGTAGATGGATCTGTTCCACGTGGAAAATGTCCGTTACTATAATTTTCTGATCTAACTACGCATGAATATCCAGGTGAATTTGGATTAGAAAAGTACCAACCAAAAAAGAAATCTGTAGCCCTAGAACAATGCTCTCCATTAACTATATCCCCTATTCTTCCAATTGCTTGACCTGCTAACATAGCTGGAGCTGCAAAATCCATTAATTGTCCCATAGTTTCAGAAGAAGCTTTAGTTAACTTTAAATATAGAAGTCCACCTGTTATTCCTCCTATAATTCCCCCCCATAAACCTATTCCGCCTTTCCATATATAAATGAAGTACAATGGATTATCAATGTAGTAATCTAAATTATCAATAATATGAACTAATCTTGCTCCAATTATTCCTCCAATTACCCCCCAAGATGCAACATTGAAGACTAAATCATCCTCGATTCCAGCTTTTCTTGATTGCTTTATCACAATATAAATTGCAGCAACAACTCCTACTAAAGAAAAAAAGCCATGCCAAGATAATGCCAAATATTCGAACTCAAATATCATAGGATGAAATGGAATTTTTATCATATTATAAAAAGATAGTTTTTAGATTTATTACAATTATATTAATTTAATCTAGAAAAATTTCAATTATTTTAATGAGAGTTTTTATATAAATGGTTTTAGATAATAATTTAGAAAAATTTTATAATTATATTTCTTCAGAAAAAGGATATAGTCAGAATACACTAATGGCATACTCAAATGACCTTAAATTATTTGCTGATTATTTGGAAAAAAAGAATAAATTTGAATGGGAAAAAGTTACAAAAAAAGAAATTACTGAGTATTTTAAGTTATTAAATACTTCTTTATCCCAAAGTTCAAAGAAGAGAAAATATGCCTCAATAAAATCTTTCTTCTTATTTCTAACAAAAGAAAGATATATATCTGAAGGAATATTTGAAGATATGAAATCTCCAAAAGTTTCAAATCCTATACCAAAGCCTCTATCTGAAAAAGAAATAAATTTAATAATAGATTTTAAAAATAAAGATAAATTTTATATTAGAGACTCATGTATATTCATGTTGATGTACGCTTCTGGTTTAAGAGTTAGTGAAGTTATTGGTATAAAAATTGGTGAAGTTGATACAGAAAATAATTCAGTAAAAGTTACAGGTAAAGGGAATAAACAAAGAATATTACCAATCTACAACAAAGCAAATGAAAAAATAAATGAATATATAAAAAAAATAAGACCTTATTTTTCTAAATCAAATAGTTACTCTTCACTACTTTTCTTGAATAAAAATTCAAAAATTATAACTAGACAATATGTCTGGAGAAGCTTAAAAATAAGAGGTATTGAAAAAGGAATAGTTAAAAATATTACTCCACATATGATTAGACATAGTTTTGCAACTCATCTATTACATGGTGGTGCGAGTATAAGACATGTTCAAGAGTTTTTAGGGCACAGCTCAATTGAATCTACACAAATATATACCAAGATCCCCAATCAGAAGCTAATTGAAGACTATAATATTGCACATCCAAGAGGAAATAAATAGAATAAAGTAAAGGAGAGATTATAATGCCTGTAGTTACATTGGAAGGTTATCTTGGATCTGGATACCAAAACATAGGAAGAAAAGTTTCAGAAAATTTAGATATAGATTTTGTTGATAGAGTCATTCTTTCAGAAGTCGCAAGAGAACTTGATACTCATTTAGGAGAAATTTTAGATCTTGAAAAAAAACCTCAGGAAAAATCACTTGTTGAGAAATTATCAGACAGACTCTTAAAGGCTCTTGAAAAATCTGCACTATCTGGTGGAGGAGCTGATCCTTTTTTTGGGCATGGAGTAGAAAATCTTCTTTCACAACCTTATAAAGATTTTCCTCATACAGAAGAATTAAGTGAAAACTTAGATTTTACTAAGGCAATAAGAAAAGTAATCAAAGAAATAGCTTCTGAAGGCAGTGTTCTTATTTTAGGTAGAGGCGCATCTGGAGTATTAAGAAACGACCCTAATGCCCTTAAAGTTGGTATATATTGTGACGAGGAAGTACGAATCAAAAAGTATGCTCAAAGATATGATATTTCAGAGGAAGAATCTAGAAAAAAAATAGTAGAATATGATGAAGGAAAGAAAAACTATTACTTAAATGTGTTTCAAAAGCAACCTTTGGATCCATCAATTTTTAATATGATTTTCAATTCTGAACTTTTGTCTGAAGAAGAAATTATAGACGACATATGTGAAAATGCAAAAAAATATTTATTAAAGAGATCAAATGGCTAAAAAAACAAAGAAAAGTAGAAAAAACAGCAAACCTAACGTTTTTAAACAAACGACTGCAACTAATACTACAATAGATACTAACAATGAAGTTTCATTATTAGAGAATAAACCTTCCAACAAAAAAGTTAATAGCTCTAATGACCAAGTTTATGTATCAGGTAATTCAGTATCTCTAGAGCTAAAAAAAATGGGGATAATTTCATCCTCATTACTTGTAATACTTATAATACTAACTTTTATACTTGGTTAAATCAGACTCATTTAAGAATAGACTAAGAGATGTTCCTAAAAATCCTGGTGTCTATTTACATTCCAATGTAAAAAAAGAAATCATCTATGTTGGTAAAGCTAACTCTTTGCAAGATAGATTAAAATATTATTTTTCACCCCAAATAGATGCTACTCCAAAGATAAAGGAGCTAATGAATAATATTCATGATTTTGATTTTATAGTTACCGAATCAGAGCAGGAAGCACTTTTATTAGAAAATCAGCTAATAAAAAAATATCAGCCAAAATATAATGCAAGATTAAAAGATGACAAATCATATCCATATATAAAGATAACTAAGTCTGAAGAATTCCCTCAAATTGTAATTTCCCGAAATCCTAAAAATGATAAAAATAAATATTATGGACCTTATTCTTCAATATCTTCAGTAAGACAAACATTAGATTTATTATCAAAAATATTCCCTTATAGAACCTGTACTAAAGAAATTACTGGTAAAGATAAAAAAGCATGCTTAGAATTTGATATTGGAAGATGCAAGGCTCCGTGCATAGGTAATAGTGATCAAGCAGAATATGAAGAAATAATTTCGAGTGTGGAAAAATTTCTAAGTGGAAAAACCTCACCTATTGTTAAAGAAATAAAAAATGAAATGGTGAAAGCATCAAATGCACAAAACTATGAGAGAGCTGCAGTTTACAGAGATAGAATTAAAGCTATAGAACGTATTCTTGAAAAACAAAAAGTTTCAGGATTAAGATACGAAACTTTTGATTTAATTTCCTGTGTAAAAATCGATAACGAAGCAATGATAATTGTCTTTAATATTAGAAAAGGAAATATGATTGCTCATGAAAAATTTAGAATTGAAAGAACAGAGTCTACAGAAGTTGAAGAAATTATAAGATTATTTTTGTACGATTATTATTCAAAGTCTATTTTTATACCTAACTCCATCTTAGTTTCTGAATACCCCTCTGAAAAAAATATAATTAAGGATTTTTTAGAAAACAAATCTAAGAAAAAAATAAACATAAGTATTCCTGTTAGAGGAACGAAAAAGAAATTACTAGAAATGGGAACTTCGAATGCAAAAGAATCCTTAAAGCAATGGCAAATAAAATGGATAAATGACTCTAAAAAAACTAGAAAAGCCCTTAATGATTTACAAAATGAATTAGGTCTAATTAATCTTCCTAATCGAATTGAATGCTTCGATATATCTCATATACAAGGATCAAATGTTGTCGCTTCTATGTCAGTTTTTGAGAATGGATTACCTAAAAAATCTGATTATAGAAGATTTAAAATTTCAGAAGATAAAAATGATGACTTTGCTGCAATGAGAGAAGTAATAAATAGGAGATATAAAAAACTTTTAGAGAAAAAAGACATAAGTAAAAAATTAGATTCTTTTTCTAAAGTTCCAGACTTGATACTTATAGATGGAGGTAAAGGGCAATTAAGTTCTGCTCTACAAGTTTTATTAGAACTAGGATTTTCTAATATACCTATTGCAGGAATTGCAAAAAGAGAAGAGGAAATTTTTATGCCTTATAATGAAGAACCTATTATCTTAGATCGATCATCTCAGGGATTATACCTAATTCAACGAGTCAGAGATGAAGCTCATAGATTTGCGATTACTTATCATAGAAACATAAGGCAAAAGAAATCTATTCAATCAGAGCTAGATACAATAAATGGAATTGGAAAAGTTAAGAAAAAGGCTTTATTAAAGAAATTTGGTTCAACAGAAAAAATAAAAAACTCTTCAATTAAAGAAATTGCGACCATCAAGAATATTAATGATAATTTAGCAAAAAATATATTAGAAGTACTAAACTCTAAATAAATCTAACCTAGATTCTAAAAGCTTGATTGCGGCTAAAAGTGATTCTTTTGACTCTTCAACTTCTAATTTAACTCCACTCATTTCTAACTTAATATCTTTAGATTGAATAAACTCAATATCTTCAGAAATATAATTTGATTTGTGAAGCCTTATATCCATAATAAGATTTTTAATTTTCCTAATATCTTTAATTTTAATTTTTTCTGAAATGGATCTAGATAAATCATTAACTGTAGGTGAAATGGGCAAATCTCTAGACAATCGATTTAATACAATAAATGTTTTAGAAGCATTATATAAAGTTTCAAACTTTATAATTTCTGATTTAGCACTAAAAATTTTATCTGACAGAGCAGTCATACTAAATGGATTCCCATCTGATATAAGCCCCCAGAGCCTCGCCGAGGACAATCGGAGGTTATATGCTCCACCAGATGCATTAAAGCCTCTTAAATTGGCATACTGAAATTTGTTGATACTAGAAAAACCTGAAAAAGCAATCGGTTCAATAAATTTAACGCTTTCAGATAAAGAATAATCTGGAATTTTGTAATTTTCTAATTTCATACTAACTTTCTATAATGCAGGAATAATAGAGGCATTATAGAAGCATCTTATAAAAATTGTTGAAAATTTTATTCATAAATTAATTACCAATTAATACGAATATATAAAAATACTACGATTCAAAAATTTGAGTATAAATAAAACATATTCCCTAAATTTCTATGATTACCTGGGATTTATGGCATAATTATTATTTGTGAATTAAATTAGCATGATGCTAAAAAGTAACAAATCCTTGAGTTTGTTTATTTATTTATGAAATATAAAAAAAAGTGTTTCAATATTAGGAAATCCCATAATTTTCTATATTATTACTTCCTGGTCAGGATTTTTTTTCTTTTTTCTAATTATCTGTAATCCTTAGATATTAGTATAGTAATATTATTTTTTTGAACCTATTTCTATTTCTATATTCTTATATTTATTAGCAAAAGCAATTTAGAAGAAAAAAAATAAAAGATATAAGATTTCTTAAAAATCTTAGTATTTAGAAAAATATTTCAAGAATAAATGATTAAATTAGTCTATACTTGTCAAGCAGTATGACTAGTAAAAGTAATGACGAAAATAAAGATTCAAATCAATTAAGGCTGTGGTCTGCATTTTTATACTTTGATTATAGGGTGCTATGGTTCTCTACTGTAACTGCAACTGCAACTATGAATCTCAGAATGATAATTACAGCAGTTTGGTTATATGAAAGAACGGGACTAGGGTCTACACTAGCGTGGCTAGGATTAATTGAATTAGCTGTCAGAATTCCGTCTAATTTGTATGGGGGTGTTTTCGCAGATAGATTAGACAGAAAAAAACTTATTGCATTCACTCAATTTTTTAGCTTTTTTCTAATAGGTTTTATGGCCTTATTAGAGTCGTCATCAAGCTTAGAAATTTGGCATGTCTATTTAGTTTCAGCAATACTGTCTGCCACCAGTGTTTTTGGTAACCCAGCAAGATCTGCTTTTACAGCCAGAGTGGTACCTAGAAATGTTCTTAGCCATGCAGTAGCCATGAACACAATCACATGGCAAGTAGGAACTATAGTAACTCCATTCATATTTTATCTGACATCATTTGCTTGGAGAGATACTGCTAGTGATTCACTTGTATTATCATTTTGGATCAATACTTTGATAGCTTTCTTTAGTGTTATTTCTCCATTTTTCATTAGAGAAAGTGGAAAAGCTCTAGAAATTACTAAAACTACATCCATAAACAAAAACCTTATTGAAGGTTTCAAGTATGTAATCTCTCACCCTATTTTGCCTGGTTTATATATTCTTGATATAGGAGTGACTGTAGTTTCATACTATAGAGAACTGTTCCCTATTTTTGCTAAACAATTATATTCAAGAGGTAGAGATGCTGTAGCAATTCTAACTGCATTTAATGCTATTGGAGCTATATTTGGAAGCCTGCTTGTTATGTATACCCATAAAATAAAGAGAAAAGGAGTTATCGTACTTTATGCAACCTTAGTTTATGGATTTTTATTAATTATTTTTGGTTGGTCAACATCTATTTGGATTGGTATTTTTGCTTTAATAGCTCTAGGGGCTGCAGATGCAGTTGGTATGACTATGAGGCAAACAGTTGTTCAGTTGACAACTCCTGATAATATGAGGGGAAGAGCTACAGCAGCTCATTCTCTAGCCGCAATGAGTGCAAATGGTATAGGAAAATGGGAAGTTGCTATTATGTCAGACTACATAGGGGCAGGAAATACTATGATACTTGGTGGTTTTGTGTCTATTTTAGTAGTACTTATTATTTGGTATGCACTTTCTGGAGTTAGAAAGTATTCATACCAAGAAGATTAGCTTTTAGAATTTTCTTGTTCTGCTATCTTAATTCCTTCTTTAACATTTACTGTGGATAACAATAAAGTTCCAGCTATTATTAATAACCAGATAATCAAAACACCTACTTTTTCATCACTTGAGTTTACTGCAGCAACATATATTAATGGGCCTATTACTGAAGCAGCTTTCATTGTAAATGCATAGAATCCAAAGAATTCTGCAGATTTCTTTACAGGAGTCATCATAGAGAATAAAGCTCTAGCAAGAGCTTGACTACCTCCCAGAACTATTCCGCTAAGAACACCCAATAAAAGCCATTGATAACCAATTGAAATTGAAAGAGGCTCCCATAATACTGATCTTACAAAGCTTGGCCATTTATCCAAAAAACTCTCTGACAAAATCGTTGGATGATTAGGGCTTATAACTTTGGTATTTTCATCCACAACTGTAGCTGAATAACTACTTGATTGTTGGAATTCTACATTTTCCAAAAATGTAATTAATTGCTTTTCTGTAATCAATACACCTTGTTCTAAGTGATAAAACTTCTTCCAATCTCTAGCATCTGCAGTGTCAGATAATTCTGGAGACTGATCTATAAGATATAAATTTTCTGTTTTACTGAATTTGATTTGATAGTCATAGTCTTTATCATCGCTTAGGCTTAATGGAGCAAATCCTAAAACAAAAAAAACTACAAAGATCCAACCCATTAGAGCAATAATTAAGGATTCTTTTGTTCCTATTTTATCGGCAAGCCAACCAAAGAAAACTGCTCCAGGAGCTGCAACAAATTGAACAATTAAAATAGTTATCATATTAAAAATCAATTGGACCCCTAGAACATCTGCGCCGTATGCACCTGCAATACCAATTACTGTTTGAACACCATCATTAAAAATATAAAATGCTATCAAAAATCCAAATAAATATTTATATTTTCTTACTTCACCAAAAGTTTGCCTTAATCTTCCAAATGCTGAAAGAATAAGCCTTAATACAGATTCTTTTTTTGCAACTTTCTCTATAGTGGGCTCTGGAACTACTTTAATAGTCCATATTGACCAACCAAACCACCATACTCCAACTGAAATAATTGCTAATCTTGTGACCAAATCACTGTATTCACTATTATAGAAAGCTTGAATCAAAATTAGATGAACTAATAGCAATAGTCCACCACCTATATAACCATAAGCATAACCCCTTGTTGAAATTTGATTTACATACTTAGATTCAGCAATACTAGGAAGCAATGAATTATAAAAAACATTTGCTCCAGCAAAACCTATATTTGCTAGAAAATAACACCCAATTAGCCAAGACCATGAAGAAGCTACATATGCAGAGAAAAAACTTAAAATTGTAAATCCAGATCCAATAAGCATATAGTACTTTAAGAAAGTCTTTTTCAAAGGATAAGTATCAGCAATTGCTCCTAAAATAGGACTAGTGATTGCAACTACTAAAGCTGACAAAGCAACGCCTAAAGCCCAAAGTGAAGAACCCGAAAAAGTAACTCCAAGAAGAATCATCTCATCACCAAAAGACTCTTGAAAAGCCAGTACAAAATATACAGGGAAAATAGCTGCAGCAGCGGATGTAGCAAAAGCAGAATTAGCCCAGTCATATATGCACCAAGCTCTAATTATAGATTGATCCTTTTTCGGTAAATCTGAAATTGAATCTCTTTTAACTACAGTTTTTTCTGATTTTTTTCTAAATAGCACTCAAATTTTTCCTGTTATGAAGGTAATGTGATTTTTCTAGCAAATAGCCAAGCAAAAATGGCTTCAAAAAATAAAGTAAGTGCCCAGGCTGATCCTCCGACTACTGGCCCGTAACTCTTAAAGAATAATATACCAGTTGATAGACAGAATATTAATACTAAAAATCTACATATATTTATATAAAAAAGAGGATTAGTAGATTTCGAATTCATTATGATGCCAACATAAATCTGTTCCATAACTAAAAATGGAGGCAAAATAGAGAGTAGTTTAAAAACTATTATGGTTCCTGAAAGTAATGATCCATTAATTCCAAATAAATCTGAAAAAATAAAATTGTTAATAAATGGAATCCAACTTATTAAGGAACAAATAAAGAGAGTTATAAAACCAACTATATAAGAAAAATTTCTAATATCTTTATATCTATAACCATTAGCCAAAAGAGACAGAATTGTTGATTGACATCCATTAATTGTAAAAGTTACAGCTCCAAATATTCCAAATCCTAAATTCACAGAAGAAATAGCTACCTCTGGATTTTCAAATCTAGTTAAGCAAGCGTTTATAGCAGGCATTGTAAAAGAGGGTAAAAAGGCTGCAAAAAGTAAAGGAGTAAAAAATTTAGTTAATTCACCTAATCGCAAAATATCTTTATTAAAAATAATCTTAGAATCAAATAAATTTTTTCTTACCAATAACATTATGATGATCGTTTCAATTATTGAAGCTAAGGTATATGAGGTAATACCAAGATTATACTTCTCAAAATTAAGAAAAAATAAAATCGAAGCAAACAAAATACTAAAAATAAATCCACTTATCGTGCCTATCCAAATATAGTTAGATTTTGAAGAGACTATAGAAATTGCATAAAAATGCATTTTTATAATTAATAAAAAAGGTATAAAAAAAGAAATTTTTAAAGCATTTTCTACATTTATTCTCATGTCACCAGATGTACCAAAAATTGTATCTAATACAAAGTTTACGGCTGGAGAAAAAATTACAAAAATTGATATTATTAAGCAGATTATTGCAAGTGAAAAAATAAAAAAATGAATTTTCATTTTACTGTAATTCTTATAATAAACTATAGTAAGATGTTGAACTCTCAAATGAGGTAGAGAAATTAAGAAAAGAATAGACATTGTAATGGAGAAAACACTTATAGATAATTCAGGATTAGTTGCTCTAACCATAAATGAATTTAATATTGGTGTTAGGAACTGAGTAATAGATAAATTTATAGATGTAGGAATTAAAATAGATAAAGCTACAAGATAAAATTTATCAGAAAACAATTCGGATAATTTCAATCTCTTAAGCTTTCCTTATATTAAAATCTTTAGAATTAACTTTCTTCACTTCATTCTTTAAAGAACCCTCAAATTCATTTGATGAAATGATGATTTTATCTCCTGTATTAAACTTCCAATCCCTAGTTGAATAAGATAACTGACTGGTACCAAAATAATGCAAGTGTAAGTCTCCTGGTAATCGATGAATATCATATTTAAAATGGTGATACTCCATGTTACTAAGACTGTGGGACATGTATTCTTCTCCTGATTTAATAGGACCACTTTTGTATATTTTCCCACCATCCCTTTCTATATCACAATTTATGGATATATCCTTAAACTCTAACCTTGTATCTAATTCTGGCCCAATAGAGCAATTTCTCATCTTTGAATGTGCTAAATACAGATAGTTTATTTGCTCAGTTTCATGATCTGAAAATTCATTACCAAGTGTAAATCCTAGTCTTACGGGATTTCCTTCTGAATCTATAAGATAGCATCCAACTATCTCTGGTTCCTCGCCACCATCAAGTGAAAAATCTGGAATTTCCAATAAGTCATTTGGACCCTTTAAGTTTGTACCATTTCCTTTATAGAACCACTCAGGGGCTACTCCAATTTTTCCTTGTTCTGGTTTTCCGCCCTCAATTCCCATCTGAAACATTTTTGCTGAGTCTGTTTGATCTTTTTTTTCTTCATTTTCATTGTGCATCATATCTCTTGATTTGACTGAACCAGTGTGCGTTAAGCCTGTACCTGAAATAAATAATCTATATGGATCAGGATGATCTATTGGAACTAAAATCTTAGGTAATTCATTTTTATTTTTTGAATTTAATATTTCATCATAAGAAAAATCAATAGGATTAGCTTTATCTAATAATTTATTTAATAATTCATCTAAATTTTGATTATTTGTTATTGAATAATTAATGAGTTTGTAAGTTGTTTCAAACTCATTATTAACTTTGGTTATATTGAAAACTTTATTTTCTAAGACAAGTCCCACTATTCTAGAATTGTCTATATTTGATAATTGAACTAATTTCATCAGTGCCTCTTAATAATCTACAAAATTGTATTTTTGTTTATATATTCGATTATCATAGATTATATTAGAATAGATCTTAATCAAATAAATAAAGTTGCTTATGAATCAAGAAATCAAAATATTAATTATAAATGGTCCTAATCTAAATATGCTTGGTAAAAGAGAGCCTGAAGTTTATGGTTCAAGAACATTAGAAGAAATCAATAATGATCTGAATAAATTCTCTAAAGATATAAATATAAATCTTGAGTTTTATCAAAGCAACCATGAAGGAGAAATATTAGATTTCATGCATAGCAAAAATAATGATGTTGATGGATGTGTAATAAATGCTGGTGCACTAACACATTCCTCTACTGCTCTTCATGATGCAATAAAATCGGTTAAGTTCCCTTGTGTTGAAGTCCATATGTCTAATATTTACTCAAGGCCAGAAATATGGAGACAAAAATCATTAATAGCTCCAGCTGTTATTGGAACTGTTCAAGGTTTTGGAGAAACTAGCTACAAATCAGCAATTGAATTACTAGCATTGTCTATTCGATCTTAAAACTTTTCTCCCCATTGATCATAATTAAAATGTTCACTAACTGCATTTCTTTCTCTAGTTTTTTTATGAGAGCTTAGGAGCTCTTCTGAAATTTCAGTTTCTTTACCTGGTTTACCAACTATGAGAATGAATGCCACTTTACTTTCTTGAGGTATTTTAGCAACAGACTTAACAGATTCTTCATCCCAACCACCTATAGGATGAGTTTCTAGTCCTAATTTTGTAGCTTCTATCATTGCATTTTGACCGCTAAATCCAATATCCAAAAATGTTTTTGGATTAAATTCATCTTCAATTTTTTTTGTAGAAAAAATTAATACTAATCCTGAGTTTTTTGCCCAAATTTGATTTCCAGAAGATAAGCAAGAAATAATTTTTTTGAAATTATCAGAATCTTTGGTTATTCCAATAATCCTCCATGGTTGTCCATTTCTTGAAGATGGTGCCCACATTGAGGCCTTGACTATAGATTCTATCTCATTTTTGCTTAATGAATCAGAATTAAAATTAACAGAACTTTTTCTTAAGAATATTGGATTATCTGTGGACATTATTACTCCTATACTTTTATTTAATTTTATTGTAACCTTTTCTTACTATTTTTCTAAACTTATATAAGGATTAATATGATTTACGAATTTAGAACATATCAAATTAAAACAGGTTCTCTTCAAAAAGTAATGAGCCTTTTCAAAGATAAAATTGAGGGTAGAAATACAATTTCTAAATTAGGAGCCTTTTGGTACACAGAAATAGGACAACTCAATCAAATTATTCATGTATGGCCATATGAAAGCATGGAGCATAGAAATGCTTCAAGAGAAGAAGCTATAAATAAAAAACTATGGCCTCCTGATTCAGCTGAATATATGGTTAAAATGAATACAGAATTTTGGAAACCTGTCTCATTTAGCCCTAAATGGGAAGATAGAAATATTGGACCTTTTTTTGAAATGAGAATATACACTTATCCATTTAATGAAATTCATAAGATGCTTCCAGCTTGGGAAGAAAAAATAGAAGCAAGAAATAGTTTAGCACCATTAGTTGGAGCATTTGTTTCAGAGGTTGGAGATGTAAATAAATTTATGCATATATGGGCCTATAAAAGCCTGCAACATAGAACTGAAGCAAGAGAAAAATTTTCTTCTATTGGATGGCCCCCAAAGTCTGATGTGAAAGCTCCAATATTTCAGGAAAACAAAATTGTAATGCCTAGTGATTTTTCACCTATTCAATAATAAAGTTTGATTGCCTCCAACACTCGTAAGCAACAATTGAAACTGAATTACAAATGTTTAAGGATCGAATGTTAGGAAACATTGGAATATAGATCTTATTGTTTGAATCGAATTGATCTAGTATGGATTTATCAATACCTTTACTCTCAGAACCAAAGACAAATGTATCTGAAGTTTGATAATTAAAATTCGTATAAATTTTTTCTGCCTTTGTGTCAGTTAAATATACTTTTGAACGACCTTTCCTATTCATAAAACTTTGAAAATTTTCATGAATATGTACATTACAAGTATCAAAATAATCTAACGCTGCCCTTCTAAGGTTCCTATCACTTAAGGTAAATCCAAGAGGTTGTATCAAGTGCAAATCAGCATTTATATTTGCACATAACCTTATAATATTTCCTGTATTATGAGGAATTTCTGGTTCAAATAAAACTATATTCATTTATAAATCCCAACTATGCCCATAAGTTGGCTATTCAATTCACTCATATTAGTAATTGGAAGATCACAAATATAATTTTTACAAATATAAATTTTTGTTTGTTCATCATTTTTTCTACCTTCCATTACAGGTAAATTAAGATCATTATTTTCACCATTTGTTGAACAAAAAATTAAGTTTGGAATATAAGAAGACAATATCTTTGATTTCGCATCGTAATAAAAGTCATCTTTTTTATTACCTGAAATTACTATTTCATAACTTTGTTCTTGCATTTGAAAATACAAATTAAACCAAGAAGGAACATCTAAAGGACTTTTATTAAGAAAGCCAGAAACTTTTTTTATTGAATCTCCTACTATCTCAAAATATCTTTCTTCACCTGTAAATTTGTATAGTTTATATAGATTTTGAGAAGCAATAGCTGCAGGATTTGGAACCATAGGATCAAAAAAACCTTTTGGTCTTATTATCAAATCAGTATTTTCAAGAGAATCAAAAAAAAGCTTTTCATCACTACTCCAAAACTTTGAAATAGTTTCGTTAGAATATTCCTTTGCTAGGTTATACCAATATGGATCTAAAGAGGAGTTATATATTTCAAATAAAGAATTCACAAAATATGAATAATCTTCCAAAAATGAATTTTTTCCTTCACTGGTGTGCATAAGCTGATCATTTTTGACACAATATTTTATGATAGAATCAGCTGTTTTTTTTGCTTGATCTAAGAATTTATCATCATTAGAAATATTATACATATTACAAAAACTTGTTATAAGTAATGAGTTCCAAGAAGTTATTATTTTCTCATCAGTATTAGGTTTGATTCTTTTTTCTCTAATCTTTAATAGATCTTTTTTTACTTTATCTATTGTTTGAGTAACATCGTTATATGCTATATTTTGTTCATTTGAGATATCTTGAGGGGATTTGTTGATATTCAATATATTTTTCCCCTCTAAGTCTCCCTCTTCTGATATATCCCAATGTGTCTTAATTATTTTAAATTCATCAGAACTTAGAATTTTTTCTAATTCATCATAACTCCATAAATAATAAGTTCCTTCTTCGCCCTCTGAATCTGCATCTTGAGTACTATAAAAAAGGTTTTCTTTATTTTTAATTTCTCTATTAAGAAATTCAAAAGTCTTCATAATGGCATTAAAAATATTTTTATTTTTTGTTACTTTATATGAAGTGCACATAATAGATAAAATTAGTGCATTATCGTACAACATTTTTTCAAAATGCGGAACTTTCCATTCTCTATCAGTAGAATACCTGGCGAATCCACCTGCTAATTGGTCATAAATTCCTCCATTTATCATAGAGCCTAAACTCAACTGCCCCATATCAAACCAGTTATTCGTAGAATATTTTTTACCTAATAAATATATAATTTGTAACTTTGAAGTCTCAGGAAATTTTGGAAATTCACCAAAACCACCTTTTTCAAAATCAAAGGTTTTATTTATTTGATCCACAATCGTTTCAAATATATTATCTGTCGTTGCATCGTAAACTTGTGATGAATTAAAAAATTTATCTAAGCCATCCATTACAACTTGAGAATGATTATCAATACTTGGTCTATCATTATGATAAATTTCTATAATTTTTGCCAAAACAGATTTAAATGCTGGCATATTATTTCTATCAAATTTTGGGAAATATGTTCCTGCATAAAACGGTATGCCCTTATTATTCATGAATATTGATGCTGGCCATCCTCCATTACCATTAATCATTTGAATTGCTGCCATATATACAGAATCTATATCAGGTCTTTCCTCTCTATCAACTTTTATAGAAACAAAATTTTTGTTTAAGATTTCAGCGGTTTCTAGATCTTCAAAAGATTCTCTTTCCATAACATGACACCAATGACAACTTGAATATCCTATTGAAAGAAAAATTGGCTTATCTTCTTTTTGTGCTTTTTCAAACGCTTCTTCTCCCCAGGGATACCAGTTGACTGGATTATTAGAATGTTGAATAAGATATTCAGATGTTTCATTAGATAAATAATTCAAAAGTTTTTCCTACTAAATATTTATTTCTATACTTACAGGACAATGATCTGATCCCAAAATTTCATCATGAATATCTGCTGATATTAGCTTTTCTTCTAATGAGTTAGATATACAAAAATAGTCGATCCTCCATCCAACATTTCTAGATCTTGCTCCACCCATATAACTCCACCAAGTATAATTATCTCCCTCTTTATTTAAATTTCTGAAAGTATCTATAAATCCTCTTGAAACTATATTGTCAAAACCTTTTCGTTCCTCTTTCGTAAACCCTGCATTTCTTTCATTTGATTTAGGATTCTTAAGATCTATTTCTTGATGAGCTACATTCAAATCTCCACAGAAAACGACTGGTTTAAACTCTTCTAATTGTTTTACATAATTTAGAAAATCAATATCCCATTCATTTTCTCTATAATCAAGTCTTGAAAGATCTCTTTTGGAATTGGGAGTATAAACAGTAACTAAATAAAAGTTTTCATATTCTAAAGTTATTACCCGACCTTCAGTATCATGTTTTTCAATTCCCATACCATTAATTGAATTTATAGGTTTATTTTTAGCAAATATTAGAGTTCCTGAATAACCCTTTTTTTCAGCACTATTCCAAAACTGAGTATAACCTGGAGTATTAATTTCAACTTGTGATGAATGAGCTTTTGTTTCTTGAATACAAAATAAATCAGCATCAATATTTTCAAAAAAGGTCATAAAATCCTTTTTAAGACATGCCCTAATGCCGTTTACGTTCCAAGATACTAGTTTCATAAATAATTCCTTTATTTTTGAGTAGATTTTATTACATTATATTTTTAAAAACATAAATACTAAATATAAAACAAGCATGAGTATGATTTTTGACCAAAAAATTACACAACAGAAGTGATGCATTTACCTAAAATAGCGTTATTTTTGACTAAAGCTGTTTCAAAATATATTTTTTTTTGACCTATAAATATAGTAGAATTTCAGTATAAAATTAAAATAAAAGTCAATTAGCAGGATAGCAATGGACAATAAAAAAACCATTTTTTCGTATAAAAAAAGTGCATTTTCTGATGGAACTACTCATGAAAAAAGAGAGCTTGCTACTTTGATGGCTTTGTTTACCACTCTTTCACTTGGGGAAAATGCTAAATATAGGCATGTAATTGAAAGAATGGAGTCTAAATCAGAAGGTAGGCTTCCTAGACGATCTATTAGGGGTGCAGTTTCTAATATGAACAAAATATTTCCAGTAACTTACACTGGTAATAAACAAATAGAAAAAATTCAGATCAATAAAAGTAAACTTAAAAAAATCTTTATAGGTGAATCCCAGTCATTTATTTTTAAGTACATTTACAATCAAACAAATGAAATCAAAGATTTTTTTTACAATCAATTAAAATTAAATGAAAGGCAGTTTTATAGATACTTAAATGGTGAGAGAACGATAACAGATAGAGAAATATTGATAAAAACAGCTGCTTTCATTTCTATTTTTTTATCCGAAGATCAAAAGTTTAAGTACTACCCTACTTTCAACCAAGTAGTATTGGACTCACAAATAGGCTATCAATTTTGTAAGGCCACTCCGTTATTTGCAGTAAATCCAACTTTAGAAGAAATGCTTTCATTAAGTTTTCTTATGAATGAAGATATTTTATTTCACAACATTACTAAAATATCTAAGGATTTAGGATTCTCTCTAGAGGAGTCATTTCAGATAAATAAGTCATTATTTGAAAAAGCTTCTGAAAAATCCTACATATCTAAAAATGAATTTATTGATTTTTATCATATGATGGATTCTGACGGAAGCTTCATAGATAAAGAGACAATAATAAGATCTAGCAATCAGTCAGTAAAGGAAAGAATAAAAATTTTACCTAGCATTGAAAAAGATATTCTTAAATCAATGCCATCTCCTTACATCCTTTCTTGGAAAACTTCTAAAAACTATTTAGGAAAACTAAGAAATGAAATCTCTAGAATTATAAAAAATAAAAAAATTATTAAAAGAGATTTATTAAATGATAAACTTGCTGGTTATTTTAGATAAAAATCAAATCAAATGAGAGTATCATAATTTAATAAATTTATATTACCCAAGGAGTCGTAAAATTAATAAAAATTCAAATACTAATTCAAAATCCATATTTATACCAACAGATAGATCAATATTAATTAAGCTTTCTATTTCAATACTTTTGATTTTACTTACAAGCATATTCGCTCAATTTAGATTTTTCATCCCAGGCAACCCGGTGCCAATAACATTCCAGACTATGGGAATATTACTCATGGGTGGAGTTTTAGGGCCCAAATGGGGGCTATCAGCATCCACAGGCTATATATTATTAGGATTGGCAGGAGTTCCTGTCTTTCAAGGCGGAAATGGTGGATGGGATTACTCGTTAGGGGTAACTGGTGGATACTTAATTGGCTTCTTATTGTCCTCATTTATTGTTGGAATTCTAGTTAATAAAGGGTTGAATGGATCAAAAAGTATTTGGGCATATATTATTGGTACACTAACAGTTTATATACCTGCACTAATATGGCTTTCAGTTTTTGATTTTAGTTGGCCTGAAGAAGGCATGCTTCTTTCTCAAGGTGTATATCCTTTTTTAATAGGAGATATGATTAAGGCTATTATTGCTTCTCTTTTCACTGTAGGTCTAACTTATTCAAGTTTCAAAAATTATTTGTACAAAAAATAAAAAATTGTCTAAAGAAATTAAATTACCCAATGGTTGGAAAAATAAACTTTCTGGTGAATTTGAAAAAGAATACATGATTGCAATCAAAAGCTTCTTATTAGATTGTTACAAATCCGGAAAGGAAATTTATCCGAAAAGTTCTGAAATATTTAATGCATTTAATCATTGTGATTTTAATGAGGTCAAAGTAGTAATAATTGGTCAAGACCCTTATCATGGTAAAGGCCAAGCAAATGGATTATGTTTTTCAGTTAACAATAATATTCCTAAACCTCCTTCATTAGTAAATATTTTTAAAGAATTAGAAAATGATTTGTCGAAGAAATTTGACTCAGAAAATGGGAACTTAGAACGCTGGGCTAGACAAGGAGTATTTCTGTTAAATACTACACTTACTGTTGAAAAAAATAAGCCTATGTCACATAGTAATATAGGTTGGGATAAATTTACTGATAAGGTAATCGAAACATTAAGTAAAGATTCAGAAAACTTAGTATTTATCTTATGGGGAAATCATGCTCAAAAAAAAATTGAAAAAATAAATATTTCAAATCATATGATTATAAAATCTGTACATCCATCTCCTTTATCTGCACATCGAGGTTTTTTTGGGAGCAAGCCCTTTACAAAAACTAATAATTATCTAAAATCTAAAAATATTTCTGAAATTATTTGGTAGTTTTTATAAATGGAGGAAGAGAACCGACATTGAGGGACATTAAAGCCGGTTCTCTAAGATAATTTTGTTATATATAAAACAAATAAATGTTAATTTTTTAAATTTGTCTTATTAATGCAACATTTTTTTTTCATTGACAGCTAAATTTATAATTTTTATGATTTTCACTATAATCTCTAACAGAGAACTGATATAACCTTGCCACCTAATAAAGATTTATCAGTTCTCTGCAATAAATGGATAACTTTTAGTATGTATTTTTACAATAAAAAATGTTCTAATATATTGTTGTAATTATTAAAGAAGGATTTTTAATGGATATATATGTTGGGAATATCCCCTGGAAAGTGGATGACGACGAATTAAAAGAGTTGTTTTCACAATATGGGGAAGTAGAGAGTGCTACAGTAATAAAATACAAAGACACTAATAGATCTAAAGGGTTTGGATTTGTTGAAATGGATGATGAATCAGCTCAAAAAGCTATAGAAGCACTTGAAGGATTTGAAATGGATGGTAGACCCTTAAAAGTTAATCAATCTAGAGGTAAAGATAAAGATTAAGATAATCTGAAAAATCGTTCCTTATGAAAGAGGAAAATTTCAAAAAACAAATAATATCAAAGGTTGAGATTTTTTTAAGAGAAATCACTCAAAAACCTGCTGATGTAAATTCTAAAACTATATTTAGCTCACTAAATGATTTAGAGTATTTTTTTGAAATATTAACAAATTACATTCAAGATGAAAGATTAAATCTTAACCTTGAAGGAATGGAAATAACTTCTCAATCAAAAAAAAGATTGGATAACGCCGAAAGATTATTTAAGTTTACAAGAAATGAGTTTTCAGATATCAAGACAATAATATCTGAAAATACTAATTTGGACCAATCTCGATTAGATCTAATAAAAGATAAATTTCAATCTTATATTTATCCAAAATTATTATGGATATTTGATGAAGAAGATTCTATAGAATTAACTGCTCTAAAACATCTTTATGACCTTGGTGAAATTGATTGATTTTATGACATCTAATTTTATAAATGTTTATTTTAATGTAATAATTGCATTCCAAAATAAATTAATAGTTTTTCATGAAATATAAAAGAAAATCCTTACTTATAGATAATAATGTGATTATTTATAAAGATGAAAAAGGCCAAATAGTTGATAAAAAAACTTGGATGAAAATTTCTGAGAATCGATTATATCTTTTATATGATATTGATCATAATAAAATTGGTTGAGTCCAAGCTTTTGTTCCTTGAGATGAACTGATTACTACTCTATAGTATTTCTTCATTCCTTTAGTTCTTATTTCTAAATCTTCTCCTTCTTCTTCATAAAAAATAACTCCATTTTCATGAATAACTCTAAAAGTAAATTTTGATTTATCTTTACTAATTCCATCTTTGATCTTTATCTTTATTTTTTCTTCTGTAGTAGTTATTTCATCAAGTTCTACTCCTGTTGAAGAATAAAATTTTCCAATTCTAAAAGAATTAATGATTTCATCTACGGATAATGATTCTGAGTTTACTACTACCCATCCCCTGCCAGGATTTGATCTAGATGATGAAAACTCTTGAGTAAAATGATGAGAGTCATCGCTTGCAATCCCATAAATAAATTTTCCAGAACTTAAAATATCATCCCAAATCTCTTCTGTGGACATAGAATTTAAGGATCCCTCATTATTTGCATGCATATGTCCGTTGAATACTTCAAACCCCCAAGGATCAACTTTTGCATGCTTTATATCTTCAGAACTAACCCACCATTGATAATTGGGATGATTAATACTTGATAGCCCATTTTGCTTAGTTACTCTAGAAACAACATCTTCGATAGCCTCAATATTACTCTCATAGGAGTTTGGTAAAATTACTTCACTTATTCCAATACCATTAATATGTAAAGCTGCAGCTTCTGATCCTATGGTTCTAACTGTTATTTCTTCACCGGGGACAAGTAAGGGCCAGATATCCTGATTTTTTTTAGCTTCTTCAAGAATAGTAAGATGATTATGGTCTGATAATACTAAAAAATCATAATCATGATTTTTATACCATTCTGAAACATGCTCTGGAGAAGAATCACCATCACTATTTGTAGTATGAGTATGAATATTTCCTTTAAACCAAGGCATTAAGCTTCCTTTTAATGAATTGTCACTATTTTTATAAAATATATAATTTTGTATATGTTTTCATTTATAAAAATTAAGTTTTTTCTTAGTTATATATTTTTATTCTTTACAAGATATCCTATTTTTTCTCTGAGTTTTCTAATAATAATATCTTTATTAGGAATATTTGCCCCATTAATTGCACCTTATAACCCTTATGTGGCTGATACTAGAGCTAGATTAATGCCTCCTGGAATAGTAAGTGGATTGTATAATTTACAAAACTTTGATCTGATAAAAGCCGAAGGGCAAATTAGTCAAACTCCAAGATGGATGCAGCTATTAGAGTTAGAAAATGAAAATACTGAAAATAAAATTATTAAGAAAGGGGAACAAGGGAAAATAGATTTTAAGCTAGGTCCAAATACCAACTTTGTTGATGTGAATAGGAATGGCAATTATATTGATGAAATAAAATTTGATAATTTTTCTAATTGCTTAGGGCTATCTCAAAATGAATGCCCTATGCCAGACTTAGAATTTATAAAAATATATAAGGATGACTCTAAAGGATTTATAGAATATATTGCTAATGAAGATATTCAAGATAACGTCAATGATATTGTTTCACTTGATTTGAGAGTGATAAGAGAAGATACAAAAAAATGGAATTGGTGGCCTAGTGGTTTATATCTTTTAGGTACAGACACAATTGGAAGAGATTATTTTTCGAGATTGATATATGGAGCTAGATGGAATCTTTCTTTGATGATAATAACAGGGATAGTAGGCAGTATAATAGGCTCTTTTTTAGGTATAATTTCTGGATGGTTCGCATTTCGACCTAAGTATTGGATAATAGATGAAATTATAATGCGAATAGTTGATATTACTAGCGTTATACCGATTTTATTAATAGCAATAATGACAACAATTATTTTAGGCAATGAAATATGGGTATTTGCATGTATTCTTGTTCTTTTCACATGGCAAAATTTTGTAAGAATTATTAGAGCTAAAACTTTAATTATGCGTAATAGTGAATATATAAATTCTGCCCTTATATCGGGCTCAAGTCTAAGAAGAATAATTATCAGGCATATTTTACCTTTTCATCTAAACGATATTATGGTTATAGCAACTTTTAACTGTGCAATGATAATTACTCTAGAAGCCGTCCTTTGTTTTTTTGAAATTGCAATACCAAGACATTGGACAGCATGGGGAAATATAGTAAAGTTAGCTGCTGATTATTGGAATGAGGGTTGGGTAACAGGATCTTATCCATATAGATACCAACTAATAATTCCAACCACCCTAATTGTTATGACTGTATTTGCATTAAATTTTCTAGGAGACTGGTTTAGGGATAAATTAGATCCTAAATTGAGACAATTTGAATCTTAAAAAATACTTTCTTTAAATGATTCAGATAGTAATTTTATTTCCATTTTATCCTGATTGGTTTTTTTTCTATAAATGTTAACCATTAGACTCATTCTTGGATTACTAACTAATTTAGATTCATGATTAGCTATAAACTGCCAGTATAATGAATCCCAAATTTTTGACCAATTTCCTTTTGCATAGTTACTCATTCTCTGAATATAATTACTTGAACTAATATAAGGTTTTGTTGACATCAAGCCTCCATCTGCAAACTGACTCATTCCAAATATATTTGGAACCATGACCCAATCGTAAGAATCAATAAACAATTCCATAAACCATTTGTTTACTTTCTTTGGATCAATTTCGAGAAGTAACATAATGTTTCCTAGTATCATTAGCCTCTCTATATGATGTAAGTAAGAATATTTATTAACTTTTTTAATTGAATCGTCTACTGGAATCAAAGAAGTAGTTCCGGAATAAAATGACTTAGGTAAATCATTTGATATTTCAAAAAAATTAGATTTTTTTTGAAAATTTCCTTTTGACAAATATATTCCTCTAATAAATTCTCTCCACCCTAAAATTTGTCTTATTAGACCTTCTAATGAATTTATATTAATGTAATTATCTTTTGAAAAGACTATTGCCTTGTCTACCATTTCTTTAGGAGTAATTAATCCTAAATTTAATGATGGAGATATTATGCTATGAAAAAGAAAGGGCTTATCAGATACAATAGCATCTTGAAAATCTCCATACATTCTGAATTTTTCTATAAAAAATTCAGATAACACTTCTAATGCTTGAGTTCTATTGACAGGATAATTGAAATCTTCCAGGGTTCCAGGATTACTTGAAAATTGTGAATTGATAATTTTTTTATATTTTTCTAATGATTTTTTTTCATATTTCAATTTTTTTTCTTCTGGAATATAAATTTCTTTGGGTAAGCTTTTTCTATTTTCTACATCAAAACTCCACTTACCTCCAGTAGGTTTATTATTCTCTTCAATTAGAACCTTGTATTTTATTCTTAGTTTTTTATAAAAATTTGATAGTTGATATTTTTTAGATTCCTTGAAATACTCTAAAATCTCATTATTATCTTCATAAAACATAGGCGAATCTAAAAAATTAATAGAAATTTTTGAAGAAAGATTTTCAATTAACGATTTTTCAAGTTCTAGATCATTTAGCTGACATACGTGAATTTTAGAAACATCTGAACTCAATATACTTCTTTCAAACTCGAAATAATTTTGCATTTCAATAATTTCACATTCAAATCCCTTTTTGTTTAAGTTTTTCTTGTAATCTTCTGTTGATAAAAAATGAAGCAATATTTTTTGCTTATGAAATTTATGACCATAATTATCCTCTGAAAAAAAATGAGGATGCCTTAAGATATATATTTTCCTATTTTTTGATAAGACTGGATTTTTATCAAATAATTGATTTGGGTAAATAAATGAAATTTCCATACTTAAATGCTATGTGATCAAAGTTTATATCTTTGTTTATTTAAATTTTTGTTAAGTATATTTTTCATAAGTATATTTTTCTAAACATATAAGTTAGAAAAAAAAAAAATTAATGTTAGACTACGAAAAAATAATTTTATAACTATGAATAATTTTGAAAAAGAAGCGATGGATACTGCCATATATTGGAATGAGGAAGGTTTCAATAAAAGGGATATAAAAATTTGCTTGGAATTTATGCATTTCCCTCATGTAAGATTATGGGAAAATAAGTTTTCAATTTTCAATACAGAAGAAGATTTCGCTGATGGATTCGATATACAAACAGAAAACTTAAAGAAAGAAGATTGGGATCATACAGTAACTAAAGATATAAAAGCTGTTCAATCAGATCCAACTAAAGTACACTTACTTTTGCATCAATCAAGAAGAAAATCAAATGGTGAAGAATATCATTCATTCAAGACACTATGGATTATGACTAAAAAAGATAATAAGTGGGGAATTCAATTTCGATCTTCTTTTCTTGAAGGGGCATCTCAAATTTCTGAAGAAAGAATATAATTTAGTACCAAAGTATATCTGTAAAAGTTGATTCAAATATCAAGTCTGAACCCAATGCTAGTCCTAAAGCAATGCTCATTAGACCTGCAAGTGATATCAATATTTTACTTATGTTATTTGATTTACTCTTAATTAAGAACGGAGTTCCTATCAAAAATGTCATAATTGACATAGAAACTATCGTTCCAATGCAAAAGAAAATTAAATAACTGAATCCAGAGATAAAGCTTGGAGAAGTAGGCAAGATTGCCAATATAACAGCAGCACTCCCTGCTAATCCATGTACTATACCTATTAAGTATGATTTCAATCTAAAAAATGGAGCTAATTGAAAAATAAAAGAATGCTTATGATCGCTTTCAAATTTTTTTGAATTATTATGAATATGAGAATTGTGAAGATGGGTATGACCTACCCCGTCATGTTCATGCTTGTGAAAATGAAAATTCCCTCTAAAAAGCTTCCAGAAAACTTGTAATCCTAAAAAAATCAACATTACAGAAACTAATAACTCGAAATATGAAGATATAGGTTCGTATATATCAATAATATCGTCTTTTAATAATAAGATTAATACACCAATAACAATTAATGGAGTGGAATGGCCTAAGCCCCAAGATAATCCAATCCAAATTGTTCCAAAAAAACTTCTTACATCTTTTGCCATTGTCGAAACAGCTATTACATGGTCTCCGTCAAGTGAATGCCTAAGACCAATAAAAAAGCCTACAATTATTGCAGAAATTATTCCAGAAAATTTAATTGCATCGTGTTCCATAAATAGAAATAAGAATCATTTTTTATCTAACTTTAACTTTAAGTTAGTTATTACACTATTTATAGTATTAGAAGAACTGATTTTTTAGATTTATAAAGTCGAGTGAGTTGGTGAGAGTATCTACTCTTAGAAATCTCTAAGCTAAAGCTCTCACCAGCCAACAAAATTTGACTAACTCAACAAAGGGTTATTTTTTACCCTTTGATTTATTTACCTTAATTGATCTTCCCTCAACATCTGAACCGTCAAGAGAACTGATTGCGCTTTCACCTGAATCGTCATCCATCTCTACAAAACCAAAACCTTTAGAACGATTAGTTTCTCTATCTTTGATTACTTTAGCGCTCATTACTTCACCATATTCAGAGAATAGATTCTTTAATCCATCATCATCTATGCTCCAAGGCAAATTCCCAACATATATATCCATTAAAAATCCTTTGAAATTTTTGTTTACTAGTTAATTAAAACATTAAACTAGTAATTTTTTATATTAAGTTTTCCACAGATAATGAGTGTTAATCATTAGTTAACAAAAAAAATTGTTGTAAAATTAATTTATGGAGCATGAAAACTCATTAAAAACTATAGGAATTTTTGTACTAGTTGTGACAATAATTATGGCAATTATTCACTTTATTTTTTAGCTTCATCCTCAGTCTTGCCAAGTTCTAGAACTGTAAAAATACCTCCGATAAAAAAAATCGCAACGACAATGAATGCTAATATTACTATTGTTTCGGATGACATTAATTTTTAGTTACTTGTAGTAAAGTGGCGAATGCTAATATTGAAGGTACCCAGATCCCAACAAAAATTGCTTCCATTTCATTTCCATCTGTGAAAAACCAAAAGAATACAGAAACAAGAAAAGCTACGAAAGCTGCTGCAAGCATAAGATAAAAAAATGATTTGTTTTTCAAAAAAACCCCCTGAAAATTTTTAGAATTATTAAAAATTATACATAATATTATAATATTTGATCTAATCCAATTAGTAATTCTTTCTATGCTAATTGATAAAAATATACAACAATCAATAAATAAATAAAAATTATAAAGTATTTTTATTTATTTCAATTTTTATTCTCTCTAAAGATTTATTATAAAATTCTTTATCTAGTTCGCATCCAATTATTTTTCTATTATTTCTAATTCCAGCTATAGCAGTTGAACCAGATCCCATAAAAATATCTAAAATTTTATCCTCAGGATTACTATACGCTAAAATCATTCTTTCTAATACTTCAAGGTTTTTAGTAGTGGGATGCCAGCCAATATAGTCTTTAGAGGTGGTATGATTGTTTTTTTCCCAAACAGATGTTGGGATAGAACCCTTTTCGTAGTTTTCTCCTGTTCTCATATTCTTTTTTAGTTTTCTTTCTTGGAGAACCTTATCTGAGTTAAACAAAAAGTTTTCACCTTTACTCCAACACCAAGCATATTCATGCTTTCTAGCAAAATTAATTTTAGACCTTCCTCCCCAGTTATAGGACCAAATAATCTCATTTTGGGGCTCTAATTCTTTTAATTTTGATGTTTGTAATTTAAATTTTAGAAAAGTTTCTGTTTTGAGTGTTCCCCATACAATTAACATTCGATTTTTTTTCAGTACTCTTGAACATTCCTTGATCCATTCAGAACACCATTGCAGATAATCAGATTCATTTTCCCATTGTGAATCCCAACCTTTCCCACCATCAAAACCAATAAAATACGGAGGATCAGTTATTATAAGATCAACCGAATTATTTTCTAAATTAGAAAGAAATTTAAGACAATCTGAATTAATGTAATTTAAAGACAAAATATTTATTTAATTTTTATTTATATAAATTATAAAGCGTTTGATTAAAGTATTTATTGAAGAGTCCCATAAAAATTCAAGGACTCTTCAATAAACAATTATTTAGAGATGATTGCCCTACCAATTAAGATACTCCAAATAGAGTAAATTATAAAACATAAACCTGCAATAGCTTGTAATGAATTTGATTGATCAGGCGCAAAAGCTCCTACAAAAGATAGTACAAAAACTACTACAGCAGCAATCCCTGCAACATAAGTAATATTTTTATTTACTTCATCCCTTGTAGATGCTGCTAATGCTAAAAATAGTCCTCCAACTCCAAAACTAAATAATGAAGTTGTATTTATAGCAGCTGATAACGCAAGTATGTCAGTAGACTGTAAGACTTCAGAAGCTGTTGATATTCCTATTGCATTAGCAATAACCCATCCAAATACAGCAACAAAGAAAAATGGAATAGCAACTCTTCCAATTCCAAATCCATTGCCATCTTGCATACTTTGAATGTAGTACATTTGTCCAGATAATAGGCTAACTAAACCTAAGGTAATTAGAAATGATGTGATTATTCCTAACTCAGAATTTTCAACTTGTATTCTCATACCTTCTGCAAAATCAAGTGCTTCTGGTGATCCGCCTATACCAAGAACTCCTCCTGGTTGTAGAAAAAAGCAAATCAAAGCTATTATTGGTCCTAAAATCAAACAGTATCCTGCCGTTTTAGCAGGTGAAATTGTTCCCATAAAATTCTCCTAAATTATTCTTTTTTTGTTAATTTATATCCAACATAAATATTGGATAAATTTTATACTTAAAATGCTAAAGCATTTGGTATAAATATTCCCAAATAGTTTAAATGTTTCTTAATGAGCAATTATAGATTAAGCATAAAACAACTTCAATAAATATTTATAAAAATGAAAATTTACAGTTGGTCTGGCCAGTCTACAGTAATAGCGTCGACATCCAAGTCTAATAATTTCCCAACATCCTCTAGTCGCTCAAATCCCCAACAACTTACCATATAGCCACTTAACATTGCAATTGTTTTTGAATTTAGAAGTTTGTAATATGGGAATATACCATCGAGTTTTAATTTGGAGCTAAATTCTAAAACATCCTGACTTATACTCTTTACCAAAAACCCTATAACAATATCTGAAGAATATTTTCTTAATTTAATTATTTGATTTGGCAAGAAGGAACAAAATATAATATTTGGTTCATCGTTCTCAGACTTTAATAATTTTTCTTTCCAGTACTTATTAGATTTAATTATTTCCATTACTTTTTGGACTAAGTGTTCTTGATCTCCCTTAATTTCAATTACAAAACTTATATCTCTATATTTATTAAGAACATCTTTCAATAATGGTATTTTTGCCCCAGTATAATTATTTGAAAACCAAGAGCCAAATTCAAGTTTCTTTAATTCTTCCAAAGATTTAGAATTTACCTTACCTTCTCCATTACTGGTACGATCAACTGTATCGTCGTGTATAATAACTACTTCATTATCCTTAGACAAATGAACATCAAATTCAATATATTTACTACCAGTAGAAACAGCTAAATCAAAAGACTCTAATGTATTTTCAGGTGCTTTACTAGATAATCCCCTATGTGCAACAACATACTTCATTTTATAACTATAATTGATCTAAACAGCAAACGTGCTATATTTATTTTTAATAATATTAAATAATATGTTTAAAATCTCAATAAGTATAATTTCAGTTCTAATTTTATTGTTAGCTATTTACTCTGCTACTATAGTTAGCATAGATTATTTTGGAGATGAAAATTCTAAGTTACCAGAACCAAGGCATGACATGAGAATGTTTCATGAACCATCACCAGAAATCAGAAAAAACGAAATTGAACTAGAAAAAGAATATAGAAAAAATGAGGTATCTAGAGAAATTTCACAGATTGATTCAATGCTGAAAAATATAGAAAATAAAAATTATGAATCAGTTAAAACTGACCTCGAACAAGAACGTTTAAGAATTCAAAATGATCTAGATTTAGATATCAAGAGGATGGATTTAGATATGTTACGAATGCATCCTTAACATCTTAACTATTGATTTACTTGGATCTAACCCTTAAAAAAATCACCATAAGTAAAATTACTATTATAAAAATAGGTAAAGATATAATATTCCAGCCAATGTCGGTATAAAAAATCAGATATGAAGTTATTACCAAAGTAGAAATAAGGCTAATGTAAATATTTAAGTAGAATAAATTCATATCATAAATCTAAATTATAGTTACTAACCTCAATATTACTAAGATCCCTCATAACTTTTAGATACTTAGACTTAGTGTAATGTGGATTATGATCTGTAATAATCTTTTTTGCTAAATTAGCATTCTCTGAAAGTAAATCAATCACTGTATAAGCCATCATTTTACCAGCTTCAATGACACTCAAATTATAATCTTCAATCAAAAAACCTGAGGTATGAGCTGAGGCCTCAGTTGCTCCTCCAACATAAGGATGAATCACTGGCATTAAGTGAGCTAAATCACCCATATCAGTTGAACCTCCTCCATGCCCTAGTTCGATATTTTGATTGTTTGAAAATTCTAAATTATCTTTATAAATATTAGTTAAGTTTTGATCATGAGATAAAGGAAAATATCCCGGCAATGTTGTTATTTTTACTTCTGCACCTACTGCCATAGCTCCTGCTCTTAATGCATTATCAACTTTTAAGTTAGCATTCTTAATAGCTTCTATCGAAGAGCCTCTTACAAATGTTTCCATGGTTACAATTTCAGGAACTTGATTAACTACAAAGCCACCCTTTGTTATTATAGGATGAACACGAATATGATCAGAATCTACAAATGTTTCTCTATTAGAATGAATTCCCATTAGCGCTAAATTTGCCGCATTTAAAGCATTTATTCCTAAATGAGGGTCTCCACCAGCATGGGAGGATTTACCTCGAAATTCTATGAATTTAGCAATTAAGCCATTACCTGTACCACCATAACCAAAACCAGAAAAATTTCCTCTAGCATGTGTCATCATAGAAATATCTACGTCATCAAACTCACCAAGTTTAACAAACTCTTGCTTGCCTCCTAAAAATTCAAACCTGCCGTTATCTCTTTCAGTACTTCTCCATTCAATTTCAACATATTCTTCAGCAGGAACAGCTATAAATGTTACTGAACCTGATAAATTATCTAGAATTTCCTTATTATTTAACCCAATTAAACTAGCTAACATATTTCCAAGTTGTATATGATGACCGCATGCATGAGCTGCATGAGTTTTTTTATCTTCAAAAGGATGGCCTGGAACAGGTAAGCCATCTAATTCCCCTATGATTGCTATGTTAGGCCCTGGTTTTGATCCTTGAATCTTAGTTGTTAAACCTGTAACAGCAATCTCATCCTTAACAGGCAGGTTCATTGATTGTAAAACCCGCTTTACACTTTTACTTGTTTTGAATTCTTTGTACCCCGTTTCTGGATTTATAAGAACGTTTTTAGACAAGTCAATAGGAATTTCTTTCTTTGAATCAATTAGATTTGAAACTTGAGACTTTAGGTTTTCATTAGATAGCATATCCACCTCACTTTATCTGATATTACAAGAGAGATTATTTTTTTTCCATAAGCTTTTAGATTAGACTTCCCTTAATTTTTTTGAATACAGTAGACCAATAATAAATATAGGATATGAGGAAACTGCACTAATAATTATTGCTATTTTAGCATTAGATAAGTCTGATATAACACCTCCAACAAACCAACCTATGAAAAAGATTGATAAGACTAAAGAGAAAAGACCCATAATTTTATTTCTATCAAATTTTTCTGTCTGATCTTGAAAAACTAAAGTAGCTGCAACCATCCAATAAGCCCCACTAATACCCATAATAAAAAGACATATGATTGAAAAAATATAATTTTCAGAAAATGCAAATATCAATTGCCCTATATCCCATCCCATACTAGATAAAATCCAAATTGTAATTCGACTTTTGTAGACACCTGTAAAAATTGACAATAAAGAGCCAAAAAACATTCCAGCTCCAACAGAGGCATTCATTACACCAAAACCTGTTGCGCCAACTTCTAAGAGATTTGCATACTGTGGCAAAACAACAAATAGAGTAACCCCAAAAATTGATTGAATAGATGCAATGATAACTGCCCAAAACACTACAGGTTTATTCTTGAGAATAAAATAATAAGAAACATATTTACTGGAATTTTTTTTTCTTTTTTCTTGCAGATCTTTTGGATGAAAAAGTACTAGAAACATACTAAAAATCAAATAAATTGATGCAAAAATTATCACATACCTTATGGAAAAAGAAGCAATAAGATAAGCAAAAATTATAGGATTCATCATTTCTCCAAAAAAAATAATTAAGTAATAATAAGAATTTATTTTCGAAAGATCTTTTTTAGAGTTGGTATTGACTAAAATTGTTTGGAATACCGTTTGCCAAATTCCTGGAATTGCTCCAAAAGTTATACTTAATATTAAGAGAATGTAAATATTGTCATAGTCAACAAATAACATAAGAACTAATGTTAAAAAAAATAATAAATAAGATGTAAATAATAATTTGTTTATATTATATTTTTCAGATAAAAATGAGCCTAAAAAACTTGTAATGAATATTGGACTGGAGCCAGCTCCAAGCACTATTCCTACCCATATATCTTTTTGAGTAATTTCATAGGCTAACCAACTAAATATTAATACCCTAATATGCAAAGAATATTGAGCAAAGGCCTTCGAAAATATTAAAGATTGAAAGCTTTTAGATACAAAGAAAGAATTAGATTTAAAGTAATTAATCAAAAAATTTATTTCCACGTTTAAATTAGAAATCCTCAAGGTCTGATACTGAGGGGTAAACTCTTGAGGATTACTGTCATATTAATATTTCCCAAATGCTCAGTCAAAACTTTTGTCTTGATGTATCATAATTAAATAATAAACAATAACAATAAAATGCTAAATAGTGAATCAAGACAACAACTAGAAGAAAGAAAGAAATTAAATTCAAAACCTGCATATGAATTAGAACCTCTTGAAGCTAGAATACAATTTAATAAATCAAAATCTATCTTTCCTCCTCAAAATATAAATATTAAAAGTATTGAGGATAGAAAAATATCAGCTAACGACACTGAAATTGGAATAAGAATATTCACAGATAAAGAAGATACAATACAGCCCTTACTTGTAAATTTCCATGGAGGTGGCTGGGTTTTAGGAGATCTTGATGCTGATGATTCAATGTGCAGAAAACTTGCTCAGCTAACTGGTTTTAAAGTAATTTCTGTAGATTATAGATTAGCTCCTGAAAATAAATTCCCAATGCCATTGCAAGATTGTTATAAATCATTAATATATTTTTTTGAAAATTATAAAGAATTCAATATTGATCCTAACAATATATCTATATGTGGTACGTCTGCTGGAGGAAATCTTGCAGCCGCAGTTTCAATGTTATGTCGAGAAACCAAAAAAAATATTATCAAATCTCAAATTTTATTTTGTCCGGTTACAAATAATAATTTTGAAACAGAATCATATGAAGAATTTTCAGAAGGTTTTGGATTAGAAAGAAAAACAATGCAATGGTTTTGGGATCACTATATCGATGATAAAGTGAACAGATATTCTGCTATCAATTTAGACTCAGAAAATAATAATCTACCTAAGACTTTTATAGCTGTAGCAGAGTGTGATATTTTGAAATCAGAAGCAATTGATTACTTCAACCAAATTAAGGAGAATGTCGAAACAAAATTAAAGATATACGACGGCGCACTCCATGGATTTAACACAGATGTTGGTAATATTTCTAATGCAGATTTATGTATGAAAGATGTTTCTGAATTTTTGGTTTAATTTATTATAAATCCTTCATAATCATTATTTGATATGTCTTTACATTTTTTTCTGTAAACATCTTGTCCTCCAATATAAGGCATAAAAACACGCTTTTTCCCTGGTACATTAGCACCTACATACCATGAATTACATGAATATCTTAGAGTATTACTTGCTACTTCTTCTACGTGATCCATCCAATTATTTTCTGCGGAAATTGCAGGTTCTATTTCTTTTTTATTAGATATATTTAACTTTTTAATACATTCATATATCCACTCAACATGTTGCTCTATTGCAACCATCATGTTGGTTAATACAGAGGGACTTCCCGGACCCGTAATAGTAAAAAAGTTAGGGAAACCCTGTATGCATAATCCTAAATAAGATCTAGGCCCATCCTTCCATTTGTTGGATAATTTTATATTATCCTTACCTGTAATATCTATTGATAATAAAGCTCCAGTCATAGCATCAAAACCAGTAGCAAAAATTATAATATCAAAATTATAATTTTTTTCTGATGTGGATAATCCTTCTTGTGTTATTGTTGTGATGGGAGAGGAATTTATATCTATAAGCTCCACATTTTCTCTATTATAAGTCTCAAAATAATTTGTATCAGCGCACAATCTTTTACATCCGATTGTATTTTGAGGAGTAAGAATTTCTGCAGTTCTAGGATCCTTTACAATTTCACGAATCTTTAATCTTACAAATTCTGCAGCAAAATCATTAGCTTCTTGCTCAGATCCAACATCTGTAAATCCAGATAGGAAAACTTCTTGACCGCCTATTCCCCATCTTTTATTTAACTCTTCTATTCTTTCATCTTCAGTTAGATCTAAAATTTTCTTTTCAGGGTATTGGTTATATCCCACACCTGCTCTTGTATATCTTGCTTTTTCTCTAATTTTTGAATAGTTAGATTTTGATTTTATTATTTCATCTTTACTAAGAGGTCTATTATTTGCAGGAATTGAATAATTTGGAGTTCTTTGAAAAACAGTTAACTTTTTAGCTTCCTCAGCTATAACTGGAATTGATTGCACTGCTGAAGAACCAGTTCCAATTATTGCAACATTTTTACCCTTGAGATCAACTCCATCATGAGGCCATCTGCCAGTAACATACCAGTCGCCTTCAAATTTATTCAATCCATTGAAATCAGGCTCCTTAATTGAAGATAATGTACCAGTTGCCATAATACAAAAATTAGCAAAATATTTTTTATTACAATTAGTGATAATTTCCCATTTTTTTAAATCACTATTATATTTAGCTGACTTGACCGATGTGTCAAAATTAATATCTTTTCGCAAATCAAATCTATCTGCTACGTGACCAGCATAACTCAATATCTCGGATTGATCAGAGTATCTGTTCGACCATACCCAATCTTGTTGGAGTTCTTCTGAAAAAGAATAACTATATTCTATACTTTCAATATCACATCTTGCTCCTGGGTATCGGTTCCAATACCATGTACCTCCAACATCCGAAGCTCTTTCAAGAATTTCTACATCAAGATTAAGTTGACGTAATTTATAGAGCATATACATACCAGCAAAACCTGCTCCAACAATTACTACATCTAAAGTCTTATATTTTATATTTTCATTTTGCAACATAGTGAATAATTAATATTTATTCTCTAAATTATACGATTTAAAGTATTTATATAATAAAAAATTTTACTAAACCCTATCTCTAGCATCAATTTTTATCTCTCCAGAGATAATTCCGTCATCATTTACTATTAATGCTCTAGAATATTTTGGAGATACAGTACATGCATGACCAGGTTGAGCTAAAACATAATCTCCAAGATTAAGTGATTCCCCATTTAATTTTACAATTCCATGTTCTTCATTTTGAAAAATCAATTTTGATTTTGGTTTATCTACTAAAACGAATCTATTTTCAGTGACTGGATCAGATGAAATAGCTTTTGCTCCAATATCTACTGTTACTGTATCATTAGATTTATTTTCATCTATTACTTGTCCTAAAACAACACCCGCGATTGTAAAATCTAATTCTTTTTGTTTGTTATTTGAGGCATCCCAATATATCCAAGTACCAGGTGATAATTTCATGTCTTCTTCTTCTATATAAAAATGAAATGACCAAGATCCTCCGACTATAATTTCACAATTCTTAAGAGAGTATTGGTGAAGTAATTTTTTTTCTAGAAGTCTAATATCATCTAAAGTTTTTTTAGATTCAAGTTTTCTTTCTTCAATATCTGTTTTTCCATGCATGTGACCATCATATGCATGAATTCCAAGAACATTTATATTTTCATATTTGAATATCTGAATTAAAAAATCATCTATTTTATCTACAATTATCCCTGTCCTATTCATCCCCGTATCTAAATCTATATAAACTCCATTGAGCCCATTAAGATCTTTTAATAAATTCAAATGAAAGTTATTTGAAGCAATTGTTGAAAATTTAGTTTTGGGGAATTTATTAATAATTTTTTGTAACCTTTCAATCTTTTTTATCGAAGAAATTGGATAGGCTAATATTAATTCCTCTGGTTCACACTCTGCTAAAACTTCAAGCTCGTTTAAGGTTGATGTTTTGTGCCTTGTAATTCCATTTTTTATTAATTTGTTTAGTATTTGCTTAGATTTATGAGTTTTTGCATGTGGGACTAATCTTTTTTTATCACCTACTAATGAAATTATTGAATGGATATTTGATTCTACTTTTGATTCAAATATAAGGAACTCTGGAGTTTCAATTTGAGAAACATCATTTAACGTATAATTATTGAACATAATTCATATCAAATATTAATAATCTAAACATATGCTATCAAGGTATTGATCTATTTACATAAAAAATATATCTAAATTGAAGTTTATTTTTTACAGAAATTTCATAAAGTGATTTATAAAAAATTAAAAAAATGAAAGCATCAATTTGGTTAGGTGGGGATAAATTTGAAATCAGAGATATTCCTATCCCGGAAATAAAGGAAGATGAAGTTTTAGTAAAAGTTAAAAGAGTTGGCTTGTGCGGCACTGACGTTCATATTACTCAAGGCTTATTTCCTTCTACTCCTCCTAAAATATTAGGTCATGAATTTAGTGGAGATATCGTTGATGTGGGGAAAAATGTTGATAAAACAAACTTAGGTAAAAGAGTTACTTGTAACACAACATCTAGCTGTGGAAATTGTTATAACTGTAAAAATTGGACAATATCAAGATGCTCTAATGAAGTTAAATCAACTGGAGCGTTTGCAGAATTCTCTGTTATGCCTCTAAGCTCTGCCATCGAAATTCCTAAGGATATGTCTTATGAAGTAGCTGCAATGACTGAGCCTGCTTCTTGCTGTGTTTCAGGTACAGAGATGATTGATTATAAAAGTGATTCAAAAATATTTATTATTGGTTCCGGGATTATGGGAATATTATGCCTTAAGTTTGTAAAGGAAAAAAGTATCGATTACATTGTTGTTTCAGAACCTAACCCTATAAGAAGAAAAATGGCTCTAGAAATGGGTGCTGATTTTGTAGTTGATCCTAGTAGTGATAGCTACGAAAAAGATATAAAAAAATTAAAAGGAGAACATGGATTTGATGTTTTTATTGAGGCTGTAGGAAATCCTAATCTACTATCTGAAGGTATTTCATATTTAAAACCTAGAGGGCAAGCATTAATGATAGGAGTTCATCCAGAAATGTCTAATCTTGATTATGATCTTTATGATCTTCATTATAGAGAGATTAAACTTTTTGGAGCTTTTGGAAGAGGAAATTATTTTTCTTCTGTTCCTGAAAGAATAGAAAATTTGGGACTTGAAAAACTTGTTACAAAAACTTTTAATTTAGAAGAAATTAATAAAGCAATAGACTTAACTGCAGAGGGGCATGGAATGAAATACATGATTTCACCATAAGTATATGAAAGAAAAAGTATTCAACTTAATAGCACATAGAGGTTTTTCTGAGAGATCCCCAGAAAATACAATTCAATCTTTTGATTTAGCGTTAAAAGAAGGATTTAATAATTTTGAGTTTGATGTTCAATTAACTAAGGACAAAATACCTGTAGTAATTCATGATAGTGATTTAATTAGAACTACTGGAATAAAAGGAATTATTTCAGAAAAAAAATACTCTGAAATAAAGTCATTAAATGCTAAAAATAACTTCAAAAATTTAACTGGTCATTTTAAGATTCCTACTTTAGATGAGGTATTAGTAAGGTATAAAGATAAGGCTCATTTACACCTTGAACTTAAGTCTAGGGATCAAGATTTATCAGAAATAGTTTTTAATTTATTAAGAGAATTTAAATGGTTAAGTTCTAAGAAAAAAATATTTGAACCTGGAGGAATAACTATAAGTAGTTTTTATATTGAACAAATTATGAGATTTAATCATTTTACTAAAGATGAAAATTCTGCATGGTTATTAGAGAAAATTACTCATAATGACTTAGATATTTGTAAGTCCAATGAAATAGATTTAATTTGTCCAAGAGCTTTATATGCAAATCACAAAATGGTTTCCGAAGCTTTCGAAAAGAATATTTTAGTTAGGAATTGGGGCGTTTCTAGTGAAAAAGATTTAATTAATGCTTATAATTCAGGAAGTAAAGGGACCACCATAGATTGGCCAACAAAAGGAAAGGAAATGATATCAAATTATGAAAATAACAAAATTAGTAATTAGAAGCTTATCTGGTCATTTTGAATCAGATGGAGAGTTTTGGGAAGAAAGACTTGTCAGACCAATTGATATATATCCAGAGTATGCAAATGAAAAACATGAAAATTGGTCATTACAAAAAAATAATAATGTTTCCACCAACTCTATATTTGTAGAAATTCATACAGATGAAAACATTTATGGAACAGCTGGCCCAATAGATTCCCTTCAAGCAGATGTAATAGAAAAATCACTCTCGAAAATTCTTATAGATAAAGATCCTTTAGCAATAGAGCTTTTATGGGATCAAATGCATAGAATTAGTGTTCATGGTAGACAAGGAATAACAATGATGGCTATCAGTGCAATAGATTGTGCCCTTTGGGACCTCAAAGGTAAATTTTATAAAACACCAGTTTATAAAATTTTAGGAGGTCCAACTAGAAAAGAAGTACCTGCTTATGCCTCAATGCTTGGGTTTAATGTTACAGATATGGGATTAGTAAGAGAAAGATCTCAACAATTCAAAGAACAAGGGTTTACAGCTCAAAAATGGTTTTTTAGATATGGACCAATGTCAGGCCATGAAGGTCTAAATAAAAATATTGAGATGGTAAAAACACTAAGAGAAAGCCTAGGAGAAGATTATGAAATAATGTTAGATTGCTGGCAATCTATGGATTACAAATACATTATTCGTTTAGCAAAAAATATTGAAGAATATAGACCATACTGGCTAGAAGAAACAGTTATGAATGACAGAGTGGAAATATATAAAAAAATAAAAGATAAAATTTCAATTCCTTTATCTGGAGCTGAGCATGATTATACAAGATGGGGAATGCTTAGATTTATAGAAAAAAAGGCTCTAGATTTTCTTCAACCAGACATATACTGGGCAGGAGGACTTTCAGAGGTATTAAAAATATCTAACTTAGCAACGACTTATGACCTCATAACAATACCACACGGACATTCATCAAATGCATCTTTACACTTTTCTTTGTCTCAGGTTCCAATACACACCCCCTACCAAGAATTCTTGATAAAGTGGAATAAAGTTCATCAACATTTTTTGAAAACTCCAGAGATTCCTGAAAAAGGATTTTTTTCAATAACTGAATTAAATGGATTAGGAATGGAACTTGATTCAGACAAAATAGAAAAAGAAGAAAAATTAGAAATAAAATAGGAGTAATTATGACTATACCTAATGCAGAGAATAATAAAAAAAACGGTATCGGACCTGATATTTGGCTAGCAGGTGATCCAGAAGACCTAAAAGATTGGATGGATAAAGGTGTAAAAGGAATTGTAACTAACACAGTAGTTCTAAAAGATATGACAGATAAATATGGTTCAATTATTGATCTAACTAAAAGATATCTTGATATTACTGATAAAAAAGTTGCTATTGAAATCGATGGTCACTCTACAAGTGAACTTTTAGATGTTGGCGAAAAATTTACAAAACTATCTGATCGTATAATTTTAAAGATTCCTATGACTGAGTATGCACTAGAAGCATTTTCAGAATTAAAAAAATCTAATGTTGAAACTTTTTGTACAACAATATTTTCATTAAATCAGGCTGTGATAGCTGCTAATGCTGGGGTTACTCATGTACTGCCTTTTTGCGAACCTTTTTTAGATGTAAACAAAGATTCAACTGAATTGATACGTGAAATAAGTTCTACTTTTGAAGGTTGGGAAAATAGACCTTTTGTAACTGCAGCGCTAGTTAGATCTGTTGCTACAGCTCATAAAGCATTAAAAGATGGAGCTGACGGAATAATTATATTTTGGCCAATTTTTAAAGAAATGATTCAAAATAAATTTACCGATGAATGGAATAAAACTTTTTTGGATCATTGGAATGGTATATATGATGCTGGTAATTTAAATGATATAGGATATAAACCTTAAGCTAATTTTGGTAAATATTTTCCATATCATATGCATCTAGAGACAATATTTTTGAACTAGATCCTTGAGATATAGCTGATACACCAATGCTATCGTTTCTTGAAGGATATAATCTTGAAGCGACACATTGTCTTTCATTTACAAATATTTCTATTACACTTCTATCAATAAATATTCTTAGGTCAAGATTCTCATCCTCAGACAAATACACAGGTGCTACTTCAGGAGGGCGAGATAAAACTCCTTGATCTAGACTTGAATATGAAGTATCTAAAGAAATCATACTATCAGAAGCATTTAGTCGTTTTTTAAGATCCCAACCTTCATACTTATCCCAATCTCTAAATCCTCTATTTTTATAAAATGTTATTCTGGTAAACTCCTCACTTTTATTTGATCTTAGTACTCTTAATTCAAACATTGATGCATCTTTAACTTCTGCAGTTAATAAAATTTCTATAGTATTTCCTGAAATATTTTCAAGAATTTTTTCTTCATTAGGTGAGATTAAAATATTTTTTATGAATCTATGATTTTTTCTCAATGATTCGATATTTCCTGCTGGTTTTATAGTCAATACATCTTTGTTGATTTTATCTTTACCAGCTATTCCAATTTCTCTAGGTAGAGTCATTAATTGGTTCCATCCCTTCGTCTCTTTTGAATGATTCATATTAAAAATAACTACGTTTTTTCCATTATCATATGTAGTTGCAGAAGGTGCATGAACCCCTCCAGGGTGTGCTGCTCCAAAATTAAATTCATGATGGGAAGTTACTATAAATTTATCATTATCAATATCATAATCACCTAGCAATGCTTGTCCTCCGCTCATATGACTAAAGAAGTAAAGTATATACCTTTCTCCAATAGGCCAAAAATATGGACAAGCTCCATCATCTCCAATTTTAGTAAAATGATCTCCTTCAATAAATGGATGCATATATTCCCAATTTATAAGATCTTTGGATCTAAATAAAAAATTTGCCCTTGTCCTTCTTCCAGATGGATTATGAGGTAATGTTCCTCCTGATAAAGAATAATAATAGTTATCTTTTTTCCAAATGCATGGATCAAAAACTCTATAAGGTAGCTTTGGTCCATCTTCAGTTTGAATTTTTATAACAGGTTTTTTATCATTAATCTTTTCCCAATTAAGTAGTAAATCATCATCAGAAATAGCGATCATATTGCCTACTTTTGTTCCATGATACATTGCTATTACTTTATTATTTTCTACAAATGTTGCCCCTGAAAAACATGCTTCTTCAGGATTAGGATAAATTGCATATGGCAAATCTTTCCAATGAACCAAATCTGAACTATATGCATGTCCCCAATGCTGCCTAGGATCTTCCGGTGGATAAGCCTGGTAAAAAAGATGCCAATATCCTTTCCAAAAACATATCCCATTAGGATCATTAAGCGTATTTTCTGGATTAACATAATGAAAAATAGGTCTATAAGGATCATCTTTGTAGGTTGATCTACTTTGACTCAATCTTTGTATTAAGTGATCTTTTTCAAGAGTGCTAATTTGATCAGAAAATGAATCAGGATAATTAAATTTTGGTACTTTAGATTTTCTATCTGAAAACATTTGCATTAAATTTAATCTAACATTCTTTCTATATCATCTAGGTGTTTATCTGATGTTTCAAATCCTACACCAAGGGAGTTTACTACCTCTGTCACTTTATCGCAAAAAGGAGTAGGTATATTATTTTTCTTTCCTACTTGACTTACAAAACCTGTAAGGTAATCAATCTCAGTTCTTCTTCTCTTAAGTACATCTTGCCCAAAAGAAGGTCGACTTGCAGAGCCTGCTTGTCTAGCTTGTTCCAGCATTTGATTTTTTATATCTTCCACATTTTTTTTACTGTCTGCAGCTTCTATAAAATCTTTAGGTTCCAATCCTGCTATTTTACCCATTGGATACCCTTCCGAGTTAGCTACTTTAACAACCTCAGCTGCAACTTGTATAGCAATATCTTGAGTTAATGGGTTAGACCTTACTTCTGCAGTTCCCCATCCAGTTAAGCCTGCAAGAGGATTAACCATACAATTTATCATTAATTTTGACCATCTCTCATTAATTAATTCTTCAGTATATTCAGATACTCCAACTGCTTGCATAATATCTACAAATTCCTTTAGCCTTTCAGTTACGCCACCTGTCAATTCTCCTATTTTATAAGCAACATCAGGTCTACTATCAGTCCTCCAAGCTTTGCCAGGTTCTGTCGCCATTGCACTAATCAAAATGACACATCCAAGAGTTTTTTCATTACCTACAATTTCACCTACTTTTAAATCATTTATTCCATTCTGAAAATCTACAAAATAGCCATCTTCTTTTACATAATTCTTAAGAGCGTGAGTTGCCCATTCAGTGTCATAAGATTTTACAGCTATTATTCCAATATCAAATTTTTCTTTTACTTCTTGAAGTTGATTTAGATGTATTGCGTTGGGTTTGCAGTTATGTACTTGATCTTGATTAGTTACTTCTAATCCATTATTTTGAATTTCATTTATATGTTCATACCATGTGTCTATAAAAGTTACATCGTGTTCATCTTTTGAAAGCATTCCTCCAACAACTCCACCTATACCTCCTGCCCCAAATACAGCTATTCTTTTCTTTTCATGCATTTTTATATCCTTAGTTAAATTATTAAAATTTCTTTGATAATAATATAACTATTTAATAAATGACAATAGAAATTTTTATAGTATTTGGCTTAAGAATAATTTTGTTCTATCTTCTTGAGGATTTTCAAAAAAATGTTCTGGGGTACCTGACTCTACAATAAGCCCTTCATCAAAAAAAAGAAATCTGTCAGCAACCTCTTTAGCAAATCCCATTTCATGAGTCACACAAATCATCGTCATACCTGATTGAGCTAATTCAATCATTACATCTAAAACTTCCTTTATCATTTCTGGGTCAAGAGCTGATGTTGGTTCATCAAAGAGCATTATTTTGGGTTGCATAGCAAGAGCTCTAGCTATAGCTACTCTTTGTTGTTGACCACCCGATAGTTGTGCTGGGAATTTTTGTGCTTGTTCAGGTATTCCTACTCTTTCCAACAAGCTCATAGCCAAATCATCAACTTCAGATTTTGGTAACTTCTTTACCTTTTGTGGAGCTAATGTAATATTTCTTAAGACTGATAGATGAGGAAAAAGATTAAACTGTTGAAAGACCATTCCGACTTCGGATCTTATTTTCTCAATATTTTTTACATTGTTATTTAACTCAGTTCCATTGACTTTAATTAGACCTGAATCATGTTCTTCAAGACCATTTAATGTTCTGATATAAGTAGATTTACCTGATCCAGATGGTCCTAGAACTACAACTACTTCACCTTCATAGATATCTGCAGTTATCCCCTTCAAAGCCTGAAAAGAACCAAAGAATTTAGTCACATCTTTTGTTTCAACGGATATTTTTTTACTCATATTATCTCCTTAGTTACTCAAATTTAATCTATTCTCAATTGATCTACTTATCTGAGAAAGTATTATAGATACTACCCAGAACATTAATGCCACTACTAATAATGTTTCTATTGATTTACCATAAAATTCTTGCTGTTGTTCAGGTATCAATCTACCTATCCTTAGTAAATCAGTTATTCCTAAAATAAATACTAAAGATGTGTCCTTAAATATTGCTATAAAAGTACTTACAATTGCAGGAATTACAACTCTTATAGCTTGAGGTAAAACTATAAATAATAATTCCATTATTGGCCCTAAACCTAAGGCTGTTGATGCTTCAATTTGACCCTTTGGAATTGACTGCAAGCCTCCTCTAATTACCTCTGCTATATATGCACTGGAAAAAAGAGAAAGAACTATCATAGCTCTAATTACTAAATTAATATCGTTTAAAGAAAATATATTTGGAAGGAAATTCGGTAATACAAACCAAGCAAAAAATAGCCATGCAATTAGAGGTGCTCCCCTAAATGTTTCTATAAAAATTACAGAAACTAATTTTATTAACTTGTAAGAACTTGCTCTTCCTATAGCTAAAAATACTCCTAATGGGAAGCCAGCTAATATAGCTATAATAGCCAAAATAAGATTTACAAAAAATCCTCCCCATAAGGTAACTTTAGGACCTCCAAATAAAATTAGTATTAAAAATAAAGATGGTAAAAAAATCCCCCATGAAACAATTAAAATTCTAGATAAATTTTTTCTATCTAATCTATGTTTCATATAGTAAATTAAAGTATAGGCTATTGCACTAGAGAGCAATATTGCTAAAACATACGGTAATAAATTTATAGTAGTAAATATTAAAAAAGGAATAGCAAGAAAAGCGACATAAAATATTGAAATACGGATATTTAATTTATATGAATAAGCTAAAGTTGCTGAAACTAAAATAGAAAAAATTGAGAAGACTGTCCAAATTCTCCACATTTGATCTTCTGGAAATATACCTACTAGTAAAATTTTTCTATTAACCTCGATTAATGTCCAATCAGAGGTAAATACGAATTCGAAAAAAATAGAAGCTATAAAATAGATAAAGTACGCACCTAAAAGAGTTAATATAATATCTTTCTTAGAACCAAATAAATTTTCTTTTATCCAATAAATGATCTGCATTATGCACCTATCCTTGTGACTCGCTTATTTAGTAGATTCATAAATAATGAAATTACTAAGCTAAGACAAAGAAAAGTTATCAATATTAATGAAAGCATTGGTAATGCATGACCTGCATTATTCATGATTGTTCGAGAGACCATAAATACATCAGGATAAGCAATAGCAACAGATAAACTAGAGTTTTTTGTTAGGTTTAAGTACTGGTTAGTCAAAGGAGGGATGATTGATCTTAATGCTTGAGGGAGAATTATTAGAGTTATTCTTTGATAGTTGCTAAGACCTAAAGCTTGAGCTGCTTCAGTTTGACCTTTAGGAAGACTTTGAATACTTCCTCTTACAATTTCTGTTATAAATGTTCCTGTATATAACACTAATGCAAATAATATTGCAGCAAACTCAGGAGTAAGTGCAAACCCTCCCGATTGAATATATGTTCCATACTGATTGACTTCCAAAACTGGAACATCGGTATATAAATCTATTCCTAATATGAAATATCCAGCTAAAGCTATTATTAAAAATGTAATTAAGCTCAAAATATTAGGAGATATAAAATTTACATTCTCTTCTTTATATTTTGAAGAGTAAGATCTTATTACTAAACTTATTACTAAACCTATTAGTAAAACTAATACCCATAAACTTCCATTTTGAATAGTGTTAATAAAAGGAAGCAAAATTCCCCTATTAGACCAAACTGAAATTCCTCCAAATGTAAGTGCATTAGAAATCTGAGGAAGTTGTAGTAAAACTAATTGCCAAAAAATTATCTGAACTAATAATGGAGTATTTCGAATAAATTCTACGTAACCGGCAGCAATTCTATTTACTAAAAAGTTTTTTGATAATCTTGCTAAACCCATTAGAACACCTAAAATAGTTGCAAGGATAATACCAACTAAACTTACTCTTATTGTGTTTATAACACCTGTAAAATATGCATCCCATCTTGAATTATTACTTGTATAATCCACTAAAAATGTGTGACTTATTCCAAAACCAGCTCTACTCGTCAGATGACCAAAACCTAATTCCAAAGAGAATGCTCTTGTAATCAAATAAAACAAAAAAAATGCCATAAAAATGGCAAATATAAATTGAACAAAAAATTTTCTGAAACTTTTGTCATTTCTCAAAACTTCTAGTTTTTCACTAATTGAGGATTGAGATTTAATTTGATTGTATAAGTGAGATAGCATAGCTTAAAATTACAGGGCCAAAATCTGACCCTGTAATATTTATTAGACTATTCTATCTAAATGGAGGTGCGTAAATTAAACCACCTTCAGTCCATTGAGCGTTTAAGCTTCCTTCTCTAGTAAGTCCTAGTGGAACTAAATGTTTGTCATAAACTTCTCCGTAATTTCCAACTTGAGAAATTACATTTTGCATGAAGTCGACTGGAATACCAAAACCAAAATCTGTTGGTTCTCCACCGTCAAAACCTACACCTAGCAATCTAGCCATACCTGGATCTGTTGGATTTGCAGCCATTGAAGAAACATTAGAACTTGATATTCCACTTTCTTCAGCTTGCATCATTCCAAAAACAACCCATTGTACGACGTCGTAAAGCTCACTATCATTATCTCTTGTCAAAGGACCAAGCGGTTCTTTGGATAATGTTTCAGCTAAAACTACGTGGTCAGATGGGTTCGAAAAACCAGCTCTTTTTGAAGCTAAACCTGACTTATCTGTTGTCCATCCATCACATCTACCTTCTTCATATGCAGCCTGTAGAGGATCGTTTGTTTCAAAAGTTAGTGGAGTATAAGCTATACCAGAACCTGTAAATCTATCATCTAGATTAAGTTCAGTAGTTGTTCCTTGCAGAACACATACTGTAGCACCAGCCATAGATTCTATAGAATCATAACCACTACTTGCTTTTACCATCATACCCTGACCATCATAAAATGTAGGTGCAGTAAAGTCATTGCCTAGATCTCTATCTCTACTAGCTGTCCAAGTTGTATTCCTTATTAAAATATCAATCTCTTCAGCAGCTAAAGCTTCAAATCTAGCAGATGCTGTTAATGGAACATATTCCACTTTACTTGAATCACCGAGTATTGCTGCAGCTACAGCCTTACAGTAATCAATATCAAAACCTTCAAACTCACCAGCTGAATTTATAACTCCAAATCCAGTTAGGTTATCATTTACACCACAAACTAGTTCACCTCTATCGATAATAGTTGCAAGTGTATTTGAACCAGAAGTTGATGATTCTGTTGTTGACTCTTCTTCTGAACAAGCAAAAAGAATAAGCATTGAAAATAGTAAAGATATTACTATTATAAATTTCTTGCGATAATTTAACATAATGTCTCCTTTCGTTAAATTTACTTCAGGAGTGACACCAGCAACTTGAGTTCGGGATTCACCGAGTACGCACTTTTGTTAAACTTTATATCAAACAAAAACAAATTGCTTCTATTTGAATAATATATAATACATTGGGCTAATTTCAATAATATTTGTTTTATATATTGGTCAGAAAATTTTTTTTTATTTCATCAATCTTTTTATTGAAAATTCGCTTAAATCGTAATTGGTTTTCTTTTTTGCAACTAATTCAGAGCAAATTTCTCCTATAGCTGGTGTAAATTTGAAGCCATGGCCAGAGCAAGGTGAGCAAATTAGTATATTTTCATCTTCTGGGTAAAAATCTATAATAAAATCAAGGTCAGGAGTGTTGGTATATACACAAACTCTAGAATCTAATAAGTTACCATTTGCTAGTGGAATATATTCCTCAAGAAAATTCTTTACAATATTTAAATCATCCATGTTTGATTCTCGATTTAAGTTATCTTCACTAATGAACTTACCATTATGATGCATTGCTACCTTAAACCCTTTATCTTCTATAATAGGTTGTGTGTAAAATTCAATACCATTATCAAGATCCCAACCTGTATTAGGCATATTTGAATAATGGAACTGATCTTTATCTTTTATTGGATCAAACCAGAAAAGAACTTGTCTTTCAATTTTTATTGGAAGATTCAATGATGGGACTAGATTTTTGATCCATGCCCCAGAGCTAAAGATTAGCTTCTCTGCAAAATAATTATTTTTATTAGTTTTAACTTGATAAATTTGAGATTCTTTATTCCAATCTATAACTTTTTCGTTGTAATTATGTGTAGATCCATAATTTATAGATTTAGATAAAAAATTAGATATAGCTTTCTCAGGAAATACTGCCCCACTTCTATTTTCAAGTAATCCCTTAAAATTTTTAGGAGGATTTAAGACTTTATATTTTTCTTTTATTTCTTCAGAAGAAAATTCAGAAATAGGAATGTCATATTTTTTTGCAGATTTTTTTGCGTCACTTAAGTATTTACCATCATCACCTAGATACATGCCTCCGTACTCAAGAATTAATTTATCTTCAATTTCACGGTCTAATTCATTCCATAGATCATAGGCCCTTTTTACAATTGGAACATATGATATTCCTTCATGATAAGCTTCCCGAATAACCCTTGTATGTCCGTGTGAAGATCCTAATTTATGAGGAGGTTCGTAAGTATCTAAACCCAATACTTTTACACCATTCTTAGATAGGTAGTAAGATGAAGCGCTTCCCATAGCTCCAAGACCGATAATAATAACGTTATATATTTTTTTTTTCAAATTTCTAAACTCTCTAATTTATGAAAATCAATCCACTCTTCGTCTAAATCAACACCAAGTCCAGGGTTTTGAGGAATACTTAACTTGCCATTAGAATTTATTTTAATTTCATTTTCTACACCCCATTGATGGATATGTTCTGGCCTCCAATATTCATAATATGTGTTATTTTTTACTGAAGCTATAACATGTAAATTAGCAACATTCATAAGAGAATTTCCTGCCAATCCTATCTCACAATTAATTCCAAAAGCATCTGCCATAGCTGATTGTTTTACTAAACCGGTTATTCCAAGTTTTCTAGTAGTTCCTCTGAGCATTCCAAGTAAATTTTGACTTAAGTAATTAGCCGCCTCTTTAATTAAAAAACCTGCTGAGTCACTCATATTAATTGGAGTAACAAGACTTTCTTTCAGTCTCTTAATAGCTCTAATATTTGATGTCTCGACTGGATCTTCATACCAGTAGAAATCATTTGCATCTAAGGCTCTACCGACTTTTAATGCTTCTTCTAAAGTATATCCATGATTTCTATCTAGCATTAAGGTCATTTTATCCCCAACTAATTCCCTTATTTTATCTATAGAAAATATAGTTTCTTTTATATCTAAAGCACCTGGGTGTATTTTATATGCTGAAAAACCTTCATCTAAAAGTTCTTCTGCTTCAGTAATAAACCCATCTGAATCTGCATGTCTAGGAGGAAATGTTGCATAAAGAGGAATTTCAAGATTATTCCCTCCTAATAACTTATAGATAGGTTGCTTTAATTGTTTCCCTGCTAAATCCCATAAAGCTACGTCAACTGGTGCCCATGAAGAATATATTGGAAGTCCATGACCACTTAGATCTTCAACTTGAGCCCATAATTTCTCTCTATTATTTACTTCCATACCTATTATTTTTGGAGCAATAATTTTCTCAATAATTTTGATTCTGTCGGATGAGTCGGATGCTTGATCTCCGATAAAAGCATTTCCTTCAAATCCATCATCAGTTAAAAGTCTTAGCACCCCTTGAGTAGTTTTACCACCAATATCTGATCTTTCATCTATTACTTTTAATGATCCAGTATCTCTCTCAATTACATCTATAACTACTCTTGAAATTTTCATTTTATAAATCTATGTTAATTGTTCCTACGTAATCAAGACCTCTATACAAACCCATGTAATCCATCCCATATCCAACAACCCATCTTTTATCATCAAGAATAAAGCAATTAAAATCAGGTTCAATCTGCATATGCCTTTTGCCTAATTTATCCAATAACACAGCTGAGTAAACCTCTTTATTTGAAGTTATTTCTAACTTTTCGGTCAAGTTATATAAAGTTTCACCAGAATCCATTAAGTCATCTACTATCACGCTCGGAGAATCTATATCTATATTTTCAGCAAGAAAATCATAGCCATAAATAGTAGTTCCTTGGGATTCTGTTGAATTACCATATGTTTTAGCAATTAGGGGAAACATATGGTAACAACCAGATCTAAGTATTTCAAGCTCTGCAATTAAGTTAGAAACAAACATAAGTCCACCAGTCATAATAGGAATAAGATTCACAGATTTTTCGGAGATAAATTTTTCATTAATTTCTTTAGCGACTCTCTTAACTTGCTTATTAATTGAATCTTTATCCCATAAAACTTCTATGTCGTTTATATTTATTTCTTTCATTTGATTTCTTCTGGTAATTTTTTCCCTAGAGCTTCAGGCTGATTTCCTCCGACTAGAGAGATAATTATTTTGGGTATTGAACTTCTTTCTTTTCTGTTTATATATTGTATGAAAATTAATATAAAAATCATTAATGGAAATGGTAATAATGGCAGAATTTGAGACAAAGCCAAAGTAACGGATTGAGCCTTAATTGCTAGGACTTGTAGAAGTCCAAAAGAATATGCTCCTGCTGCGGCTCTATAAGGATTCCAGCCACCAAAAATAACTATTGCTAGTACGATCCATCCATAATTTGTTGTATGGCCCTCAGACCATCCATATTTGGTATAAAGAGAAAAAGTTGCACCAGCAAGTCCAAGTAGTCCCCCTCCTATAAGAGTTCCATAAAGTCTCATTTTTTTTACATCTATTCCCCTAGAACTAGCTGCAGTAGGATTTTCTCCGGATGCTCTGATCGATAAACCAAAGGTAGTTTTATTTAAGAAAAACCATGAAAAAGGAATCAATAATATTGAAAAATAAGTTATAAGAGAGTGATTAAATAATACCTCACCCAAAAAAGGTATTTTAGAAAGCAATGGAATTTGCATTTTTGTTATCATTGGCCCACTAATTCTGACATAATCCTGACCCAAATAATTACTTAAGTGTGTGAATAAAATTGTAAGAACAAATCCAACTGCAATTTGATCCATTCTAAGCTTAATATCGCAATATGAAATAAAAAAAGAAATAAATGCACCTAAAAATATAGCAAATATAAATCCAACTAAAGCAATATCAGTTATGTAGCCCATCATAAACCCAAATAATGCACATATCATAATAGTACCCTCTGCAGATAAATTTATTACTCCTCCTTTTTCTGAAATAGTCTCTCCAATAACCGCAATTATTAAAGGGGTACTTAAAGAAATAACGGTTACTAAAGTATTCTCAAAAAAAATCATTTCACAAAAACCTTAGTTATTTTTTGACTTATTAATTTTTCTAATTCTAATTTTTGAAGGACCAGCCAACTAAGGACAAAGGTTGCTTGAATTATACCTATAATACTATGGTCCAATCCCATTCTGATCTGAAGCTGACTCCCTCCTACGATTAACGCTGCAAATAAAAAGCTAACTATAAAAGAAAAGTAAATATTTCTGGAACATATTAGAACTATAAGAATAGATAAAAATCCAAATCCTCCAGAAATAGAAGGAACTAGCTTATGATATGCTGCTGATGACTGAGAAAAACCAGCAATTCCAGCTATTCCTCCAGCTATCAAATAAGAAAAAATAATATATTTATCTGAGGTGAAATAAAATCTTTCTGTTGCAAAAATATTTATTCCTGTAGCTTTTAGCCTTATTCCGAGAGAACTATATTTTATTACAAGTGCACTTACTAGATAAAGAAGGAATATAACTAACAACAAAAACAAAGGAAAATTTGAATTACCAATAGTTGGTACCCATGATGCTTTATCAAAGATATCTGTGCCTCCAGTTGAAGCAATACCTTCTCTTTTCCACGGCCCAATTATAAGAAAAATTACTATACCAGATGCTACAAAATCTAATCCCAAACCACTGAAAATTTCGTGAACATTTGCTTTGACTTTTAGTATTGCAGAAATCAACCCCCAGAATGCACCAAAAATAATAGCCATAAAAATTTGTAAATAAGGAGAAATAAAATCATCTCCAAAAATTGATCTAGCAACTAATGTAGAACCAACTGCTCCCATAATAATCTGTCCTTCGATTCCTATGTTCCACATACCAGCTGAGAAGGTATAAATAAGAGCTAAAGAAGCTAATGATATTGGAGTCCAAACTATAATAGTTCTTATAATTTTAGAGTAGCTACCTAATGAACCATAAATAATTGATTCAAAAACTTCAAATGGTGAAATACCAAAAAGTATTAAAGTGAAAAAAATAATAATAAGGGTTAGAAAAAGTCTTATTAAGTTTATTTTAAGATTTTCAATATCAAACATATTAAATTATTCCCGAGATATATTTTGCTATAAAGTCTTTTTCTAAATTCTCTTTATATTCAATATTCATTATTTCATCTCCGGATACAGAAATTATCACATCTGAATATTCCCATATTTCATCAATATCAGTGGAAGAAAAGAAAATAGCATAATCTTTCTCTTTTCTTTGTAAAATCATTTCCCAAATCTTATTAGCAGAATTTATGTCTAGACCTCTTGTCGGTTGCTCCAATAAAAGAAAGGATTTATCTGGAGGCATTAACGAAAGCATTACTCTCTGTTGATTACCACCTGATAGCTCGTTGATTTGACTAGTAATATCGGCTTTTATATCAAATTCTTTAATCTTTGAGTTTGCTTTTTCTTTTACATCATTCCAATTAATTATATTTGTTCTAGATGTTTCAGATAAACCAAAATGCTCTAGAAGATTCATATCGCTAAATAAACCTTTTTCTAATCTGTCAGCAGGCATATAATAAAAAAAAGTCTTATAGATTTTTTTATTATTTTCTAATTCTATTGCTGTACTAGAAAACTCTTTAGTAAAAAAATTTTTAATATACTTATCATTAGAAGATCCCTGCAGTCCTGCTATTCCAATAACACTTCCTTGTTTTATGGTGTGACTTTTTGAAATTTGGACTTGATTATTTAAATCATTTTTAGAAAAATTTATTATAAAATTTTCTTTTCTATCAAAATCTTTACTTGAAATAGAATTAATTTCATTTTTTTCAAACATTACAGAAAGAATTTTATTTGAATCAAAAGGTTGAATAATATTTTCAACTAATTTACCGGATCTTAGAATACTTGCTGAATCACAAATTTCAAAAACTTCATCGAGTTTATGAGAAACAAAAATTATTATTATTCCGTCTTTTGATAGCTGCCTTAATGTGTCGAACATTCTTTTTTTTTGTTCTAAAGAAAATGCGCTAGTAGGTTCGTCTAAAATAATAAGTTTTGCCCCATTGTATAAAAGGCGAAGAAGTTCTACTTGTTGCCTTTCTCCGATAGATAAACTATTTGTCTTACTATTTAAATCTACTGTAACTCTATAATTATTAAATAATTTTTCAATCTTACTTCTTATTTTATTTATATTTCTATAAGGATTCTTTTCATTAATTCCAATCAAGAAACTTTCAAAAATACTAAGGTTAGAAAAATCCAAAGGATCTTGATTTAAGAGACCAATACCTTTTTCAATAGAATTTTTTGGAGAACCTAAAATAACCTCATTGTTATCTATAAAAATATTACCTTCATCAGGCAATATTTGACCAGAAATTATTTTTACTAAAGTAGATTTACCTGCTCCATTCTCTCCAAGTAGAGCATGTATACCCGATTTTAATTTTAGGTTTATATTTTTATTGGCTTCAATAGAACCAAATGACTTGGAAATGTTTTTTATTTCTATATTCATTAAATAATTTGGGCTTCTCATTTATTATAAGAAGCCCAAAAAAATTTTCTATTGACTATCCCCTGACATTCCTTCTAATAATTGAGGAGTGTACCATATTTCACTATCTGTAGCCTCCACTCCATCAGCAAGATAAACTGATCCATCTTGAAAATTAAGAGGACCTGTAAATAGGTTTAATTGGTCAGATGCCAAAAGGCTCATGAAACTTCCAAGTTCACCCTGTTCTGTTTCTGATAGACCATCTCCCATTTTCCATCCAATCATTGAAGAGTCTTTATCATTCATATCTTCCCAATTAGGACCAGCCCAAATCCATTCAGGCTTAAATTCTCCATGAGCAACATTCATAGCTGCTTTAAGATACTCAGGACCCCAATTAAAGTATGGAACACCTAAACAAACTTCAGGAGCTGTGGCACAAGAATCTTCATAATCATATCCTACTACGAAAACATCTTCTCCTTCAGCCGCTCTTTGTCCGGTTACCACCAATCCTTCTGGAGTATCAATATGAGAAACTATTACGTCAGCACCTGCATCAAAAAATTCATTAGCTACTTGTGTAGGATCAGAAGTTACACCCGGAATATGAAACCAAAATCCTATCCAAACAACATCAAATTTTAATTCATTGCTACCCTCATAACAGTGTTTAGCACCTAGATAAGCTGCATTAGCTAACCTTCTTGTTTCATCATTTATCAATGGGCCAAGAAAACCGATATGACCAGTTTTTGTTTTTAGAGCTGCAGCACATCCTGCAATCATTTTACCGTACTCCATTTTTCCCATTATATTTCCCAAATTATCAAGGTCTCCTCGATAACCCTTTCCATCAACTTTAGCACTATCACCAGAAGCCCAAATCATTGGAACATCTGGAAACTTTTCTGCTGCGGCAAGAATACCATCTTTCATATCATCGGAAGTAGCAAAAATTAGCTGAGCTCCTTCGTCAATCATATCTGAAGCGACTTGATCAACTGTAAGATTGGGACTGTCTGCAGGATTAATCATATCTGCAACAATCATTTCTCCACCAGAAATCTCTTCTATATACTCACCACCTTCAAAATGTGCTTGTGACCATCCCTTATCATCTTTAGGCCCAACTAAAATCATTCCAAATTTAAATTCCATATCATGATCGTGATCATCTCCTTCGTCATGATCGTGATCATCTCCTTCGTCATGATCGTCATCATCGCCTTCATCATGTTCTTTCTCAATCACTGCGTCTGTAGATTCCACAACTTCTTCTGCTTCCTCACTACATGCAAAAATAGAGAACATAAGAATTGAAACCAAAAATAACTTAAAAAAAATTTTCATATCGAGTTCCTTGCAAAACTATTTATTTTTTTGATAAGAAAACAATAACACCTGAATAAATAAAATATAAGAATTAAATAATCAATTAAATCAATTTTTTAAAAATGTAACAAAAAGTTAATTTTTGGCTAATATGACTTGAGGAAATTAATTGGATAATTCTTTATTTCAGAAGGCTTTTCAATATTTATTAAATTGATTAAGAAATTCAATCCAATAACCTCCCCTTCAAGTTTTTCTATTAATTTTATTGCGGCTGTAATGGTACCTCCTGTAGCAAGAACATCGTCAATTATTATTACTTTTTTACCAGATAAATTTATTTGAGAAGATAATTCTAAATAATCATCTCCATATTCCAAAGAATATTTTTGAGATATAACAGGTGGAGGCAACTTTCCTTTCTTTCTGATTAGTATAAGTGGAATTTTAGATGATAATGCAAGAGCAGATCCTAAAAGAAATCCTCTTGAATCAATAGCTGCAAGATAATCAGGTTTAACTTTATCTATATATTTTCTCATTTCCTCTATAACAAAATTGAAAATATTAGGATCTTGAAATATTGGAGTAATATCTCTGAATGTAATTCCTTTTGAAGGAAAATTATCTATAGATCTTATGTAGTTACTAATATTCATATATCTAATAATTATATTGATAAATTATCATATGTTAGTGGAATAATTTTTCTATCTTAAATAATATTCTTAAAAAAACTAAATATTATGGAGAAAACTATGGCTAATGATAAACCAAACTTTATTGTATTTATGACAGATGATCAAGGATATGGAGATTTATCCTGCATGGGAGCTACAGACTTTAAGACTCCGTCACTAGATAAATTAGCAAGCGAAGGAATTAGGTTTACAGATTGGTACACTAATTGTCCAGTATGTAGCCCTGCTAGAGCAGCATTATTAACTGGTAGATACCCTGGTAATACAGGTATAAGAGGAATCCTACCTGGCCATAGAAAAGCTGCTGGGTTACCAGAATCTACTCCAACATTGGCAAAAATATTACAATCCCAAGGATACTCTACTTCTATGGTAGGAAAATGGCACTTAGGCTTAGAAAAAAAATCTAGACCTAATAATCATGGGTTTGATAATTGGTTTGGATTTTTAGCTGGAAATGTAGATTATTACTCACATATATACTACTACGGAGCAAATACAAAAGATTCAATTTTGCCTCAGGTAAATCCAACTCATGATCTTTGGGAAAACGAAAAAGAAGTTTGGATGGATGGGCAGTATTTTACTGAAATTATTACTGAAAAATGTATTGAATATCTAAGAAAAATGAATTCTGAGGGTAAGCCTTTCTTTTTATACGTTCCTTACAATGCACCTCACTATCCTATGCATGCTCCAAAGAAGTATATGGATAGATTTTCTAATCTACCTTGGGATAGGCAAGTAATGGCAGCAATGCTTAGCGCAATGGATGATTCAGTAGGTAATATTATGGATGAATTAAAAAGATTAGGAGTAGATGATAACACTCTTACATTCTTTACATCAGATAATGGGCCATCCAGAGAAACAAGAAATTGGTTAGACAGTACTCTAGATCCTTATTATGGAGGTACTGCGGGTAAATTTAAAGGTCACAAAGGTAGTTTGTTTGAAGGTGGAATTAGAGAACCAGGAATAATGCATTGGCCTGGAAATATTCAAACGGGAGTTGTTTCCAGTGAACCATGCGCTTCTATGGACATTGCCCCAACTATTCTAGAAGCTGCAGGTGTAAATTTAGATGATCATTATTTAGATGGTAAAAGCCTTGTTGAACTTGCTAAAGGAAATGATAATCACGATGATAGAGTTATTTTTTGGGAGTATCTTGATCAAACAGCAGTAAGAAAAGGAAAATGGAAATTAGTCTTAAAAGGAAAATTGATTGATGCTTATGGACCAGTTCCAGATGTTCATCTAGCTAATTTAGAAGAGGATATTAGTGAGTCAAATAATCTTGCTGACAAAGAGCCTGAAATTACCGCTGAGTTAACTAAATTAGCAGAAAATTGGAGAAGTAAAATAGAGGATAAATGGATAAAAGATTATGGAGCTCCAAGTGAAGCTCAAAGACTTAATACTCAAATGGGACTTAGATAGAAATAATGATAAAAAAAGTAATAATTATTGGTGGCGGAGTTATAGGTATGAGTACAGCTTTTCAACTTGCTGAAAAAGGTGTAAAAGATATTACTATAATTGAAAAAGATAATATTGGAAGCGGTTCTAGTTCACAAGCTGCAGGTATTGTTACATGCTTGCAGTGGAATGAAACATCTGTAAAAGCAAGAATGAAATCATTAGATTTATTCGAGAAATTTAGTCAAATTCTGGATGGCTATACTTTTCAACAAGTAGGATGTTTAAATTTATCTGATAAAAAAGATTATGATTTAGGATCTGACTTAAGAGATTTGCATGACGAACTAGGCGCAAAATATGAAACGTATATAGGAAATGAACTTACTAAAAAATTTAGTGATCTTAAGGCAGAAGATGATGAATACGGAATTCTAGATCCAAGAGGCGGCTACAGCGAAGCTCATACATATATACCTGCATTAAGAAAAAAAATTGAAAATATGGGTGTAAAAATATTTGAAAATGAAGAAGTAAGAAATTTTACATTTTCAGGTAATAAAACAAATGGATTAATTACTTTTTCAAAAACTGAAAATAAAGAAAAATCATACAATTGTGATGCTATTATATGTGCAGTCAATGCTTGGACAAATTTAATACTATCCCCTATTGATTTTAAAATACCTATGAAAAATTTTGTACATGAAAGATTTGTAACCAAACCATTTGATAGAGAACTATTTTTACCTGCAATAAATGATAGAGTTTACCAAAGCTACATTAGAGGTACAGAAGATAATAGAATTTTAGTAGGAACTTCTCAGCATAACCCAGAAAACTTCGTTATAGAAGATAAAGATTTTAATATAAATGAATTACACCCTTATCCAAATGCTTTAGATTTTCTCAAAGACTCTTTCAAAAATAGAGTTCCAATTATTGAGAATAAAGAATGGGACTACCATACTGTTGGATTAATAAGCGTAACCGCTGATGCAACGCCTGTTATTGGGCCAGTACCAAATATCGAAGGATTATATTTATGCTCAAATTTTCATTCAGGTGGATTTGCTTATAATCCAGTAGCTGGAATGCTAATATCTGAACACGTAATAAATGGAGAAACAAGTATTGATTCAGAATCTTATTTACCAAGAAGGTTTGAGGAATTTAATACTAAAGAATACCTATCCAAAACACATAAATTAGAAGATTTAGAAGTAAAAAGACACTAATTTTTGCTATATTATCAATATAAAATCTTAGGAGTTTAAATATGGAATTTATACCATCAGTTAAGGATGGAATAAATAATTATGGAATGTTTACTGGAAATGCTGATAGATCTCAATTTTGGTGGTTTCAACTTTTCTTCTTTCTGGGAGTAATAATTGCAACAATAATTGATTATTTAGTATTTGGAACACCCTATAGATTTATACTGTTATTGTGGATTTTGTTCACAATAATACCTGTCTTAGCAGTGGGATCAAGAAGATTACACGACACAAATAGAAGTGGTTGGTGGCAACTTTTATTAATACCACCAATTATCGGATGGATAATATTAATTATCTTATGGAGTGAAGAATCTTTTGAAACTGATCCTGAAAAAAGACCAATAGGAATACCACAATAATTAAGGAGATTTTATGAATAAAATACTAGAAAATAAAGTTGCAATAGTAACTGGTGGAAATAGTGGGATTGGAGAAGCTACAGCACATTTATTTTCTGAACAAGGTGCCAAAGTTATAATTATGGCACGTAGAGATGAAGAAGGAAAAAGAGTAGAGTCTGAAATTATTAAGAATGGTGGAGAAGCTACATTTATAAAATGTGATGTAGGAGATGAAAATATTGTAAATTCAGCAATTTCAAAAGCTGCTGAAGTTTATGGTGAAATTCATATTTTATTTAATAATGCTGGACATGGAGCAGCTGGAGATTTTCCAGAGTCAACAACTGAAGATTGGAATACTGTAATAAATGATAATTTAAATGGAACATTTTTTGTATCAAGAGCAGTTTGGCCTTATATGGTTAATTCTGGAGGAGGAGCTATAGTAAATATGTCTTCTTTAGCAGCTCAACGAGGATTTTCCCCAAAAATGAAGGAGGAGTTTGGTACTACTGCTCCATCATATTATGTCGCAAAAGCAGGAATTGATGCTCTAACTAGATATATGGCCGGAGTAGGAGGAGATAAAAATATAAGAGTAAATTGTATAAGACCTGGACAGATAATGACTCCAGGAGCGACTAGAGGAACTCTAAGTGATCCAGACGGAGGTCATCATGTTTTTGAATCAATGTTTGATTTAGCTCAAATAATTCCTGGCCCTGGTTATCCAAGGGATGTGGCAAACTTAGTTCTTTTCCTAGTAAGTGAAAATTCAAGGTTTATAACTTCTGAAATTATAAATATTGATGGAGGAGTTGCGGCTAAAATATAAGTCTTAACTCTTATGAAGAAATTAAAAATAAATACAATATTTTTTGATGTTTTTGGTACTGTTTTTGATTGGCATAAATCAATTAGAGAAGAAACTACAAACTTCTCATCAAAGTACAAACTTTCTTTTGATGAGTTTGTTTTTACCGATAAATGGCGAGCAGGCTTTAGATTACTGCAATCAAAAGTAGCAAATGGTCAAAGAGATTATTTATCAATGGATGAGATTCATATGGAAGTGCTTAATCAATTACTAGATGAACTAAATATAAATGATATTAGTAAAGAGAATCTGGTTAATTTCAATGAATCATGGCATAGATTAAAACCTTGGGATGATTCAATAGCAGGTTTATCAGATCTAAAAAATCATTACATAATTTCAACATTGTCAAACGGGAATTTATCAATGTTAGTTAAGTTGTCAAAAAATTCTAATATTCATTGGGACTCAATTTTGTCTACAGAATTTTTTGGTACTTATAAACCTGACCCAAAAGTCTATTTAGGTGCTGTGAAATTACTTGAATCTAATGCAGAAGAATCTATGATGGTAGCATCACATGCTTATGATTTAGATGGTGCAATTAATGCAGGGATGAAAACTTGCTATGTTCATAGACCAAATGAATTTGGTACAGGCATTAGTGAAAATTATGGAGATTTATCTAGATTTGATTTAGTTGTAGAAAGCTTTGAAGAAATTTCTGGATACTTGAAAAAATAGAAAGGGAAAAAAATGTCAGTTTATTCAATTAGTAGCATCAATGTTAAAGATTGGGATGCTTATGCAGAGTATATGAAATTAGTACCTGCGGTTATAAAAAAATATGGTGGTAAATATCTTGTTAGAGGGGGTGAAATCATATCGGACAATACAACCTGGAATCCACAAAGAATAGTTATTTTAGAATTTCCTACAATTGAAGATATGAATAATTTCAGAAATTCTGAAGACTACAAGCCTGTTGCGGCTATAAGAATCAAAGCGTCAGACAGTGAATCATTTGTAGTCCAAGGTATCTAATTAAGATAAGGTAATCTAATGAAAATAACTTCAATAAAATGCTTAATTTTAGACAAACAATTTCCTTTTGTAATAGTTGAAACAGATGAAGGAATTACTGGTATAGGTGAATGTTTTAGAAGGCAACCAAGCATTACTAAAATAGTAATTGATGATTTGCTTGGTCCTTCAATAATAGGTAAAGACCCTACAAATACTGATGAAAGATTTAGTGATATGACCAAAGCTGGAAATGCTTTAGAGATAGGTGGAGCTATATGGATTGGCATAGCTGGATTAGATATAGCATTATGGGATATAAAAGGTAAATCACTAAACAAACCAATATATGAATTATTAGGTGGGAAAAAAAGAGATAAAATGCCTATTTATGCAAGTTCAATGAAGAGAGATCTAACTCCATTAGATGAAGCAAAAAGAGCTGCAAAATTTGTAGAACAAGGATTTAAGGGATATAAAATGCATAGTGCGGTCCCTGGAAAAATTGATGATCCATCTGATCAAACAATTGATACCGTAACAGAGGTAAGAAAAGCTGTTGGAGACAACATAGATATTTTAGTAGACGTTAATGGAGCTTATTCTGTACATCATGCCATAGAGGTTGGTAAAAAATTACAAGACTTAGGTGTTTTTCACTTTGAAGAACCTAGGCCCCATTATGATTTGGAAGGTCTATCAAAAGTGGCTGATGCATTGGATATACCTATTGCTTCCGGTGAAAATATTTATAGTGAATTTGAATATAAAGCCTTAATAGATAAAGGAAGAGTTGATATTATTCAACCAGATATAGTTAAGACACCTGGATTTACTACATTTAAAAAAATATCAGAACTTTCATCAATAACTGGAATACCAATAACTTGCCATAATACACAGCCTATAATTAGTACAGTTGCTCACGCTCACTTTGTATGCAGCAATAAAAATACTCCTTACCTTCAGGAGTACAATATAGAAAATATATCTATAAGAGATGAATATCCAATTCTTACGGAACCTTTGAATATAGATAATGGAATGCTATCTCTTGGGGACAAACCTGGTTTGGGAGTAGATTTAGATATGAATATGATTAATAAATTAATTTAATCTAAGAATTAATTTCATTTTCTATTATCTCACCTACTAGTATTGACATCATTATCCCCCAACCTCCTCCTCCTGAAGCTACATAAACAGAATTACTAATTTTTTGAATAATTGGTAGATCATCTTCAACTTGAGGCCTAAGACAAGCTGTTTGGCTATGAAAAGGAAATTGATCAATATCATTATGCATTTTTTTTGCACTATCAATTAAGAAATCTTTAGCTTGATTAGTTATAGTTTTATCAAAACCTTTTTCTTCAGATGTAGCTGCTATCCATATTAGGTCATCCTTTTTTTTGATCACTGAACATGAACCGTGAAGATGTAAATCTGTAAATTTATTTTCTGGATCTCGTAATTTTACTATCTGCCCTTTTGAAGGATAGACATCTGTTTTAAATGTATTTCCTAGGAGTTTATTAGTCCAAGGTCCTGATGCTACTATCACCTTCTCAGATTCGAATGAATAATATTTACCAGATATTTTAGGAGCATTATCTATTTCATGAATATCTATAATTTCATCTTTTATGAAGCTAACTCCATTTTTTTTACATTTATTTTCAAGATAAGTTTTATATTTTTTAGAATTAATAAATATAGTGCCATTAAATAATGATAATGAAGGGAAATAAGATAAATTTATAAATTTTTCTATTTCAATAGATGAACTATTCTGAATGGAAAAAAAGTTTCTTTCAGAATCTATTTGATGAATCAAATCTTCAATCATCTTAAATTGAGAATCATCTTCAAGAAAATGAATAGTAGGTCTAATTTCAAATTCAATTTCTTTTTTTGTTTCATCATCCAAATTTAGAAATTTTTTATATGCATCAAGACTTTTTATAGCAACTGGTAAAGGTTTAGTTTCATGCCCATGGCCAGAACCTCCCAAAATAGGATCAATTCTTCCTAATGCATTAGATGAAGCTTCATTTGGATTCTCTGATTTATCAACAACTGTAACTTTTTGCCCTAAATTAGATAAATGAGCAGCAATAGAAAGACCAAATATTCCAGAACCAATAATTATATTTTCACTGGCAATTTTCATTAATCCGTATGTCCTCCAAAAGCATTTCTCATAGCAGAAAGAATCTTTCCAGAGTAAGAATTTTTATTCTTAGAATTAAACCTTTGAGAAATTGAAGCATATATACTGGGAATTGGAACTGCAAGATCGATAGATTCCTTAATTGTCCATCGACCTTCACCGGAATCCCCTACTTCAGAGCTAAATTTACCAAGACCTGAATCTTTTTTTAGCTCTCCAGCAATAAGATCAATCAACCAAGATTGTACAACTGAACCAGTTCGCCAGTTTTGGGTTATTTCGTCAAGTTTTAAATTAAATTCTTTTTTATTATTTAGGATTTCAAGTCCTTCAGCAATTGATTGCATCATTCCATATTCAATTCCATTATGAATCATTTTTACAAAATGCCCAGAACCTGATGAACCAACAAAAAGTCCACCTTTAGTTTCTACAGTAGACAATGTGTTAAAAATTTCTAAAACTTCTTTATAGGTATTTTCTGAACCTCCAATAGTCAAGCAAAAACCATTTTTTAAACCCCAAACACCTCCGCTTGTACCACAGTCCAAGAAGCTTATTCCATTTTGAGAGCAAATATCCGAATTTTTTATAGAATCTTTATAATAACTATTTCCACCATCAATTATTATATCTCCATTATTCATAAGTTTAGATAATTCCCTAACGAGACTATTGGTCGGGTCTCCACTTGGCACCATCAACCATATAATTTTTTTGGAAGTAAACCTATCCATTAAGCTAGATAAATTATTATCAATTTCATAAGAACTATCTAAGTTTTTAGATAATTCTTCATCTTGATCATATCCAAAAACTTTAAATGATGAATCACTAAGCTTTTGGGCAATTTGGCTTCCCATTTTACCTAAACCCACAACTCCAATTTCCATAATCAACCTCAAGTTTAAAAATTACAAATTTACCATCAATTGAATATCATTTTAGAGCATATTTGATTAAAAGGAATTACTATTTTGTAGATTCAAATTCTTTATCATGAAGATAATTAGCAAACCCTTTAACCCAATCATCATTATCGTTCAAACTTGGAATCAACTTAACTGATTCTCCACCATTTTTTTCAAAATCTTCGTGATTCTCTACTGCAATTTCTTCTAATGTTTCAAGACAATCTGCAGTAAAAGATGGACAAGCAACAGAAACGTTCTTTATACCCTTTTCAGCTAAGTCTTCTAGAACATCCACTATGTTTGGTTGAATCCATTGTTCTGGACCAAAAGTACTTTGATAACAAACCTTGAAAGGTTTATCAGGATCTATAATATCTGCAAGTTTCATAATTGTTTTTACGCAATGAGATTTATAACAGAATTCATTATTTTCACTAACTTTTTCACAGCAATTTTCTATTTTTTGACAATGAGACTGAGAGATATCTGATTTTGTAAGATGCCTAACTGGAAGTCCGTGGAAACTAAATAGTAAATATTCACTATTTTTATATTCTTCAGAATCTATAATACTTTTAGCTAGTGATTTAAGATAAAAATCTTCATTATAATAGTGCTCTACTTTTACTAATTCTGGATTGTAATTTTCTGCTTTGAGAACTCGATCAATTTCAGTAAATGTAGATCCAGAAGTTGCTTCAGCATATTGAGGAAACATAGAAACTAGAAATAATTTTTCTGTTCCATTATCTTTTAATTTTTTTATAGCACTTTCTATTGAAGGATTGCCATATCTCATACCTATTTGAATATTTCCATTAGTAAATTTTTTCAATTTCTCTGTAAATTTGACTGTATTTACTAATAGTGGGGATCCTTCTTCTGTCCAAATTCCTTTGTATTTATGCTGAATTTTTGCTGGTCTAAATGGAACGACAATTAGATTAACTATCATCCAACGAAGAACAGAAGCAAAACGATTTTTTATCTTATCGAATCCTTTAGAATATTCTTCAGGTCTAGTTGAAGGATAATCAAGCATATCAGGATCAGATAAAAATTCTTTTAGATATCTTCTCAATGCGGGTATACTAGGTTCGTCAGGAGTACCCGTGTTAAGTATTAAGTATCCATTTTTTTTAGATGCAACCATAAAACTCCTGATTTTTTACATTGTCACTTATTATTCTAAATCCGACTTTATAAAAAAAAAATAAAAAAAAGTACAAATTTATTTTTTATTTAAGTTACCTTCAATAGAAATATTGGGTAACCAATTCAAAAATTTTGGTAAATACCAAGCTCGTGTTCCTAAGATTTTCATTACACTAGGTACTAAAATAGATCTAACTACAGTAGCATCAATAAGTACTGCAGCCCCTAATCCAAATCCCATTGATTGGAAAAAGGCTAATTCTCCAAGAGCAAATCCTCCAAAAACAGCTACCATAATCAAAGCTGCACCGGTTATTATACTAGCCGTTTTTCTAAGTCCAAATGCAACTGATTCATCTGAAGAACCAGTTTCGTCAAAATGTTCTTTTATACGGCTCAGCATAAATACGTGGTAGTCCATTGATAATCCAAAAAGAATACTAAACATAAAAAGTGGCAACCAAAATTCAAGTTGATCAACCTGCTCAAAGCCAAATACATCTATCATAAAACCTTTTTGGAAAACCAAAACTAATAATCCATAGGCCGCTCCTACAGAAAGTAAATTCATAATTATAGAGGCTATTGAAATAGTTATTGATCTAAAAGCAAATAACAAAAGGATCAAACTCAACGAAAGCACTAAGCCTAAAACTATTGGGAAATATTCATCAGTCATTTGAACTGAATCGACTACTTCTGCTGATTGGCCTCCCACATAAACTGTATAGCTTGAAGAAGGTATTCCAGAGAAGGCTGATGGAATAATTTCATTTCTTAAACGTTTAATGGAATTAAGAGAAACTTGATTTTGTGGATCACCAGGAATCATAGAAGTTAATTCAGCAAAATTAACCGAAGATTCAATATTTATTTCAGGATTTAGAAAACCTTCATCATCTACTAAACTTTGTTCTACTTTAGAAATAGCATTTATAATTTCATCAGATTGCATATCTGCATCTATCATAACTGTAGCAGGAGCATTAGAACCAAATCCAAACTTTTCATCAAGAAGAGTAAACCCAATCTTAACTGGTTCATTATCAGGTAAAACAGAAATCCCACTAGTTCCTTTTTCTAAATCAAAATAAAAATAAGATAGAACTAATAGAAATCCAGCAGCTAGAGTCATACTTATATAAGGTCTTCTCATAACTTGAAGAGTAATAATATTCCAAAAACCACCTTCAGATTCTTTTGATGACTTATCAGGATTAAGGAATCTAATATTCATACCCTTGTTTCTGAGCACTGATAAAAGTATCAAGAAAAGCATTACAGCACCTGAAACTATTAGTAATATTGGTCCTAATTCTTGAGTAAAAGCTACTACTAAGAATCCCACAATATATAGAATTATTGTTACACCTTTTGGAACACCAAAACTATTCACTCTATCACCAAGAATTCCGATAATAGCTGGAAGAATGGTTACTCCAGCCATAACAGCAACAAAAACTACTACAATAGCTCCAACCCCAAAAGCTTGGAAAGTTTTTTCAGGAATTATAAACATTCCTACTAGAGCAAGAACAACTGTTAATCCACTAAACATCACAGCTCGACCGGCTGTACTACCTGAATTGATTATTGCATCGTATTTTTCAAATCCATTAGCTCTTTCCTCTCTGTACCTAGAAAGTATGAATAAACAGTAATCAATTCCTACAGCAAGTCCCATCATAGTCATAATATTTGGGACAAAATCATTTAGATCGACTAATTGACCAATTATTGAAACTGCACCTATAGAAACAAAAATCGCTACTACAGCTAATATAACTGGAATTATAGCTGAAGTTACAGAACCAAAAACTAAAGCTAATATTATTAGTGCAACTGATATTCCAATTGTTTCTCCGGTTACAAGATCTTTTTCAGCTATATGAGCAAAAGAGTACTCAATTGAGTCTAGACCAATGAAATAATATTGAAAAGAATCATCAGAATAATCTTCAGTAACATGAATTAATGGACCTACTAAATTTCCTCTCACAAATGGAGCAGGGATCATAAGAGTAGTACCATCCTGAGAAGGATTAATTTGATAATCTTCAACTGTTCCAACATTCTGATTGACATCAGATTTATCGATTTCACTTTGAATTTTCTTAAAGAAACCATCTAATGACATTAAATATTCTTCTGATGGAAATTGAAATTTACTTGAAGTTACCACTAATAAATTGTCAGAGGTATCTTCTTTTGGTGATGAGGATTCCTTATTTGGATTTAGCTCATTCATTTTTTTATCTTTTAATTTTTGAGCAAGCTTAAATTCTTGGTCTTGAGTAGCACCTTGTCCACCACTAAGTGCAGTATCTAAATAATTTTGTGATAATAAGCCTGCAGAAATCATAAGTAAAATCCAAATTCCTACAGTTACAAATGGTCTTCTTGCACAAAAACTGACTAAAGATTTTAAAGACATTTTATATGTTCCTTATTGATGATGAATTGTGTATGTAAATTTATTAAAAATACTTAAAAATTCTATTTGGGTGAATTTTTCTTATGTTAAGTATTTGATAAATGTCATATATTTATTACATCTAATTATAATCCCGAAAAAGATTCAAGGGCTTTGTGTCTAGAATCTTTTAAATCAATTATAGGTTTAGGATAATTAGACCCTAAATTAACATTAGCCTTTATAAGTTCATCTTCAGGAGCATTCCATGGATCAAATAAATACTTAATAGGTAATTTACTTAATTCAGGTAAATATTTTTTTGTATACTTTCCTTCTGGATCAAATTTTGATCCTTGTAATACAGGATTAAAGATTCTAAAATACGGAGCTGCATCAGCCCCAGTTCCTGCTACCCACTGCCAACTAGCAGAATTGCTGGCTAAATCTGCATCAATCAAGCAATCCCAAAACCATCTTTCCCCTTCCTTCCAATGAATCAATAGATTTTTAACTAAAAATGATCCAACTATCATTCTCACACGGTTATGCATATAGCCAGTTTTCCAAAGTTCTCTCATACCTGCATCAACTATAGGATAGCCAGTTAACCCTTTTTTCCAACAATTAAAAAAAGCTGGATCGTTTCCCCAAGGAAAATTGTCAAATTTAGATTGTAAGTTTTTTTTATTAAGCTCAGGAAAGTGAAAATTAAGATAATAAGAAAATTCTCTCCAACCTAATTCACTTTTAAAATGATATAAATCTTTTTCTGAGTAATCATCTGATTTTTCTTCTAATTTGTACCAGATTTGGTTAGGCGAAATTTCCCCAAAATGAAGGTGTGGGGACAATTGTGAAACATTTTCTTTTGAAGGAAAGTTTCTACCATATTTATATCCATTTAATCCATTTTCTAAAAAAATTGAA
>Ga0208261_1000012_pt1 | contig 76564 bp, 81 predicted proteins | sample Knorr_S7_td_DCM__FD_185595 | JGI IMG/M metagenome (GOLD analysis project Ga0208261, IMG submission 185595) | Marine microbial communities from Southern Atlantic Ocean transect - Knorr_S7_td_DCM_ad_131m_LV_B (SPAdes) (version 3) | ecosystem: Environmental > Aquatic > Marine > Oceanic | place...
GACGATTACAGTTCCGATTCGGTGCCCGACATCATCGCTGGCGCCCATGAACGCACCATGGTGTGTGTACTGATTGAGTCAGCCAAAGGCATAGCTAACGCTGAAGAGATCATGTCGGTCCCTGGAGTGGATGTTGCACACCTCGGCCATGGCGATCTGTCTTTGTCCCTCGAAGTTCCAGGAGACACAGCGCACCCGACTATGCAAAAAGGGATCGACGCCATTTTGGAAGCTTGCGAAACTCACGGGAAAACTGCAGCCTGCCTTGCAGGTTCGGTGGAGACTGGGATTGACTGGGTAAAGCGTGGATTCCGAATGGTTAGCTACAGCTACGACATAGGTTTGATGACGGCTGCATTGCAGAGTGGCATCGAACAAATCCGTTTAGGAGTTAATGAAGATGGATCTCACTGAAGCTCAGTGTCAAGAATTTCGAGACCGCGGCTGGATCGTGCTCAGCGACGTATTTGGACCAGAAGAAGTTGAACTGCTCAGCGATGCAGCACTAGATGTTCTTGAGCGACCGGGTCCTGAAGTTGGCCGCGAAGCCGATGGTTCACCCCACGTATCTTGGGGGATGCATCTTTTCAACGAACAGCTAGCTGTTTTGTGCCGCCACGAAAACCTTATTAACCCAAGTCGAAGGTTGCTAGATAACGAGGTCTACGTCCATCAGTCACGAATCAACGTCAAACAGACCAACGGTTCGATTGTTGCATGGCATCAAGACTTCGGTACCTACCATCGCGTTGATGGGGTGCCGCATCCCAAGGGTGTCATGATCGCAGTCTTCCTTGATGACGTCACCGAAGTGAACGCGCCGCTACTAGCGGTCCCTGGGTCTCACAAAGAAGGTCTTGTATCGACCGCTTCGGTCGATCCGTCATCGCCAGATTTCGAACAGGTGTCGAAATACAGGTATGACATCACCGATGAGACAATGGCCCGCTTGGTAGACCAGTACGGGTTAGAGACGATCACAGCGTCAGCAGGGTCGGTGCTGTTTATGGATATGACCGTCGTTCACGGTTCGACTGTCAACATCAGTCCACTGAGAAGACTGCTGTTGTATGTAAATGTCTGTCCTGTCGACAACAGGGGAGAAACATACGAACGACCCGAGTATTACGCTGCCCGCGATTTTGACCCAATCGTTCCCGTTAGTTCAGAGGAATTTCAGCTCGCTGGACAGACATGAGTTTGGAATTCGAACAGTTCGATAAGCAGTTCGGTGCCCGCATCCAAGGATTAGATGAGAACCGGGTGATCGATGCGCAGCTTGTGGAAGAGCTTGCTCGCGGTTTGAGCGAACATGGTGTGCTGCTGATGCGAGGTGAAGAAATTTCGCCGAAGCGTCTAGTCGAACTGGGTAACGCGTTCGGTGAACTCGAAATACTCCCAGAACCCGATAAACGGCACCCCGACCACCCCGAAATCTTCGATCTCACCAACGTCAGAAAAGACGGAAATGTCGTCGATTTTGAGGAACCCCAAGCGGTGTTCTTGAGAGGCACCGAACGGTGGCACACCGATAGTTCGTTTAGGGAAATTCCTTGCTTGTGCACCATGCTGTACGCGGTCGAAGTTCCCGATGCGGGTGGGGAAACTCAATTCGCCAACATGTATGCGGCGTTGGAACAGTTGCCATCTGACCTCCGATCTGCGGTTCAGGGAAAACGCCTAATTCACAGTTACGTGTTTAGTCGCGCCAATAACCCTGGCCGTATGGACCCGATGAGTCCTGAAGACGAGGCACAGTACCCACCTGTGAGTCATCCGTGGGTTCGCACTCACGCAGATGGACGCCAATCGTTGTACATGGGCGGTCACGCTTCTCACGTCGAAGGTATGGAGCTCGAAGAAGGACGCGAACTTCTTGAACAGGTACTCGTCGCAGCAACCAAGCCTGAGTTCATCTACGAGCACCAATGGATGGACAATGACTTGGTTATATGGGACAACCGGTCAACGCTTCACCGGCTCCGGCCTTACGACATAGCGTCGCGTCGGCGCGTTATGCGACGCATAACGGTCGCAGGCAACGAACCTGTCAGCTAGCTATCGGATTTAGCTGAGCTTGGACTCTAAGAATCCGATGACCTGGGGCCACAACTCAGCTGCTAAGCCTTCGTCGAATGCTCCCATTGGGTTCTCTTCATTCATGAAACCATGCAGGGCCTGATGAATATTGATTTCAACGTCTTTACCCATTTCCCGAAGTCGCTCGCCGAGATTTTCTGCGGCTTCTGGCGGGAAGAAGTCGTCGGGTGAAGCCATGTGAGCTTGGACCGAGGCGGTCAGACCCTGCCAATCGGGTTCTTGGTCCCCTTGAGGGAAGCCATAGAACGGCACGGCAGCTTTCACCGCGTCGCCGCGGTCAGCTGCGATCATGAAGCTCAGCAAACCGCCCATACAAAATCCGACTACTCCCACACCGTCGCCTGAAGAAGCGTCGTGGTTAAGTAAATAATCCACAGCGCCACTCATGTCTCGCGCTGCGCGGTCTGGCGGTAAATCAGTCATTAACTGACCGGCTTTGTCCATTTCATCGTGTCCGGCTAACTCCCCGTGATAGAGATCTGGAGCTAGTGCAACAAAGCCTTGATCAGCTAAGTAGTCAGCTACACCCTTCATCTGCGGGTTCAATCCCCACCATTCTTGTATCACCACGACTGGCGGTCCTGAGCCGCTGTCAGGTAACGCCAAATGTCCTCTGGCGTCATGTCCGTTACTTGCAAATGAAACCATTTCTCCCATACGCAGGACCGTAGTCGCCAATAGGTGTCTGATGCACCAAATATTCCTTCGGAACAAAGAGAGAGCGACCTGCTAAAGGAGTGAAAGAATAGGGACCCGATTTCTGAGAGGCTGATATGAATCTCCGCCCGAGTCCCGTTGCTCCCTTTTCATATGTCCCTGGTATCGATCCGTACTCCGGGGGAGTGGTCGCAGCGCCAGGAGCTGAAATAATTCACGTGACACTGCTTGAAGCCGTTCCATGGCGCGATGGCTTTGAACGTATTGAGGAAATAACGACTGACGATGGTGTAGATCGAACAGCGCTCTGCGCTGTAGAGCTTCGTTGCCCTCAACCGCATTCGTTTGCAGGCTTCATCGGATTTAACGATGAGTACAGAGCCTTGCTCGACGATTGGGGACTCCTTAATGGTGACGATAACCCCATTGCTAGAACCAATGTCGCTCCTGTTCATCACCCACCCGAAGAGACCTCTCTTCACGCGTTCAGCTACGTCAAGCAATCAGACAGTGCTATGGAATCGTTTGTTGTAGCGGGTGCTGGGGACTTGATGGACCAAAGCGATCTTCAACCCAACAGCATTGTGGCGAGAGATCTTGATGGCGGAGATGCCTGGCGTTTACGAATTGAACAGGTGTGCCAGGAGATGGAAGATCGAATGACCGCCATCGGGGTTGGATGGAATGACTGCTCAGTTATTGATGTTTATTGCGCGGAGGACTGGTTCGGTCAAGCTGGTGACACCTTGATCAACCGGATAGGAACATCGATCAGTGTCGGCCTTCACTGGTATGTCGCGCATCCTCCGATCGAAGGGCTCCGCTTTGAAATGGATGTCAGGCGAGTAGGTACCGAAAAGACTGTTTGACTCTAGGCAACCTGAAACGTCATCAACACTGGACTGATCAAGCCTTGGTTGACCGCTGACCCCGCGTTGTCTTTCATTTCAAGCATCCGGGGACCCATTAGGTGACCGAGCGAGACCGGTGGTGGTGAGGCCGGGGGTTCGTTAAAGAACTTCAAGGCCAAGTCGTAATGATCCGAGCTTCCTAAGTGTTGAAGACCAGCACTTTTCGCTGCAGCCTCATAACTACTAGCAGGCTCTGGGAAGCTGAATTGGGGGGTCGACGACCACGGCATGGGGTAGGGCAGGTCACCGGTTTTAGTGAGCGTCACGTCGTAGACGACGATTGTTCCTTGGCTGCGACACACCCTCGCAAGCTCACTCATCATCTGGTTCTTGTCCTCAATGTTCATACCGACATGCAGCATGGTGACCGCATCGAAACTGTCGTCCATGAAGGGAAGATCCGTGGCTGATCCGACTTTGAAGTCCACAAGGTCGCTCATGCTGACGAGGTTGGTGAGTTCAACCGCTGCCTGTACAAATTCTGGTGTCAAATCAACACCCGTTACAGAAGCGCCGGTAGATCGGGCTAAAAATCTGGCCGTTCCTCCGATGCCACACCCCACATCGAGTAGTTGTTGACCTGGAACAAGGTTGAGGACTGATGCCACATTAAGGGTTCCTTCTCGGCCCCCAATGTGGAACTCGTCGGCTCCAGCCAAAACATCGGGGTCAAGATTTTCGGTATCGAAGCCGGCATCGACTAACGCCTGAACTATTCGTTCGACAATCCCCTCGTTGCCGTAGTGCCCTTCAACTGATTCAGTCACGTTGAACCCTTTCCTTGTGCCGCGCCGATCAAACCGCTAGAGGTTCTGACGGTACCTCGAATCCCCAGTCTTTGGTGCGAATCATTTCCTGGTCCGCTGTCGCCACTAAGCCCGAAGGTCCGTAGAGGGCACCTCCACAAACGATGCTTTTTTCATCGTCGCGCTCTCTCCAAGATTGAAAGGTGTAGGTGTCACCAATACGAACCTGATCGAAGAACTCAGCAGCTATGTTGCCTGTCACGGCGCCACCGCCCGAAACCGATGGGGGATCGACAAAGAGAACGTAGGCAGTCACGCAGTCAAAAGCGGTCCAAATAAATTCTCTGGGAATGACGCCGTCTTCGTCGGCCCACTGAGGGGCGGGTGACCAGACAGCAACAACATGTTTGCCGTCTCCTAATGGACGAATGCGGACGCCTAAACCATCGACTTCGTGACCGCAGCCTATGCAATTCGGATACGGCGGATCCCACCCCATTGGGCGCTCCATCGCTGCATCTATGTTGTCTCGAGCGATAGGTGTGCGAGCAGCAACGTGGAGCGGACCCTCTGCAGCTGCCATAACTAGCTCATCTCCTCGATGCACGACCGTTTGGTTATCTTCAACGCTTCGAACGACGGACTCGCCGGGATGTAACGGCTTTCGAATTCGAACCCGAATCGGGCCGTCCGAGTCGCCGGCTGCGAGACCGGCTATGTAACCGCCCTGCATGGTGCCTGGCATCCCGATGTAGGTGTCCAATAATTCGAGAGTCGTCTTACTCATCGGTGATGGCCGTAAATAGTCGATACGACATCTGCATCTGTAGAGGCTTCTATCAGTACCGGCTGACCCGCTTTTCTGTTTTTGACAACTTCAAGAGCTGCGTCGATGTCTTCAAGCGAGTTAATTTTCGCGGTTTTGCAGCCCATGCTTTCCGCCACCGCACAAAAATCTGGCCACTCGTGGAGAGAAGCAGCTGGATCCATTCCCTTAGATACGAGTTGGATGTGCTCAGCGCCGTAACTACCGTCGTTGTAGACGATCACGATGAGATCAAGCCCTAGGTGCACAGCTGTTGAAAGTTCGGTTAACCCACCCATCATGTAACCCCCGTCGCCTATACACAGCACTGTTGGCCGAGTTGGACGCGCAACCGCCGCGCCAATAGCTGTCGACATTCCTAAACCGATCGCACCGAACCCGTGACTGGTTACGAGGTCTTGCGGGCTGGGAACTGACATGGTTAGCGCGTCGAGCATGAACCGGCCTGCGTCAACAACGACTTGCCGGTCTTGGGGAAGACCAGCATCCAGTCGTCGAGTCAGGGTGCGAGGGTCAACAGCACCTTCATAACTTTTGTCGTCGAATGCCTCGGCGGGATCAAAGTTGTGAAGCTTTTGTTCGAGGTCGGTGGTTCTAAATGAAGATGGCTGGTGTTCGGCTTCAGAAAGCATTTCGATCATGGCTTCTGCTACGACTGCGGCGTCGCCAACCACCCCAGCATCAACGGTGACGTGTCGGTCTATATGTCGGGCGTTGAGATCGACATGTACGACACGTTTTCCTGCCAACAACGTTTGGTAGTCGGTTGTGAAAAAGTTCAGCGAAGCACCAAAGACGACCAGACAATCGGCCATAGCGAATGTCTCGCCCGCAATTTGATGGCTGAGTGTTCCGTGGATCCCAAGATTGAACGGTTCGCCTTCGAAGTACCCGGTGCCGAGTAAGGAGGTAGCAAGGGGTGCGCCGAGTGCCTCCCCTAAACGAACCAAAGCATCTCTGGCGTTCGACTTTACGGCGCCGCGACCGGCAAGAATTATGGGCCGGGCCGATGATGCGATGATTCCCAATGCTGTTTCGAGTTGATCTGGGTCGGGCGCTAGTCGAGATGCAGGAGCATTGAGCGGCGGTCTTGCTTCGTATTCAACTTCCTCCCATTCGATATTCAATGGAACATTGACCACTATGGGCCGACGTTCGGCATGCGCTCTTCTGACAGCGGTAGATACATCTTCTGAAATTGTTTCAACGTTTCTAACCGGTTGGAATCCAGCGCCAGTGGCTACAACGAGCGCATGTTGATCAAGGTTTTGAAGGTGTTGTTCGTTTTCGATTGGGGTGTCACCGGCCACCAAGAGCATCGGAGTCTCATTTTTGACTCCTTCAACCAGCGCGGTGATTGTGTTGGTGAGTCCGGGGCCATGGGTCACGGTTGCGACACCAAGACGGCCTGTTGCTTTGGCCCAACCCTCGGCCATACACACAGCGTTGGCCTCATGAGTCGCGCCAACCAGATTCACCTCGTGCTGTCGCTGAAGATTTTCTCCGATGAAGAGATTGCCGTCTCCGAGAACCCCGAAGACGGTATCGACTCCATGATCTACGAGGGCTTGGGCTACTGCGTCGTGTCCTAACATTTGACTTCCTCCCACTGGCGAAAGCGATCAGCATTCCGATCCGGCGAACAAATCGCCTTATCGGGGATGTGACTCGATGAGTTGATTTCCTATGCAGCTAATCACCTCAAAGGGTTCTTTGTCCACGAAGACTTGCAACGAAGTGGGATGCGCTTGGCGCAGTCTTTAATTGTGGCGCTACGGTCATGTTGCCGTCATTAAGAATGGACAAGAGATGCGTTTAGGACCACTACTGGGGTTTGAGCAAAGTTTTGACACAGTTGTCACTGTCGCTCAGGAAATGGAAGCTGTCGGCGCAGGGTCGGTAATGCTCGCCGAGGCGGGTCGAAGTGCTGTTACTCAGGCCGCAGCAGTAATTGCCGCAACCGAATCAATTGAAGTAGGGACATATGTCGCAAACGCTTTTGCTCGATCGCCGTGGCTTACTGGTCTTACTGCTCGTGATTTAGATGAAATGAGCGGTGGCCGTTTCGTGTTGGGCGTAGGAACTGGAAATGTTCATTTCAACGACTGGTACATGGGTATCGACTCGTCCAAGGCGCTGACTGCCATGCGTGACTTTGTCGAAATAGTGCGTCAAGTGATCGCCGCGCCTGCAGGGGCACGCGTGAGTTACGAAGGACCGGTGCATCAAGTAAAGAAATGGCGAGCGAGTTTCGCACCCTACAGAGACTCCGTGCCTGTCTACTTGTCGGCTTCGGGACCAAAGATGATGCAGGTAGCAGCTGAAGTTAGTGACGGAATCGGAGTGGGCATTATGGCGTCGGTTGAATTCATGCGCGATACGGTTCGACCCAACGCCGTCGCAGCTGCTGAATCTGTTGGCCGAGAACCAGAAGCACTGGCCTTTCCTATGGGAGCCCTCGTTAGCGTGAACCAGAACTCCGAGTTGGCGCGAAACGCAGCGAAGGCTTCAGTGTGCGGGCTTTTCCACCCTGTTCCCCACCCGTACTACGACTCGCAAATGCGTCAACAGGGTTTCAGTGACACAGCGGACCAACTCGCAGAATTGATGCCCCAAGGTAAAACGGCGGAAGCGATGCAGATCATCCCAGAAGAAGTCGTCGACACAATGACGATTAGTGGAACACCTGTTGAGTGTGCTCGCCGTATCGCTGAATACGAAGGGGTCACCGACCAGATAGTGATGATGCGAGTAGCACAGAAAGATGAGGCCACTGGGGTGCATGCATATGAACCCATTTTCGAATTGATCTCGGAAACGACATCCTCATAAACGCTTCAGCTGTGTCTATCACCAGGGTTCGCGAATGGGAGGATGACAGATTTTTGGAGAACACCAGGGTGGCGGCGCTACTGTGCAGCAATGACTGAACGCATCATCCCAGCCTCTCAGCAGGCCATGTACGACAATTTCCACTTTGCCCCGGGCATAAAAACCGGTGACCTCTTGGTGATGTCGGGACAGGTAGGTATGGACGACTCGGGAAAGTGCCCCGAAGATCTCACCGAACAGTTTCGACTCGCCTTCCAAAACATCGAAGCGATTCTTGTAGAAGCGGGAGGCGACTTATCGAACATCGTGGAAATGACGAGTTACCACATAGGGATGCGAGAACACCTTCGTGATTTCATCGCCGTGAAAGATGAACTTATTCGCGAACCGTATCCTGCATGGACCGCCATTGGATGCACCGAACTAGCGATGCCCGGAGCGGTTGTAGAAATCCGAGCTCAGGCTGTTATTTCCTAAACACTGTGCCTGAGCTATATGACGTAGCTGTTGTTGGTCGCGGGCTCATTGGATCCGCGGCAGCGCGACACCTCGCAGAATCTGGAATAAAAGTCGTGGCCGTTGGCCCGGACGAGCCCACTGACCGGAGAGTGAGTCTCGGCCCTTTTTGCAGCCATCCAGATGAAGGACGAATAACCCGCGTTGCGGGCCGAACGCCTATTTGGTCGCAAATGGCTGCCCGTTCGATTCGGAGGTATGCAGATATCTCCGAGAGATCAGGTATCGACTTTCATCGCGGTTGTGGTCTAGTGACCTCTTCGCCCAAAGCGGACGAATGGATAGAGAATTCTGAGATCGCCGGGGGCAATGCCCGGTCGGTGGACCGACAGTGGGTCGTAGATCAGACCGGGATTTCTTTGGACAACGGGCACCCCGTTTTGTACGAGGGTGCACCTGCTGGCTATATCAACCCGAGACGCCTAGTTGAAGCGCAAAACAAGCTCGCAGCAGCCGCTGGGGCAGTGATCGTTAAAGAAGCCGCGTCATCGCTAACCCATACACATGTGGGACACACTGTTGCTGGGACGTGGGGTTCCGTGAGCGCTCAACGCGTGCTGGTCACAACGGGAGCCTTCGGTTCGGAACTACTGGAATGTTCGCTTGATCTGCGTCGAATGCCCCGAACGACGGTCACCGCGGAAATGCCGTTCAACGAAGAACTGCCCAGTCTCATTTGTGTCGACCCGCCTGATGAACGACTTGACGATATTTATTGGGTGCCCCCAGTCCGCTACCGAAACGGCAGAGTTGCTCTCAAGATCGGAGGTTCGCTCAGAAATAGCAGCCCAGTTCCCCAAACTGCTCTGACTGAGTGGTTCCAAGGAGACGGTGACCCAATCGAAGCGGAAGCTCTCAAAAGTTCGCTGATGAGTCTGTTACCCAATGCACAGATTGATAGCTGGGTTCAGAAGCCGTGTGTCGTCACCAATACAGCGACTGAGCACCCCTATATCGGTTGGGTAGAAGACGGCGTAGCTGTTGCTATAGGTGGATGCGGGTCTGCGGCGAAGAGCAGCGACGAGCTAGGACGTTTGGCGTCAACATTGTTTACGTCTGACGGATGGAATGATTCGCTGCCCGCAAATGCTTTTGAGCCAATTTTCAGCTGATAGGACAACGCAGTAGTTTCTACTCTGGCTCGGGGTTTGCTTGAGTGTCGAGCCTCCGCAAGAAAAATTGCACTGCTGGTCCTATAGACACGACAAACCACACGGTTCCCCAGCCGATGGTGCCGCCCATAACCAAACCGCAAGCCAATGCAGCTCCCTCGATGAATGTTCGAGCTTTCCAAATGGCGATTCCTCGCCGATCCAGGGCGGTCATGAGCCCATCGCGTGGACCTGGTCCTAATCGGGCACCGATATAAAACCCCGAGCCTAAGGCGACGACGAGTGGTCCGAGAAAAGTGCAGAGGGCACGAACTATCGAATTACTCGGATTGCCGCCGATGTCGATTGCTGCATCCACAACAAGACCTATAACCAAAACATTTGCCAATGTCCCAAAGCCCAGTGGCTCTCTTAGAGCTAACAGCGCGATCAGTAACACGACTCCGACAAGAATCATCGCAGTACCGATTGTTAGCCATGTCTGCTCCGCTAGACCCTGATGAAATATGTCCCACGGTGGTAGACCGAAATCCCCAATGACGACGAGCGCAAGACCGACACCGAAAAGCACTAAACCGACACCTAAACGGGTTAAACGCCACGGCAGCGAAGTTTCGATAGTCACCGAGGGTAACGGTACGGGTATGCAGCCAATTTCACGCTGAAGATGTCACTTTCCTGAAAGTCAAGTTGACCCGAGGATCAAGAACCTTCTTTGTGCGCGGAATTTGATGTTCCCAATATCGCTGCGTGGAACCGCTCATGACTAAGACGTCGCCTGACTTGAGAGGAATGTTGATGGGATCTGAGGAACGATCCTTGCGACGTATACGAAAGTTCCTTGCCGCCCCCAAACTTACTGAAGCGATAACTGGGTGTGGTCCTAAGACTTCTTCATCGTCGGCATGCCAATCGACTTTGTCGTTCCCGTCGCGATACAAATTCGCTAGAACTGAGTTGAATTCAGCGCCTGCCACTTCGCTGACGCGTTCTTTGACCCTACGTAACGTTGAGGTCCAAGGAATTGGATCCATCTCAATGCCCGACCAACTGTAGGAACGATCAGGGTCGCCGTACCAGGCATTCAATCTCGGAACGTCGTGCGATTGTCCGAACATCGAAATCTTGTCTTGCCTCCACTGGAGCTCATCAATCAATCGCTTGCAGAGACGATCTCCGTCGCTGCGACTCCACACTGCGCTGATGAGAACAAGTTCTGCCCCCGGTAACTCAAAGGTTTCGATAGGTGGATCCCCAAACAACTGTTCCTGAGAGATAAAAGGCCGAGTAGTCACTAGAAGATGCTAAAGCCGCCGTCAATTTTGATGACGTCGCCCGTGTGCCATCTGCTTGCTTCGCTCATGAGATACACGGCGATTGCGCCGAAGTCGTCTGGCTGACCCCATCGACGCATCGGAATTCGGGGCATGACGTTATTGACAAATTTATCCCACCCAAATAAGCCGGCAGTCATCTCTGTTTCGATCCAGCCCGGAATTACCGCGTTAGCTGTGATTTTGTAACGAGCCATCTCCACCGACAGACCCATCATCATGGCCAACATAGCTCCTTTAGTCGCTGCGTAGGCTTGACCTTTCGGCGACCCTTGGATGGCGGTACCGCTTGAGGTGAGAACCAAAGTTCCCCCCTCGCCTTGTGAAACCATCTGTCGAGTGGCTGCGCGAAGTGTGTAGAACACCCCGTTGAGGTTGACGTCTAGTACTGAGAACCAATCTTCGTTGGAATGCTCAAAAAACGGTTTTTGGTTTTGGGTACCAATGCCTGCGTTGGGGAAACAACCATCGATTCGGCCGTATCTCTCAATGACCGAGGACATCGACTCCTCAACTTGTTCTTCGTTAGAGACATCACACTGGATTGCAGATGCGGAAGAGTTAATTTCTTGAAGCTCTTTTTCGGCAGCAGCGTTTTTCTCTGCGTTAGTTCCCCACACGCTGACATCGGCGCCAGCGGCGGCTAGAGCGCGAGCGAAACCTAAACCAATGCCCCCGTTTCCTCCAGTAACTACTGCGACCTTGCCTGTTAAATCGAATGCCTCATAGCTCATGATCGACTTCTCCCAAATTTGATCTGTTAGGAATACTAGAAGCCTCAGGTTGAGCGAAGACGGTAACTCTCTGGGAGACTCTCAGAATGGAACTTGAGAGTGTGAGAATTGATGGAGAAGGCGCCGTTCGTCACCTTGTGTTGAACCGGCCAGAAGTTCACAACGCGGTGAATGCGCAGCTAGTTCGCGATATGCACGAAGCTGTTCGATGGCTAGATGGGGACGCTTCGGTACGTGTGGTTATTGTTCGAGGCGAGGGTAAGTCTCTTTGCTCCGGAGCTGACTTAAAGCAGGACCGAACCAGTTCTCAGGACACAATGTTGGGTTCAAAGCACGGCGCAACGATGTATGACGCTCTTATGCATATGAACCCGGTAACGATTGCCTTGTGTCATGGATACATGATCGGCGGCGGCGCCGTTTTACCCGCAGCTTGCGATTTTAGAATCGGAAGCCCAACGTTGAACTTGACCCTCAACGAGATCAGCATTGGGTTTAACTTGACGTGGCACTCACTACCGGCACTCGTCAATCTTGTTGGCGCGCAACGAGCCAAGGAAATGCTCATCCTTGGTCGTACCTACAACATGGCTGACCTCAATGAAATGGGGTATTTCACTGACGTGGTTACTGATGATGACGCATTAATACCAGCGGGTGAACGCCTAGCCGCTGAGGTAGTGAAACAGCCACCAGTGCCAGTAACGGTAACCAAAGCCTCCATCAATGCCCAAGCCATGCCGTTAGGTCGAGCGATTCAACACATGGACCACTTAGCGGTTGGATATATGGGTAAGAGTGACAATTCTCGGGTGGCGCGCAATACGTATTTCGATGACAAGCCACGCGAGTGGGGCGACGACTAGCTAATTCATGTGATGGTCAGGAACGAGCAGAAACGAACTGGTCGAGACCCATTGAAGTTGTCATCTCGGCCATAGATTCAAGTCGTTCAGATGGGTGGCAGGTGCCAGTCCCATCAGCGATCCTTGTCATCATTTCAAAATTCGCGACAACTGCTGCAGCATCAAGCATCGTTGCACTGTCTGTCGCCTCAACCAGAGCGGAACGCGCCGCAGCAAGCGAACCTAGATCGCTAACCGAAGTGTCGACTAAATCCGCTAACTCCAGCGCATGCTCAACTGCTTCGTTTTCGCCGGCTTCTCCCATCACCAAAGACAAGTCGACCTGGAGGTCGTTTGCGGAACTGCTCGCACGGAGCATCATCGAATGCGCCGCAGTTCAGTAGAAGCACTCCCGATGAGCTGACAGTCGACCGGCGACAAACTCAATTTGGCGACGAGTGAGCGTGCCTCGAGTCCAATTTAGATCAACCATTTCGCGCGTCGGTATGTACTGAGCGCTCGAGAGAGTAGCCAAAGTGTCCATTGCGGATGGAACTGAACTCAAGGCACGGATAACCGGAGGAAGGGCGGGCAGCCCATCGTAAAAAGGAGCGAGTTCTGGCGTCATATCTTCGAGATGGACTACTGGAACCCAATGATGTTTGGCTGGCTTCGAAGGCTGTCCTTGTCGCGAAGGGTCACCCTTAATAGCTGCAGGGAACGCAGGCCGTTCAATTCCAGCTAATTGAGAAAACCGGAAAACAGAAGCGACGCTGATCGCCACCTCAATTACTTCCACCCACTGCTGCGGAGTAATACCGGTAGCGTCGCGCATCTTGGAATACCACTCTTCGGTCAGTGTCCCAGCATGAACTGCCAGACGATAAACAGCGTCCTGAAGTTCAGAACTCAGGAGAGCATTGCTTGCGACACGCCCGCTTGATGAGGCGCTTTCCCATGGTGGAATTGGATCGGGATCATCCAAGGCCGCTCCGACAATCTCAGCGATCGCTAGTCGTTCACTGCTATTCCACCAGGTTCCAGGAGCAGCGAGTTTCTCCCAAACATGAGCATGAGCAGCAGTGAGATCAGCGCGGATCGGCAATTCGGAAGATGCATGACACTCTTCAACGATCGAAGACGGTGTTGCAGTCATATGGCCTCCGGACAGATATTTCCTCATTGGCACCGTAGCTGCTGAGAACAAGGCACGATAGAGGTATGGCATGGATTGACATAGTTCCCGACGACGACTGGGTCAGCGATGAGGCCCTGCACGGCCTCTACGACCGTGTAGTAGATAAGAACCACAATCGCATTGATTACATCATGGCGGTGCACTCACTGAACCCGAGAGGGTTAGCTGCTCACGACGCCGTCTATAGATCAGCAATGGCAGGGACCCGCAATCTTCGCAAAGTAGAGCGTGAACTCATCGCACTGGTAGTCAGCCTTGAGAACGAATGTCACTATTGAATAGTGCACCATCGGCGCGGTCTGCGTCGTCTGCTGAAAGATGACTCATTATTAGAAGCCATTGAGGAGGACTGGCGGTCGGCGCCGCTGAGCCAAAAACGTACAGCAATGCTTCAATACGCGACGAAGCTAACACTCACCCCTAGCGAGATCACCGCTCGCGATGTCGAAGGTTTACGAGAGGCCGGATTTAGTGATCGAGATGTCCTGGACATAGTTGAGGTCACCGCCTACTACGCCTATGCCAACCGCATCGCTGACGGGCTTGGCATTTCCACTGAGTCGTGGATCAGCGACTGAACAGAGCGCCCAGCGCTCCACGGCTTTTTAGGTCACGTACTGGATTAATCCTCGAAGTGAGGGGCGACCTCTTCGGCGAACCGATTGATTGCTTCTAGCCGCCCATCGTTACCGCGACCCAAAACAAAGAACGCTGCATGGTCCAAACCCACTTCGGCATATTGACCAATCTGGTCGATTACCTGTTCTGTTCCGCCGCCAATCTCACCTTCACTCAGGTTGCCGCCGTCAAAGTTCAACCTAAAAAGACTTGTTAGCTCCAGATCCTCAGAGTTACGGCCGGCGATCTCACATTCTCTTTTCACCGCATTCCATTGTTCGGAAAGGAGATCTGGGTGCGCGAAAGCGGAGTGGAACGCGTCGCCAAATTTTGCAGTTCGTTCAAAGGCCGCAGATGAATGACCTCCGACCCAAACCGGAATGTGGTTGTTCACGGGTTTGGGGCTGAACCCGATATCACGAAACTGTGTCCAGGTTCCGTTGTACGTCGACAGGCCGGCGCCAAAGAGCTCTTGGAACACTTCTAATGTTTCATCGGCGCGAGCGCCCCGCTGATCCCAAGGTCTGCCCACGGCCTCAAATTCTTCTTTCATCCAACCGACGCCTACTCCCATAATTGCCCTTCCATTGGAGAGATGATCGAGAGTTGCCCAACTCTTCGCTTGTTGGACGGCGCCTCGATAGCCCAAGATGAGAACGGTGGTTCCAAGTAGAACTCGTTCGGTTATTCCTGCGACAAATTGGAGCGTGCCGATGCAATCCAACCATGCACTCCCTGCTTCGGGGAATCCGCTGTTGTCGTCTGCATATGGGTACTTTGATTTTAACGTGGCCGGATCGGGCCAGGCGATATGGTCACTTGACCACACCGACGCGTATCCTAAATTTTCTGCCGTTGTCGCGATACGGATCATGGCTTCTCGGCTCGGATCGCGGCCGGCGTCGGGTAAATGAACACCGAATTTCATGAGATCTTTTCCTCCGTTGAGAAGCGACCCTAGAAGATCTCTAGTGAGTCGCGCTGCACGGCCTGCGCGAATGTCTCTACGCTGCTGTCCATGAAGAAGGAGGACTTCTACCGGAACGCCCGTCACGACCTGCCCGGTCCACTTGCGGGAGTGCGAATTATTGACGCCACGACTGCTTGGGCGGGGCCAATGGCATCGTGCTTGCTGGCTGACTACGGCGCGGACGTAATCAGAGTGGCTATGCCCGGCGATGAAGGCTTGCCATGGCAGCCCTTCATTGGAGGCACCTCGCGCTCTTTCGCAGAGGAAACCATCAATCGGAATAAACGAAGCGTCGCGATAGATCTGCGCCAACCCGAGGGGGTCGATGCTTTTCTGGCACTAGTAACTTCAGCAGACGTTGTTGTCGAAAACTTCAAACCTGGAACCTTCGCAGGTTGGGGCATCGGATACGACGACTGCCGAAAGGTAAAGCAAGACATCGTGTATCTGTCGGTGAGCGGATGGGGGCAGTTCGGTCCTGAATCGCAACGACCGGGTTACGACCCAGGTGCGTTGGCTCATAGCGGCTGGATGGCACTGAACGGAGAGAAAGATGGCCCACCGTCGAAAGCCCCAACCTTTCTTGCCGACGACCTCTCAGGACTACATGGGGCACTTGCTGTACTTGCAGCTCTCCGTCACCGCGACGCGACAGGAGAAGGACAACATGTGGATGTATCACTGCTTGACTCAATCATCTATCAGTCAAACGGCTACCTCACGCTAGGAGCTACAGGTGATTCACTCGAACGGTGGGGAAGCGAGGTCAGGGTGTGTGCGCCGACGAACTGCTACGAGTGCAGCGACGGACATGTTTTCATGGCGCTCATCCTTGACTCGCATTGGGTTCGACTTACCGAAGTACTTGGCCGTCCCGAATTAGGGAAAGACCCTCGTTACCTCACTAACGAAGATCGTGTCGCTCACAGAACCGAAGTTGATTCACTGGTAGCGGATTGGTGTCGAGACCGCCCTAAAGATGAGGTTGTGTCTGCTATTGACGCCGCCGGCATTGTCATTGCGGCGGTAAATACATTCGCAGAGGCTGCGCAGGACCCCCATGTGCTCGAACGGGATCTCTTACAAAACACAACACTCATTGATGGATCTTCCGCGCCCCTCACTGGTCCCGCCGCGAAGTTCAGTCGCACCCCAGTACGAGTGCGACACGGTGCCCCACGTCCGAATCAGCACACAGACGAAATCCTCGAAGAAGTAGGCGTTACCAAAGAACAACTAGCCAAGCTTCGCGACGCTGGAATAATTGATTAAGTAATTAGCGTTCGCTGTCCCTCCGTGATGTCAACATGTAGGGCATGGGAATAGTCCTTGTAGTTCTTGCAGTCGTTGTAGGTGCGTTGGCCGCTGCCGTGGGTTATCTGTTGAGCCAACTGCGTAATAAACCAGCCGTCACCGAAGAACCAGAACCCGAAGTCCGTCTCGATGCCGACAGCATTGTCACTGCTGTTAAAGAAGCCGTGGACGCACAAGTAAATCAAGCAGCACAGGCAGCGCTTAAGACCAACAACGAACTAGCTGGTCAACTGATCGACGAACGAACTCGCACTCTTGAAGAACAAACGAAAAACCTTCTGCAACCCGTTGCTGAACAAATGAATCAACTCAAAACGTCTGTCGGAGAGTTGAAGTCCACATATGAGAAAAACAAAGGCTCTTTTGAGAGCTCCAGCAACAATCTGGTCGAACAAATTAATGAGTTGAGTACCAGAACTAGTGCACTAGCTGGAGCGCTGAAGTCTCCATCAGCGCGAGGTGCCTGGGGTGAAAATCAGTTGAGGAATATCATCGATCTTGCGGGCATGGCCTCTTTTTGTGATTTCTCAGAACAGTCCACCGCGACTGGTGATGATGGGGCGCTGCGTCCCGACTTAACGGTGAGGTTGCCGAACGGCGCCTTTTTAGTGGTTGACTCCAAAGTCCCGCTATCTGCGTATCTTCGAATGCAAGAACTGGAAGATCCCGTCGCCCGAGAAGCTGAACTAAAGGGGCATGTAAAAGCTGTACAAGCCCATGTTAAGGCACTCTCCGATAAGCAGTACTGGGCGCTGTTTGATGATGCTCCTGACTTTGTTGTCATGTTTGTACCCGGGGAGTCCTTCTTGGCCGACGCCGTCCGGGCGGAAGTGGGGCTCATTGACGAAGCTATGCGTCAACGCGTCATCATCGCGTCACCCATGAGTTTGATGGCGTTGTTGTTAACGATTGCTCGAGGTTGGCAAACCACACAATTAGCTGAAAACGCAAAAAAGGTAGAAGAGCAAGGCAGGGAGTTGCATCGTCGAGTTGGGACAACTTTGGCTGCCATGGCGAAAACTGGTCGAGGATTGGAAAGCGCGACTAAGGCGTACAACGAGATGGTGGGCAGCGTTGAGAGCAGGGTGCTGCCCACGCTCAGGCGATTCAATGAACTAGGTGTCGCGGGTGAGGAGCTCCCTGCGGTGAAGCCAGTCGAATCCGCGACGCGTAACGTCACGGCTCGAGAGCTTGAAGGACCAGTTGACGAAAACGACTAGATCTGGATCGAAGTCAATTAATGCTGCGAGCCACTTCCACGAATGGATGAATGTTCTCCAAATTTGAGTCAAGGTGCTTACTGCCTTGTCGTAAGAACGGAATTAGCAACTGGGTGACTCCGGCTTCTGCATAGGCCTCCACCATTGATGGATCCATTTGGTCGTTTACGGCACCGATATGGATTTCGAGTTCTTCGATTGAACGATTCTCGGCTTCTAGGAAGGTCTTTAAGCGTGAGACCATTTGCTTGCTCTCATCGGGTGACAGGTTGATTCCATACCAGCCTGCTCCATAGCGAGCGGTGCGTCGGAGAGCAGCGTCGGAATGTCCGCCCACACAAATTGGAATTCCTCCATCCTGAACAGGTTTGGGATGCATGCGACACTCCGGCAACTGATACATGTCGCCTTCATATGAGCTGAGCTCGTCGTTCCATAGGGTCTTAATCACCTCGAGGTACTCGTCACACCGCTTACCGCGGTTAGGCCAAGGAGCACCGCACGCTTCGAATTCTTCCCAACTCCAGCCGACTCCGACCCCGAAATCGAGTCGTCCGTTGGACAAAAAGTCCAGGGTCGCGTATTCCTTGGCCGCATAAACAGGATTGTTCTGGGGAAGGATGCAGATACCGGTTCCGAGTCGAAGTGTCGAAGTGCACGCGGCCAAGAAACCGATGCTGCTCACCATGTCCATCAAGCCTGAACCTTCTGGAAATCTAAAAACTCCGTCTTGTGTGCCTGGGTATTTGGATTCGTAGTTATCAAATAGAACTACGTGCTCTCCGAGCCAGAATGAGTGAATTCCCAGCGCTTCTGCTTTTTGGCCGAACTCCCTTAGAAACTCAGGTGTCGCAACGGGTGAACGTAACGGAGTGAAAAGACCTATTTTCATGGGAGTGCTTCTTTCTGTAGTAGAGAACGCAGCGACTAACGAAGCTGTAGTTGTCTTCGGTCGAGCGTAGCCGGACTGCTGTATGTGCCTCCGGTTCACATTCATGTGGGGTTCTCACTAAGAACGCTCAAAATGTACGTAAGGCAACTGAATCAGAAAATTATTTGGAGGAGACCTGTCGAGGCGTAACACGACAAGACATCGAACTCACAGCACAGATATGGGTAACAGTCGGTGTCAGATCCCTCCGCCAAGATGATGAAGGTGCCACACTCAATCACAATGCCTGAAGCTGAGTTCTTCTCAGACGACTTCTTCTCTTCAAAGTCCAACGCGGATCTAGCTGCGATGATGCAACTCATCATTGCTGAACAGCAGAAAAGAGCTGTCGAAGGATCCGAACCCGATGCCCTTTTAGAGCAGGGCTTCAAAGACGGTTTCAAACCAAATGGTCTTCCGCATGACCCGTGGATCGTCGATGGGGTACTCATCTGTCCCGGTGCAGTAAACGACAGAGGCTCCACCTCTCATGACTGCGGATTCGTAGCATTCGACGACCATTGGTGTTGGGAACACCCCGATGTTCTCTTAGATGATGTTCGATACATCGACGGACCTAAACGCCGCCAACGTTCTGTGTCGTTGATTCCCGTCTTTGAGGGTTTGGAGTTCGACCTCGTCATATCCCGGGCATCGGCAGGTCAACACAAGATGCGTTCTGCCACGGCGTTCCGAGTTGTAGATGGATGCCTTGAAGTAGTCCGCAACAGGACCCCCAAGAAGACATCGGGGCACCGTCACTAATTCAGCTTGACGGGACAGATGAAACAACTCTTGTGCTGAGAAGCACTGTTCACTGCAAGGCGGCTACGGTCGGTCTATGGCCAGAATCTTTCAACAAATGGTGGCACGACCCGATTCGAGCCAAACCGCTATCCGTCTAGAGGATCAGGGTTTCGATGGGGTGTCGTTCGTCGACTCGCAAAACCTTTCGGGCGATGTGTACGTGGCTATGACCACAGCGGCGCAAGCTACAGAAGCCATACAAGTGAGTTCTGGGGTCACTAACCCGGTAACACGACACCCTGCTGTTACTGCTGGCGCTATAGCCAGTGTGAACCGGTTAGCTCCAGGTCGAGTGCAGTTAGGTATCGGACGTGGAGACTCCGCTCTAGCGCATCTAGGTAGGGCACCGGCACGCGTGAGCGATTTTGAGCGTTATCTCACTGCGGTGCAGACCTATCTTCGAGGTGAAGAAATTCCTTTCGAGGAATTGAATTTTGGGGAAACACTGGCGCCGCTCGTTGATGAACTCGAACTGGCAGATACTGCAGGGACCAGCAAAATATCTTGGCTCCCCGGATCCGCGGGGAAGGTTCCTGTGGAGGTGTCGGCAACTGGCCCCAGAGTTATAGGCGCAGCGGCGCGACACGCGGAACGAGTCATGTTTGCTTTAGGTGCCGATCCAGAACGAATCCAGTGGGGAATCCAAATTGCTCGTGATGCTCGCTCTGAAGCCGGACTTGATCCCGACGATCTCGCCTACGGCGCGTACGTAAACGTGGTGTGTCACTCCGACCTTGACCGGGCGAGAGACCTAGTGCGTGGAGGACTATCGACCTTTGCGCGTTTCTCAGTAATGCACGGAGAAGTCGTTGGGCCGGTGTCAGATGCTCAGCGCAAGGTTATGAACGAACTTCATGAGAACTACGACATGAAGAGCCACACTCGCGCTGATAGTCAACAGGCTTCAGTGCTAACGCCAGACTTTGTAGACAGTTACGCAATCGTGGGTAATCCCGAAGTATGTATTGAAAGGGTGGGCATGCTTGAGGCACTAGGCCTCGACAAACTCATTTTCGTCGGGGCAACAATGGGCACCAACAGAGACATAGCTGAGCAGTCCGACGCCCTCATCCGTGACGAAGTGTTGCCCAGTTTGGCTCACTAAAGCGACTCAAGAAGCGCCCGGCTGTACATATTTGCAGCGTGATCCCACGTCAATATCGCGTGCGACCGTGCCGCATTTACGTCACGCCATAGACGCTGTATTGGTTCATCGGCTCGCATAGCGTTCGCTCCGCTTGCTTCATACAGACGATCGACTGCGTTGGCCAGAGTTTTCACTCCGAAACCACAGTCCCTGATTATTGATGCGTTCAACACAGGGTCAACGTTTTCGACCGCACCCAATTGATCCAATCGAGCGGCTGCGTCGTAGAGCAGTAATTCAGCAGCATGAATCTCAGCGGTAGATTCTGCTAGCCGGTAGCCGGCAGCTGGATCGTTGCGTTGGACATCTCCAAGTGCCACCAGAAAGTGATCATCGAGTCGCTCTTGGAAACGACGCACAGCGGCTTTTGCGGCGCCGATCACCGGAGCGGCCAATACGAGAATCGCTGTCGTGCGCCACGGACACGTGTAGAGAGGACCGCCGTAATGCAACTGCCCTGGGGCTCTCCGAGTCATTGTTTCAGTAACTCGCAACACTCGGTGAGAGGGCACAGCGACTTCATCAGCGATAACTAAATCCTTGCTGCCGGTGCCCCGAAGACCGACCACATCCCAAGACTTATGATCGATGATCACATCTTCAGCAGGGAGTGCACAAATAACGGGGGTGACTTCCTCGCCCGGAAGAAAACCGCCGACGCTCAACCATGGCGCGTGATCGCAACCTGAACCAAACCCGAAGCGGCCAGAAACGATGACATCGTCTCCTTCCTGCCGAAACTGGGTTTTTGGAACGATGGAAGCGCTCACTAAATTTGTTGGATCCGACCAGATCTCGTGCTGACCTTCGATAGGCATTTGCGCCAGCATCCAGCCGTGAGCACTCCAGACTGCAAGGCACCAAGAAGTTGCCATGCAATATTCACCAGCTACAGCGACAGCACGCATGTGATTCTCAATAGTTGACTGGGCTCCACCAAAGTCGGTCGGCTGCAGAAGACGAGCGGCGCCGATAGTCCTGATGTCAGCCGCGTTATCCGCGTCTATGCAGCCAACTTCGTCAGCCAACACAGATTTTTTCTCCCACGAAGGTCCCACAGAGTGAAGACCCTCAATAACCGATTCAAGATTCACAACACCCACCCTAGAGAGCCTACGGCCCCCTGAGTCAACAACCAGAAAGATTCCTTGCCCCTGTCGTCGCTATGGTGGCAACCACAGAACTTTCGATCGGGGTGTCATGGGACGTGTAGACGGCAAAGTAATAATCATTACGGGAGGCGCAAGAGGTCAGGGCGCCGCTGAAGCTGAGCTATTTCGTGACGAAGGCGCCCAAGTTGTCATCACCGATGTCCTTGAAGAACAAGGCGGACAAACAGCAGCCACTTTAGGAGTCGACTTTCTGTTACATGACGTGTCCTCAGCCTCAGCGTGGGAAGTCGTTGTTTCGGACGTAGTTGCTCGTCATGGACGCATCGATGCTCTTATCAATAATGCCGGCATCTTGAGAGGCGCAAGACTCGTTAACACCAGTGATGAGATCTGGGACCAAACGATTGCGATTAACCAAACCGGGGTTTTCTATGGAATGCGAGCAGTCGCCCCTCAAATGATTGAGCAAGGCGCAGGGTCGATTGTCAACATCAGCTCGGTCGCAGGCTTAGAAGCAACTTTCGCATCAATGGCCTACGGAGCTACAAAGTGGGCTGTCCGCGGCATGAGCAAAATAGCTGCCCTTGAACTTGGACGACATAACGTTCGAGTGAACTCGATTCATCCTGGACTCATCAACACCGATATGACGTCTGAGTTCGACAAAGACCGCATGGTTCGTTCTATTCCGCTGGGACGTGAGGCTGAGCCATCAGAAGTCGCTGCAGTCGCTCTTTTTCTTGCCTCCGATGACTCAAGTTATTGCTCAGGTCAAGAATTCACCGTCGACGGCGGCATGCACCGATAGGTGAGCAACACCTTCGACGCACTCAAAGTCAGGTATTTCCCGCTGATCTTTGCATCAGGGTGGACCTGGAATTTGTCGCGCTGGGGGGTCTCTTTTATTGGACCGTTCGTTGCCAATGACCTGACCGGTTCCGCTCGCATGGTCCAACTCGCGGGTGTAGCCCTTTGGTCCCCATTGCTATTCGGGGGAGTGGTTGGCGGCTGGGTTTCAGACCGATTCGACCGCCGCAAGATTGTAATTGGGCAGTTCTTTGTGACTATCCCGGGACTCATCATCCTTGGCTGGATAGAACTCGCAGGAAGACTTCAGCTCTGGATGATCTACCCCGTGCTCTTCACCACCGGTGTCGGATGGGTCTTTGACATGGTGGGGCGACGAGTGATTGTCTACGACGTCGTTGGTCCAGAAAAAATTGACAACGCCCTAGCGATCGAAAGCAGTGGCACCGCGATTTCCCTCGCCCTGGGCGCCGTAGCCGGCGGATCGCTAATTCAAACGTTGAGCGTCGGATGGGCACTGATCTTCATGGGCGCCTTACAAGTGGTTTCTTTGGCGACGTTCACAGCGGTTCCACGGTTGGCGCGACTGCAACAAGCAACAGCATCTGGCGCTTCAACGCTGCTAGAGGGAATTCGGATGCTGAGAACCGAGAAAGGTCTCATTTCGGTTCTTGGCGTCACTGCATTCGTGAATTTCTTCTTTTTCTCCGCATCCCCGTTACTGCAAGTCGTAGGCGGCAAGTTCAATGTAGGCCCGGCGTTGTTGGGTCTTCTGGCAGCCATGCTAGGCATCGGAATGTTCGCAGGGTCTCTAGGCATCGCGCACTATCAGCCGCGCCGCCGTGGGCTCCTTTATGTTGGCGGTTCCTACATTGCCTTCGCTTTCATGACGGGGTTTGCTTTAGCCCCTTGGTATGCGGCGTCTGCCGTATTTCTGGTCCTAGCAGCAGTAGGTATGGGTTTCTTCGGATCCACGCAATCGGTGCTTGTTATGGACGCGGTGTCAGAACAACACAGAGGTCGCGCTTTGGGTCTACTGAGTAGCGCTATCGGTGTGCTGCCATTGGGAATGCTGGTTGTAGGCGAAATAGCCGAAGTCGTGGGAGCCTCACGAGCAATAACTCTTTCGGTTCTTAGTGGCGCTGTGCTGATGACAGTTTTCTTGCGTTTCAGGCCGGAAGCTAGCTACATGAGTCAGTCTGTTCGAGAGTCGACAGTTGAGGAATACGAACAACCGGACCTACCCGAAGGTCGTCGACCCGACGTGTTCAATTTGAAACCACTTTGATCTAGACCGCTGCTAACCAATCTCTGAGATCAAACAACGAAGCATTTGAAATCTCATGACCCATTGGATACTCCGCGTAGTCAGGTTCACAACCCGAATCAATGAGGACATCGCGAATCCGGCGGCCCCGTTCGATGTCAACCATCGGATCAAGGGTGCCGTGCTGGATCAAAGTATCTGGCACTTGCGTTAGGTCGTACTCGAAATCGGGTATCTCCTGGAGCATCCCGGATAGGCATGCCATCGCCGCAGGTCGAATGTCTGTGTCTTTCGACAAACTGACCGCCAATGTCATAGCGCACCCTTGAGAAAAACCGATGATGACCATCTCGGAACGTTGAAAGCTTCCGGCCTCACACACTGCGTCGATAGTCCGATCAATGGCCTGCACCGAAGTCCGGAATGTTGCAGAGTCAACAACCCCAGCATCGTCGCGCTCGTACCATGCGGCACCAAAAGGGACCAGGTCAATTGGGGCACGAAAACAAATTGAAGTGAAACGCCCGTCAGGGTCAATGTGTTGCACTAATGGCGCCAAGTCGTTTTCGTCAGCTCCGAAACCATGCAATAAAACCAACAGCCGGTCACCGGGTCCCAACGAACCCACCGGGTTCACTTTCAATAGGCCGTGATCTTGTTCCATTGGACCCCTGACGCTCGAGTCTGTCGCAATCGCAACACGATAGGGGAGATGGCTTTGCGTCACCAGGTGAGACTCACAACAACTTCGTCTAGGAAGCGACGAACTGTCATCACTCGCTTACGATGTCGAACGACATGACTGACGCGACCGATCATTTCGATACTCCCCGGGCATGGGCAGTTGCCATCGGCGCGTCCATAGCGAATGGAGTTGCGTTCGGCGTTCTGTATACCTTCGGCGCCTTCGTAAGTTCGATGGGGAAAGAGTTCAACACAAAACTTGGACCCACCTCTATTGTGTTCGGCCTCTCTATGTTCCTGTTCTTTGGAATGGGAGCAATATCGGGTCGTTGGGCTGACCGCTACGGTCCGCGACCGCTGCTAGTAGTTGGCGGGGCAATGTTTTGCGCCGGTCTAGTAGCTACCTCATTCGTAACAGCGATATGGCAGGGCTACATCGTGTACGGAATCGGATGTGGACTTGGTGGAGGGATTTTCTGCTCCCCGTTGTTCTCGACCGTCGCAACCTTCTTTGTGAAATACCGGGCTTTAGCGCAAGGAGTCGCCGCCACTGGCTCGGGCTTCGGAACACTTTTGTTAGTCCCGTTTGCTAAGGCCATCATCGACACAGAGGGTTGGCGCAATAGCTACCGAATCCTGGCCGTGATATCCGCTGCCGGCTTTTTAATTGGCCTGGTCCTGGTGCGACGGTCGCCGTCGCAGGCCCCGGGAGTTGCCGGAGGACACGTCCGCAACGTCATGCGGACCAGAGAATTCAAAACCATTTCCCTTGCATTTGGTCTCATGTCGATGGCGTTAATGGGTTCCTTCGCGTTTGTCATCAAATTCGCCGAGGACGACGGCATCACTCCTGCAAGAGCCGCTTTGTTGATGAGTGTCGTGGGCGCATCAAGTATTTTGGGCAGGCTCCTACTCACCGCAGTCGCAGGGAAACTTGGTTCTGTGCGGTTGCTGCAGATAGCACTCATGGCGCAACCGGTCGCATACTTTTTTTGGATCATCGCGAATGGTCGGTACTCCCTGCTTGTGATTTTTGCTGCCCTGCTTGGACTGACTTATGGCGGCTTTGTTGCCTTGGCGGGTGATGTCGTTGCCTTCTATTTCGGTCTAGTAGGTATCGGCGCGGTTACAGGAATGCTTTTTTTCTACTCGGGCTTTGGCAGCCTGATAGGGCCACCAATCGTAGGGTTCCTAGCCGATTTGTCGACCCTCCGAATCGTGCCAGTCGGAGCAGTTTTTGTGATGGCATCACTTGGAGCTGTCGTTTTACTCACAGCATCAACCAAACCGGTTGACTTTGGCCCGGGTCAACCAACCTCGCCACCCGACGCAGAAATCCCAGTAGGTAATGGAACGACATCTCGTCAGCCGACGGTGTTTGAGCTCGAACCGGTCTGATTTGTCCCAAGAAACTAGAGTGCTACGGGAGGGGCTGGATATAGAGGGGCGAAGTCAATGTCAGCAGTAAGCGAAATTTTTCCGGGAATCAACATCATTGACTCTGACACTCACTGGTCAGAACCCCACGACTTGTGGACCAGTTTGGCTCCAGCCAAGTACAAGGATCTCGTTCCTCAGATAAAAGAACACAACGGACGACGCAAATGGGTCGTGAATGGTGACATACCAATAGCTGGTGATTCTGCAGTCAGCGCGATCATGCCTGACGGCGAGAAAATGCTTGGCCTACGATTCCTAAAGGCCGACATCGATATGGTTCACGCCGCCAGTTACGACTGCGATGCGCGCTTAGATCTAATGGACCGGATGGGTATCAGCCACGGGATTGTGTACCCAAATGTAGGTGGCTTTGGCAACCAGAACTTCTTACGAGTCCAAGATGAAGCGCTGCGAATCGCATGTGTAGAGATTTACAACGACTGGATGACGGATCTCCAGCAGCGCTCTGGGGGCCGCATTCTTCCCATGGCTCTCGTCCCTTGGTGGGATATCGATGCCTCGGTTGCCGAAGTTGACCGAATGCAAAAAAATGGGGCCAAAGGAATCGTCATGTGCTCCAACCCCCACGACTCAGGGATGCCCAATTTTGCTCAGCCCGAATGGCGTCCATTTTGGGAAATCTGCGAAGCCCTAAAAATGCCGATCAACTTTCATATCGGAGCCTCTGAGGGAGACATCAACTGGTCGGGGTCTGTTCCATATGACACTTGGTCCGGTGACGTAAAGATCAGCCTCGGAGGCGCAGCCATCTTTCTTGGACAATTGCGATGGATGGTGAACCTATTAGTAAGCGATGTGCCGGAGCGCTACCCGAACTTGAAATTTGTTTCAGTTGAATCAGGAATCGGCTGGATTCCGTTTCTGCTGGACGCCCTCGATTACCAATGTGGAGAAACAGCACCTGAACATTTGGCTCACCTGTCGATGAAACCTTCCGAGTATTTCAGACGACAGTTCTATGGTTGCTTTTGGTTTGAATCTAAGACCCTTGGCCCGGCGATAGACCACATTGGTCCGGACCAAATCATGTTTGAAACCGACATTCCGCACCCGACTTGCCTCTACCCCCACAGCGTCGAACGTGTGAGAGAGGCCATCCAAGAACTGGCTCCCGAAGTGCAGAAGAAAATTCTCCAAGATAACGCTGCCAATTTGTATGGCATAGAGGTCTAAATCTTGGTGACATCGGCCGGTCGCATAGTGGACGAACCTGGCAACGGACTGGTCGAAGTCTTCGCTTTACCTACCGATCAAGACACGCTTCTTCGGTTGTTAGAAAAAGTGTTCGAGCATTGGCAGATAGTGCAGTTTGGGCCAATCATTCAGGGAGCGGCCTATGAGATAAAGGCACCCAGCGCCCCACGGATCACAGTGCTAGATGGCTATGCGACGCTCAACTTCGGCCAATGGCACATGCACATATGTATTGGGCCAACAATCGGAGATCCATCACACCCAACTGCACCAGAAGTTGCCGCCATCCGGCCGTGCCAACGAGCCGAGCTATACCGTTTGATTAGAGACGATGCACCGGTTTCATGGGGTCTTCGTCTCTACAACGGCGCGGAAGAGCAATTGCTTACGGTGCTGTTGCCGAACCCTTTTCTTGATGATGACGGCATGCCCTGTGAACCCAATTGGGAGCGCCTTGCCCTATGGGACGACCTAAGAGAACAGTTTCTAAATATCGCTCCAGATTCGTTCGATCGTTCGGGTCAGCATTTCGTGCATGGGTAACCCTGAGCACGCACATAGCTTGGGCAGCTATCTTGCGGAGCTATGGAAAAGCCGCTTTCAGATCTTTTGGTTTTAGATCTCACCCGAGCGCTAGCTGGGCCAATTTGTGGTCGGCTACTTAGCGACCTGGGAGCTCGTGTCATAAAGGTCGAACCGCCAGACGGTGACCTCACTCGCCTTCTAGTGCCCCGAGTCGACGGACTATCGCCCTACTTCACGCAATACAACGCAGGGAAAGAATGCATTTCGATTGATTTGCACACTGAACACGGTCGGGACATTTTCCTTCAACTTGTTCCCCATGCGGACATTGTCCTTGAGAACTATCGACCCGGGGTTATGGAGCGCCTCGGTATCGATTTTGACCGGTTACAGGAAGTGAACCCCAAGATCATTATGGGGTCCGTAAGTGGTTGGGGTCATGGCAACTCCCGTTCAGGCCAAGGGGCGTTCGCTTCGGCTATCCACTCCGAGGCAGGCGTTACTGAAATGGTGGCGCGGCGACGTGACGAGGAACCCCGAAACGATCCGATGTCGCACTCTGATACATGCACCGGGCTTCACGCATTAGGCGCAGTATTAGCTGCGCTGCATTTGCGAGATCGCACCGGCAACGGACAAAAAGTTGAAGTGTCGATGGCGGAAAGCACCCTGATGGTTAACGACCTCGCCGCTATAGAAATGACGGGACAAGACCCGATGGTGGGCTTCAAAGGCGGTCAGAACTGGTCACCTGTTCTGCGTTTAGCAAATGGAAGATACGTCAGCCTTACGATCGACATCACAACAAATGACGGCTTTCGGTACATGATCGAAGCGATGAATCGCCCTGAACTCGCTGAAGACCCGAGGTTCGCGATCATCGAGAATCGCGTAGAAAATCGTGAAGCGCTCACTCAGATTCTTGCTGAATTTGTTGCAACTTTCGATGACGCCCGAGATGTCGAGGCAGCGATAGGGCCCGGGGGAGTGATCGCCGCTGAAGTGCGATCTGTGCCCGAGTTAGCGGCGACTGATTGGGCGCAAGAACGAGGGGCTTTCGTTGATGTTGACACCGGCAGAGGTGAAATGATCACCATTCCGCAGTCTCCCTGGCGATTTCGCGATGTTGAGGCAGGTGTGAAGCCATCGGTGGGCTACCGAGGTCAAAATAACCGGCAAGTACTCACCGAGCTTCTCGGTATGAGCCCCGAAGAACTAGATGACCTGGAGAACGACGCGGTGATCAGTAGTCGTCCACCGAGGTGGTCAAGAGATTCAAATAGCTAATCAGATTCCCGGAATAGAAGAAAAGTCCGGGTCACGTTTCTCTACGAATGCGGCAACCGCTTCGGTGTTTGCTGGTGCGCCTAACAGCGTGGCGTATGCCGCTATTTCGCGTTTATGAGCCGACCAGGCTTCCACAGGTCGACCCGCTCCCATCAGTAACTCTTTGGTCGCGACGAGTGAAGGTATTGGGTTAGCTGCGAGCTCTGCTGCAACTCCTAGGGTTTCGGGTATCAAATTGTCGGGCTCACAAACTTTCCAGACCAAACCCATTTCGAGACACTCCTCAGCGGAGAACCAGCGACCTGACATCAAAACGTATGCCGCGTTTTGCCAACCCATTCGAGTTGGAAACGTATAACTACTGCCGGCTTCAGGTGCCAACCCAAGTTGGGGGAACGGGGTGCGCAGTCGGGCTGAGGTCGACATAAGGACAAGATCGCAATGAGCTAGGAAAGTCATGCCGATGCCGACACCAAGACCGTTAACGGCAGCAATTAAAGGTTTTCTGAATTCAGTCAGCTGTTTCAACATTGAGGGAAACAAGTGCTCTGCGCCGTCATCGCCAGAAAGGCCATCTTGCATTTCTTGAAGGTCTTGTCCCGCTGAGAACGCTCGTCCCTCGCCTGTGATGACCGCAACAGCGACCTGATCGTCTGCTTCGGCTTCGGCGAGTGCGTCTCGAATCCCGCCGAAAACGGCGTTGTTCATTGAATTCAATGCCTGAGGGCGGTTGATAGTGATGACTCTTACTCGGTCCTCGTCTTTGGTAACTACAACTTGATCGCTCATGACTGCATCATGACATGAACAACGAGGGTTTGCCTACGAGCGTCACGGTGGTCCCAGCAGCGACGTTATGCAGATACTTGTATGATATCATTTTAATATCTTGCTGTTTGATGACTGGGAGGCGAGATGGAGACTAAACAACAGTGGGTCTGCACCAAATGTGGAGGCCGAGAAGCTGATACGGGAGTAATCCGCACGACGGGCGGCGGAGCCTCAAGATATTTCAACATCCAAAACCATAAATTTGAATACTTGAGTTGTAAGCGATGTGGTTATACAGACCTTTTCCGTCCGTCTGACCAAGGCGGTGGGTGGCGTACCGTTCTCGACGTCCTCACCAACTGAGGCCGCGGTGAAGCACTCAACTTTCGAAGGAGTGCTTCGATGGTTGACGATGCGCTTCAAAAACTGCCGAAGAGAAGATCACTGATATGGATGACGAATCTAAGGAAGTAATGGTAAGCAATCTGCTGGTCGTCTTGACCTGCGAGTCACAAACCCAACCAATTGTTAACGAGGGATCCCTTTATTAAGGACAGGAGATAAATGCATTACTACGTGGAGTCATGGCAGAAGTACACCGATTTTCAAGGGCGTGCCTCACGACCCGCCTACTGGTGGCCTGCCCTTGTGTCGTTTCTTATATCTCTTATGCTCTCGCTTCTTGTAGGCCCGCTGTACCTCATCTACAGCCTCGCGTATTTGTGCCCATCTATCGCTTTAGGAGTGCGGCGCCTCCACGACGTAGGACGCACTGGCAAGTGGATGTGGCTAGTAATTACTGGCATAGGTGCGATCGTCCTCCTCTACTGGGCGGTGCAACCCAGCTCGCCGGAGACAAATGAATGGGGTCCACCCGCTGGGACCAACGCGTAAGCGTCTGTAAATACCGTGGCTCGTAAGGCATATCCACTTCGACTCGATCCAAAGGTTTATGCAGCTGTCGAGAAGTGGGCAGCTGATGATCTTCGTAGCGTCAACGCCCAGATTGAATATTTGTTACGCCAGGCTCTCAAACAGTCGAGGCGGACTCCTTGACCGCGCAGACACCATCGATTGCTGAACTCCATGTTGGGGATGATCCAAGCGCATGGAAACGAGCGGGCTTTCGGATCAACGACGGGCGGTGTGTGGTCGGCACGACGGAAATCGTGTTCAGTGATGGACCGAGAGGGATCCACTCGTGGGTACTCCGCCACAGTTTGCCGTCGCAATTCGGCTCGATACCTACCACCTTCACCGAAAAGCCGGTTCCCGAGCGCTCAATTGCCCACCCCAATGGTTCGGTTGGTTTTCATCACGTTGTTCTGATGGTCCCAGAATTCGCTTTGGGCAAAACAGCACTGATCGGTGCAGGGGTGCAAGTGGAAGATGGTCGAATATTTGGTTCCCCCGAAAAAGGGATGCTTCGTTCAGCGCCCAAAATGGGCGATATCGAATTAGAACTCATTGGTCCCGAATCTGAAGACCGATCACGGAACTGGGACTTGTGGGGACTTGTCATCGCTGTCGACGATATTGATGCAACATCGGAGCTTCTAGGAGGCTTGCTCGGTCAAGTGAAACCCGCGGTGCAACCCCACCGCCGTATTGCAACTCTCAAGAAAGAAGCAGAGTTAGGTGTAGCGATCGCATTCTTGGGCCCAAAGGAATGTCTTGAGTGATTAGCTTCGCAATCTACGAACGCAAAATTTAACGAGGCTAAGTCGGTTTGGCTATGGTGCCAGCATTCCAACAAATGAAATAGGTGGTGTGAGAATGAAAATTCTTCAACGACAAATTCAGTTCCGTCCCGAATGTTCTCTTGAAGGGCCGGCCAAGGTAGCAGAAATGGTGTCCTACTTGAACTCCATTACCGACTTCACCTGGTATGGCTGGCAGACCTTAGCTGGCGGTCCAGTAGGTTCTTGCGGACTCAGCACTCGAGTTGATAGCTGGTCAGATTTGATGGCTGCGCAGCCCGCCATGGTTGAAGACGCCGGCTGGATGAGCAGAGCAGCGGAACTCGTCGGCATGTACCAAGAACCAGCGATGGATTGGGTTATGAGCCCAATAGCTGGATCTGAAAATATGCCCGCGGAGCCGAGTGAGATTCTTGTCAACACCATCAATCGCGCTGCATTTCATAATGTCAGCAAGGCGATCGATTTGTCACAACAATTCGTAAACATGGTCAATGGAATCGCCGGAACCCCAGCCGCCGCTTTGATGACGCCGCTAGGGGAAGGTGGCTGCAGCTTTGCGATGTTGCTCTACTACGGATCGATAGCAGAGTACGAAGAGCGTAATAACCCAGAAGTTTGGTCAATGGTCGGAGATAGCCCAATCCAAGCCGAAGCCCAAAGTATTTTCGATGCCTCAGCAACACAGCAAATAGTTGCGCGACGTATTGCTTAAATAAGGCAATACAAGAATAAGTAACGAGATCCTCCCCTTCCTTTCGTGATGGAATGAAGGGATGAGGATCTCTGTTGCTTTTCCACCCACTCCCCAAACTCCGGCCCATATCGAACTTGCTGAACAACTGGGGTACCAAACCGCCTGGGTTTACGACACCCCAGCGCTGCAGCTAGATGTATGGATGACTCTTGCGCTCGCCGCCGAACGCACTGACCGGATTCGGCTCGGACCAGGGGTCTTAATTCCCTCCCTCCGACATCCCATGGTTACGGCTTCCGCTATAGCTACGCTCGTCGATTTAGTTGGAGAAGATCGTGTGATTATCGGCGCGGGAACTGGATTTACTGGCCGTCGAGCGATGGGACAAAAACCGCTCAAATGGGCAGATTTTCCAGAGATGATTCACCAGATTCAAGCCTTGCTTAGGGGTGAAACTATTCGTTACGACGGTGAACTGATTTCAATGTTGCATTGGGATGGGCAAGCCCCACAACGCCCAATTGAAGTTCCCTGGATACTCGGCGTTAACGGACCGAGAGGATTGAATACCGCTGCAGAAATGGGTTGTGGTGTGTTCACCTCGCGACCCAGACCAGATGCCAGCTATGAACCCCTAGACGACGTCATCTTGTTGACAAGCGGAGCGGTCATGAGTGGAGACGAAACAGTTGACTCCCCTCGAGTGATCGAAACAGCGGGACCATGGGTGAGCGTCGCATACCACGCGTTTTTAGAACAAAACGACCAAAGGCTCGGCACACTTCCGAACGCCGATGAGTTCCGTCGCTTAGTCGAACAAGTGCCCGAAGACGGTCGTCACCTTCGGGTGCATGAGGGGCACCTGACGCATCTGAACGACATTGATCGCGAAGTCGTTGTAGGCGAATCCATGTTCTTGTCGCCGTTCACGCTCTACGAAAATGAAGTGGTTAACCAAATAACCGAATTAGAAGCACACGGCATAACCGAAATCGCGTACCAACCCATGGGTGACATAGAACGCGAAATGCGGACATTCGCATCGGCGGCAGGTATTGCTTAACTACGAGCTGCTTTAACAGTGTCAGCGATGGCGTCCGGGTCAGGTGGCGCACCATAAAACATCATTGTTGACCGGTCCGCGAACTGATTGCGGTCTTTCAGTTTTGCGCCAACCTCTGCTGGAGTGCCCGAAACACAGAGAAGATCGACGAGATCATCATCAATCTTCTCGGTCATTTGTTTCCAGTCGCCCTGCTTTGAGAGCTGATTCAGTTCGGGCTGCAAATTCTCATAACCATGAAAATCTAGAACGCCCGCATAAGCAGGAGTTGAACCATAAAAAGCAAGTTGTGCTGCCGCTTTACTACGCGCATCTTCCACTTCTTCGTCGTCGCGGCCCATAGCGACAATCGTGAGACAAGCCACCGTCACATCGGTGGCTGCGCGACCCGCTGATTCCGCGGCACTCCGCAACACGGGAAGGGTTTCTGCTTCCATATGGTCAGGTGTGTGGAAAGGGTGAACGAAAAATCCGTCAGCTGACTCGCCGATTATCTCAACCATTTTCGGGCCAACCCCAGCCACATAAATCTGAGGTCGCTCGACATCGAGCGAACCTGGACTAAAGAACGGAGTCATCAGAGTGTGCGTATAAAACTCGCCACGAAAGTCCAACTTCTCACCGGTTTGAAAGTTGTCCCAAATAGCGTGGAGCGCCGCAATATATTCCTTCATCCTCGCAGCAGGTTGTGACCAACTTTCGCTGTACCGCTTCGTGATATGGGGCTTTATCTGAGTTCCCAGTCCCAAAATAAAGCGACCATTTGAAAGTCGCTGCAAATCCCACGCTGTTACAGCACACGTCATTGGGTTGCGAGCAAAAGCGACAGCTATAGCTGTCCCAAGTTGAATACTTTCTGTTTGGTGCGCAGCGAGCACTAAGGGCAGAAAAGGATCGTGGGAGGCCTCAAAAGTCCAGGCAGCGTCAAGGCCCATGTGCTCAAACGTCACTGCCTCAGACGCGCACCCGTCCACGGAAGACGCGGTAGTTGCCCCGTCGATCACTAGTGGCCTCATCGGCGCGCGCTCGAATCAGTCGCCATACCAGGTCACTCCTCCTCGGCCTTCTTGCCGCGCTATCTCCGCCTGGGCCATTGTGAGTTTCGCGAGCTGATTCATGTGTACTTCGTCGGGACCATCAGCTATCCGCATCAGGCGCCCCATCACATACATTTCAGCGATTGGTGTGTCGCCACTCACTCCCTTACCCCCGAAAATTTGCATCGCGCGTTCGGCAACGTCATGGGCGAGTTTCGGACCGACAATCTTCACCATCGAGATGTAATCGCGTGCCCCCTTAGCGCCTGACTTATCCATCTCCGCAGCCGCCTTTAGAACCAACAGCCGTGCTTGTTCAATCGAACAACGCGCCCGCGCAATGTCTTGCCGTACCGAGGAGAAATCTCGCAGCTTGCTGCCAAAAGCTTCTCGTTGTTCGGCTCGCGTACACATCAAATCAAGCATCCTTTGAGCCATACCGACGTTGGTCATTGCATATTGGAATCGTCCTGGACCCAATCTTCCTTGTGCGATTTCGAAGCCACGACCTTCGCCCAAAATGATGTTGTCGATTGGAACGCGAACGTCGTGGTATGCAAGTTCTCCGTGACCGGCAGGCGAGTGAAAGTTACCGAAGACCGATAAGGGACGCACAATTTCGAGGCCTGGGGTGTCTTTGGGGACAATGACCATCGAATGTCGCTGATGCCGAGGGTTGTCTGGGTTCGACACACCCATTGTGATTACGAATTCGCAGAGTGGGTGATAGATGTTGCTGCTCCACCACTTCCGACCATTGAGAACGTAGTGATCACCATCGCGATCAATCTGAAGTTCCATGTTGGTCGCATCCGAAGACGCAACCTGAGGCTCTGTCATCCCATAGGTCGAACGGATACGACCTTCCATTAACGGACGAAGCCACTGATCTTGTTGTTCCGGGGTGCCGTATTTCGCGAGTACCTCCATATTTCCGCGGTCAGGGGCCGAGCAGTTAAACACCTCAAACGACCAAGGAACCCGACCCATAACTTCAGCTAAGGGCGCGAACTCTAAATTTGTGAAGCCTGGACTCCACTCCGCATACTCGGCTGGTAGGAACCAATTCCAAATCCCGGCTTCCTGAGCCTTCGCTTTTAGCTCTTCGACCACTGGAGGCTGTTGCCACATATTTGCGGGGTCTTCAACAAAGGCGTGATGTTCCTGCTCGGCCGGATACACATTTTGCTCCATGAACGACTCGAGCTTTTCTTTGTGCTCAAGCGTTTTTGCGTTGTACTCGAAATCCACTTTTGCTTCCCTTTCACATAAACCGCTCACACGAATAATTTCACAACTAGGTGTGGCTATGTTTTTCAAATGGATCAACAGAGATGATCAGCTATTGTGTGGTCTCGTTCATTCGACATGAGGAGTTCCTGTGGAAGACGACAATTCGCTGGTTCCGGCAATGATTGCTGTTTTCTTAGGTTTAGGTGGCGCGCTTGCCGCGGTCGCTATTGTCCTCGTTACAACGCTGGTTCTCGTTTAGTAACTCGGCACCCCGCGATTACACATCTAAATCGGGCATGTCGGTGAGCACACTTCCCGACCATGATGGTGGGCGCTTTTCCATGAAGTGCATGACACCCTCTGCTGCATCGGGTTGACTTCCCAACCATGGGATAAGGCGTAATTCTTTTCGGAAGGTGTCTTTAATCTCGGGAAGAAGGTTTTCCCACATCATGTTCTTCGTCACCGCAACCGATACTGGCGCAGTGTTGTTGGCGACGTCGATGGCCCAACTTAAAGCGGTGTCTAACACCTCGTCACTTGGAACTGCGCGGGCAGCCAACCCAATATCAGCGGCTTCAACTCCAGAAAAAAATCGCCCCGACATGAGCAGATCACTAGCCACCTGCAAGCCGACCATTCGGCTCAATAGTTTGGTTGACCCCAGTTCTGGAGCGATCCCTCGACGCACGAAAGCAAACTGAAGCTTCGCGTCCTCCGCTACAAAGCGAATGTCGCAAGTAAGAGGAAATGTGAGTCCAACGCCCACAGCATGTCCATTGATTGCAGCCACTACCGGTTTGGATACGTCCCAAGGCATCGTCGCGGGAGTTCCTTGCTCGTGTGGGTTGGCGTCGGGGCTGTCGGCGAAAGTGTCCTCACCTTCTGAAAGATCTTGTCCGGCGCAAAAGGCGCGACCTGCACCCGTCAACACCACAGCACGGACCTCATCGTCAGCCTGGGCAGCCGCGAGTGCCGAACCAATCTCTGCTGCCATGTGAGTGTTCCAAGCGTTTAAGCGTTCGGGTCTATTCAACGTCAACAACGCAACGTGTTGGTCTACTTCGTAAAGGATCGATTCATAGGTCATTGCCGCACAGTAGTTGTGCGAAGCTAGTCGCTGACGAGGAAAGAGAATTCTGTGGGATTGGCGGACCGAAACTTTGAGGTAATCGAAACCAACGGTGTCAATTTGCGGTGCGTCGTCGAAGGTGATGGACCGCTGATTATTTTGATGCATGGATGGCCCCAGTGCTGGTACCTGTGGCGTCACCAAATTGACCCGCTAGTGGCTCAAGGATGGAAGGTGTGTGTACCGGACCAACGCGGTTACGGATTTAGCGAGTGCCCGCCAAACATAGATGACTACCGAATTCGTGATCTAGCAGCAGATATCGATGGGTTAGCCACAGCGCTCGGTTACGACGAGTACGCGTTAATGATTCACGACTGGGGTGCTCTGGTTGGATGGAATGTAGCGCTCTTGTACCCCGATCGGGTCCGAGCCGTTGTAGGCATGTCGGTGCCATATGGACGGAACCTTGATCCAGCTTGGTGCACACAAGAGTTTTGGGGAGACAACTTTTTCTATTGGGCGTTTTTCTGCGAAAACATTGGTGGAGCTGAGGCTCATTTCGAAGAGGACATCCGCAAATCGCTTTTAACAGTTCATATGTCTGCTTCAGGAGATTCGGGGCCGTCTATAGATCCAAAAGGAAAAACAACAATGCTGGAGGCGTCACCGGAGCCTCCGGACGAGTTGCCGCATTGGATGAGCGAAGAAGATTTGGATTACTACGTGGCTTCATATAGCGAATCAGGGTTTAGGGGAGGACTGAACTGGTACCGAAACATCCCCTACTTCTTAAGTGACACAGAAGAGCTCGAAGGAAAGAAAATCAGTCAACCTTCAATCTTTATCACTGGTTCAGAAGATCCTGTGCGACGGATGACTGGCGGCCGAACCGGCGCTGAACATTTTGATGACCTTCGCTCTGTTCACGTAATCGAAGGTCCTGGTCACTGGGTACAAATTGAAGCCGTAGATGAAACCAACCAGTTAGTTCTGGACTTTCTGAACCAATTCGTGTGACGAGTACCAACTGATCGTTAGCGGCGGAACGTTTAGCCTGACAAACTCTCGGGCATGAGCGAACCAATCATGAGTCACAGCGAGTCAATCGAAATCAACGCGTCCCCTGAAACTGTCTGGTCTTTGGTGACCGATATGGAGCGATATGGAGAGTGGAGTTCAGAGAACACCGGCGGCTATTGGCGCAAAAAAGAAGATGGAGTGCCCGGCACCGGTGAGGTTGGTGACGAATTTGTCGGTATTAATCGTCGGGGTGACGATGAATGGAAGGCGCTAGTCGAAATTATTGTCCGTGAAGAAAACAACGCCTTCGCCTTCGTCACTGGTGGCACTGCGATGAACCTTATTCATTGGCGTTACGACTTAGAACCTAATGACTCCGGCACCACCTTGACCGAGTCATGGGCACTGATGAATCTGTCGCCGTTGATGGTCGAACATGGTGATGAGGAAATTCAATACCGAGCTGCCAATGCGAGAGAGAGCATCACGGCAACGCTGAAAGGCATGAAGGCGGCGGCCGAAAGCTAATCAGTGAAGATCAGTGGCCCCTTCATCGTCGCTTGTTTAGCTGGGTTACTGAGCGGGCTCGATACATCGGTGAACATTGCGTTCCCGGCTATCACTGCCGCGTTTGAAATCGATGTTTCGCAGATTCAGTGGGTAGTAGTTAGCTTTGTCCTTACCTACTCGGTGTTGTTGCTGCCAGCGGGACGTCTTGGTGACCGCGTCGGTCACGGTCGAATAATGGTTATCGGCATTATCGTCCAAGGCCTTGCTTTCGTTTGGTGCTCGGTCGCCCCATCGTTCGCTTTGTTTTTGCTGGCTCGCGTCAGCCAGGGGGCTTCAATGGCTCTCATTTTGGGGACAGCACCGGCCCTTGTAACTTTGTCGGTCCCTGAAAGACACCAGCCGAGAGCTCTGGGAGTTTTCGCGATGACAACCGCGGTTGGTCTGGCAGCGGGAGCGCCAGTAGGAGGTTTGCTGCTTCAGGTATGGGACTGGCAATCGGTTTACGCATTCCGAGTTCCTTATATGGGGGTGCTCATGGTTGCAGCTCTTCTCTCAGGCTTGCATAAGAAACCAGCGACGAAGAACAAGCAACCCCTTGACCTGTTCGGAGCAGCGACCTTTGCTCTCGGGTTGGGTTTAACTCTCTTCGTCGCCAGCCGCGGTTTGGCTTGGGGTTGGATGTCACCGACAACGATTGTCTTAGGGTTGGTCGCGGTGGCAGCGTTGGTGGTCTTTTATCGCGTGGAAAAACAGGCGTGTCTGCCGTTGGTAGATATATCACTGTTTCGAAAACCTGGCTTTGGGCGAGCCAACTTGCTCAATGCTTTAGCTAACGCCTCGATGTTCAGCATTTGGTTTCTCGGTCCGTACCTCCTGGTCGATATCAGAGGCCATGGCCCCATTACTGGCGGCCTTATTTTGGGAATAGCGCCGACCAGTACCGCTATCGCAGCGTGGTTAACGGGCCGAATGATCGAGCGACTAGGACTGTTAAGACTCACCAGGTTTGGGCTTGCCTGCCAAGGCGTTGGACTGGTTCTTTTCAGCCAAATTGATTCAAACTCAACCATGCCCTCCTTAGTTGGCGCCCTATGCCTGGTCGGGATCGGACTGGGAAGTTTCCAAGTACCAAATATGAGTTTTGTTATGGCGTCGCTGCCACGTTCTCAGCAAGGGGTAGCAGGGGGGATGACGCAAATGATGCGCACGGCGGGGCTTGTTGGAGGGTTAGCCGTATGGAACACGGCCTTCGTTGCATTACGAGATCGTCGATCTCGATCATTGGGGGCCGAAGAAGTAATGGCTCCAGAAGTTTTTGTGCCGACTTTTGGCCAGGTTGTTGGCATGTCAGGAGGACTCGCGATGCTGGCGCTTATCTTGACTATTGGCGTCAAGTTCGACGATCAGCTCACTTCTGAGCTTCTCGACGAGAAGTAAAAGCGTTTACTCCCACGAGTTCGCGAATTTGAATGGATGGTTCGACAGAGCCGGCATCAAGCGGAGTGCCCGTGGCGTCGGCAATGCGAGTCATCATGTAGAAGTGTGCTGACACTGCCACTGCGTCCACGAGTACATCAGCGCCGGCGCTTTCAATGACCTGATCCTTGATAGATGCCAATTGATCTTGGTCTTCGTTGTAGATGGCTTCACACAAACGTGAAAGTAGAGCTCCGTGTTCAACGCCGCCGTCACCTGACTCGGAATTATCGATGGCTTCGAAAGTGACTTCTGCATCTTGGTTCATGCCACTCAGACCGAGCAGCAACGCATGACTGGTTGTTCAATAAAAGCACTCATTCAACTTCGAAGTTCTTGCTGCGATCACCTCAACCTGCATTCTGGAAAGCGAGTTTTGGTCTGAGACCAAATCGGATAAAAGGTCACCTAATCCGACGTACTGAACTGACGACAACAACTGCATGGACTCGTTTTCAAAAGGAACAGCGCTCAAAGCTTTCACGACGTTGGGTCCCTTTATCTGTGCTGTGGGGACCCAATGCGAACTCACTTGCACAGAAGGGTCTGGAGACTTAGCGGGCTCGAGGTGAGATGGTTCAGGAAGCGAGACGCGTTCGAGGTTCAGGGCGTCTGCGAACCGGTCTATGGCGTTGGCTTGTGCTACTACGCCAACAAGTTCAACATATGCCTCGGGGTTTAGGCCCTGACCCACTATCGAAGCGTGCCATTCAGCTGTGAGTGTCCCTGGGTGATTGGTGATTCGCCAGATTGCGTCAACCGCAGAAATAGGCAAAATGTTTTCCTCTGAGATGAGCCCCTCAACTGCACTAGGAGATTCCCATGGAGCGAGCGGTTCGGAGTCCCGCGCTGCACGGACTTCTTCAACGATTGCTAGACGTTCTGCGCCTGACCACCAAAGCCCCGTAGTAGCCCATCTTTTCGCCAATTCTTCATGCGTTTCGTTGAGATCTGGTCGAATTGGAAGTTCAGTTAAATATGCGGGCATAGCAAATATTTACATATCTGAACTTTAAGTTCATGAAAGATTTGTTTGATGGGTGCTGAAAAAGATAAGCAAGTAGCCTACGATTCAGAACACTCAACAGCACGAAGGAGCGAAGATGGCGACACCTCAAAGAGCCATTTTTAATGGAATGGGTCAAAATCAGTGGTACGTGCACCTAAGCCGCACGGAGGGCGCGGATTTGGGAGCGATTAAGTCAGCACTGAAAGACCTTCGAGCCGTATGTGCCTCCGAGGATATTAACCTAACCCTCGGATTTGGCCCAGGGCTCCTACCGGACCTGACCGACGACGTACCTGAAGACTTTCAGGTGTACGAAACCGTTGAATCAGACGATGGCTCAGGACGTCAAGCAAAGGGAACTCAAGAAGAGCTTCTGTTGTGGCTTAACCACGATGACAAGGACAAGATCTGGAAAGCTCAGTACGACGCTCGTACTGCGCTTGAAGGCCACATGGCAGTTGCTCGTGAGACCCCGACCTTTATTTACGGCGACTCGCTTGATATGACCGGCTTCAAAGACGGTACCGGTAACCCCGCTGACGAAGATCAGCCAGCTGTAGCCATTGTTGCCGACGGTGATGCCGGTGCGGGTGGAAGTCACATTATTGCTCAACGATGGGTGCACGACCTCGACGGCTGGAATGCTTTGTCAGACGACCAACAGGAGAAGAACTTTGGTCGCAAGAAGTTCCCGGGTATTGAGAAGACAGACAACCAAGAGGCGTACAGCCACCTCAGTCACGTAGAACTTCGCGAAGACGGCAATCATGGTAATGAGGCGTCTCCGAAGCGAAATGAGATTGCGCGTAGATCAACCCCGTATGCGTTCCACGACGGCACTGTTGGTCTGTACTTCATGGCGTTCTGCAAAGACCAGGCACCGCTGAGGGAAAGACTGCGGATGATGTATGGCCTAGATGACGCGAACGGAGTTCGCGATGCCATTACGGACTATTCAAATCCGGCATCAGGATCGTTCTACTTTGCACCCAGCGAAGAAACCCTGGACGCGATAACGGGTTAAGAACACACGAAATCTGAAAACAAATTGTGGCGGCTGGCCTTTGGCCAGCCGCCACAATGTTTTTAAGCGGCTCTACTTTAGATGACTTCCCATTGCACCAGTGTGAAGTCGGGGTCCCCCTCGCGGTCTTCGAACACGACTGATACTGGCGCCCCTATTTCGACTTCCTGTAACGGGTCACCAAGAAGGTTGCCGACCATCCTGATGTTGTCAGCGTGCGGTAGCTCAACCAAGACAATGATGTACGGTCCGCGATCAGACAGAGCGTTATGGACAGGGTGGTGTGGACGCTGCCAGCTGTAAATTTGGCCGGTGGGCTCAACTGCTACCCAATCAAGGTCAAGCGAGTTGCAGGTGTGACACATCCATTCCGGTCCCCACTGATGAAGCCCACATTCCTTACAACGCTGAACTCTCAATTCATGTGCGCGTGTGCCCTCCCAAAAAGGCGTATCTAGGCCGTCATTTGCTGGAGCGGGCTGACGGAGACCGGGCAGATGCGCCTCATTTGTTGATCGACTCATCAGGCAGTCTCCTCTGTTCCGTAGAGAGCTGTTGAAGCAACAGCGACCATTGGTCCGGCGTTGGCTAAAGCGACTTTGACGTCGGGAACTTGGTTACAAGACTCGCCTCTTACCTGCCGGACAGCTTCTATCTGAAGACCCAACCCATGCATGTAGCACTCGGCTAAGTTGCCGCCGCTGGTGTTCAAAGGGAGCTTTCCTCCATCGGCACGAAGATTGTCGAAGGTCAGAACCTCATCGGCGTTTTCGTATGTACAAAGGCCGTGTTCGATCAAACTCATCACCACACCGCCAGTGAAGTTTTCGTAACTCTGCACGACGTCAATGTCCGTTGCTGTGATGCCGGCTTGCTCATACAGATGTTTCACAGCTGGCTTGAAACTAGAAGTGACATAGTCAGTGGCGTTTTCTGCTGTAGCGCCGGAACGATGTCCGCCGCTTTGTTGCGCGCCGAGTACTAACGCGGGCGCTTTAGCTAAGTCTTTCGCTCGGTCTGTCCGAGTGATGATCATCGCTGCAGCACCGTCGTTCTCCAAGCAACAATCGAACAGCCGGTATGGCTCTGTAATCCATCGCGAGGAGTCATAAGTTTCTGCGTCCAACGTTTTGCCGTTCATAACTGCGCGAGGGTTGTTTTGAGCGTGGTGATAGCACGCCATAGCAATGGCACGCATAGCCCCTCTACCGACACCGTGTTCATGCATAAACCTTGTGGTCCGCATCGCATACATTTGGGCTGCACTCATCATTCCGTAGGGGAGCGTGTAAGCAGCTGCCCCACTGACCGGCCGGGATCCGCCACTTCGACCGAACCGACCGAACTGGCCTTGGGCTAGCCCGCGGTAAGCGACTACAACATTCGCGGATCCCGCCATGATGGCGCCCGAAGCGTTTTGAACGGCAGCGGCTGCTCCACCGCCCCCGCTGGTCCACTGCATATTGGAGAAACGAAGTTCGGGTATTCCGAGTGCGTTGGCTAAACGGGGGGGATCATTTCGGTCATTGGAGTAGGAGCAAAAGCCGTCAATTTCTTTTGGGTTGATTCCAGCGTCCTCGCAGGCGGCAAGAATTGCCTTGAGTACTAGAACGAACTCTGGATCCGGAGACTGACCGTGCTTGTAGTAGGTCGTCTCTCCAACTCCGACGACCGCGACCTTGCCTCTCAGGTTGTAATCATCATTCATTGTGACTTGACCGTAGCCCCCTGATTAGCAAGCTTGCTGAGATGTTGATCTGTGAGCCTGCAAGGGAGCCAGTCTTTCATCACCGTGGTGCCCAACGACTCGTAGAAATCTATGGCTGTCTGGTTCCAGTCAAGAACCTGCCATTCCAAGCGTGGACAATCGCGTTCCGCGGCAATACGGGCCAAAGACGCCAGGAGCAATTTGCCAATGCCCTCACCGCGAAAATGCTCGGGGACGAATAGATCTTCAAGGTAGATACCCTGCTTGCCCCGCCAGGTCGAATAGTTATGAAAGAAAAGCGCAAAGCCTCGAGGTTCGTCTTCTACCTCGGCCAATAGACATTCGAACGGAGGGCGTTCAGAATCCAGTTGCTCACTGATTGACGCTGGGGTTGCTTCAACGGCATCGGGTTCTCGCTCATATATAGCTAGTGCCTGAATGAAGTTAAAAATTGTTGTTGCATCAGAAGATGTGGCAAAGCGAATCGTTGTATCGGTCACTGCCATGGCCTAGCACTAGATCACCCTGCTCGGCTAATAGAGCGACGATGTTCATTAAACAGATGCTTGGTTGCTTTCCAGCGACTAGAAATTTAACTAATGAGTGACGATCAGCTTTCTCAGTTCCGGCAAAGTATCGACAACATCGATGCGGCGTTGATTCACATGCTCGCAGAACGATTTCGTATCACTCAGGCGGTGGGTCAATATAAAGCCGACGTAGGAATGCCGCCTGCCGATCCGACACGTGAACAGGAACAAATAAAACGGCTTCGCAAGCTCGCAGAGGATGCTGGGCTAGATCCAGAGTTCTCAGAGAAATTTTTGAGGTTTGTGATTGACGAAGTAATCCATCACCACGAACGAATTGCTGATAGGCCCCAGTAGTTCTTGTACTGAACCAGAATTAGCTAACTTCCTCGTAGCACGTCACTCAATGTGTCGAAAATCTGTCCGATTTCGTCGTCCGTGATGATGAGCGGCGGACAGAATGCGAGAGCTTCTCCAATACCGCGACACACGACCCCGTTACTAATCATCATGTCTCGGGCTGGAATTGCATCTTTGCCTATTTCACAGGCCCAGATACCGCCGATCCCTCTGAAGCTGTTGATTATCTCATCGCCGAGCAAAGCGCTAAAGCCGGCATGCATTTCATCGCCGATTCTTCGAGCTTCCTCAACAAGGTTCTCGCTCTCGATTACCTCAAGATTTGCGATAGCGGCCGCGGCGGCAGTCGGATGACCTGAGTAGGTGTAACCATGCATCAATTTCGCGGCCTCGTCACTGACTAGTTCGTCGTTGAGAGCTTCGGAAATGATTACGCCCGACAACGGCAGATAGCCGGAGGTAACTCCTTTAGCGAAAGTGATCATGTCTGGAGTGACGTCAAAGGTCTGACTTGCAAACCACTGTCCCGTTCGACCAAAACCGCAAATGACCTCATCAAAAATCAGTAAAGATCCGTGCTGGTCGCAAAGTCGCCTTAGTCCGGATAAGTAGCCGTCTGGGGGCACGATCACCCCTCCAGCACCTTGAACTGGTTCACAAATTACAGCTGCGATCCTTGGGCCATGCTCTGCGAAGAGCGTTGCTGCTTCCTCAATATCGTCGTTGGGGATTTCGATCACGTGGGGGAGCAGATCACCCCAGCCGACGCGATTTGGTTCGATGCCTTGAACGCTGGTTCCTCCGACGTTCACTCCGTGGTAACCGGCGTTCCGTCGCACGATGATTTGCCGGTCGGAATCTCCTCTGCGTTGATGAAACATCCGGGAAAGCTTCAACGCACTATCTACTGCTTCAGAACCCGAACAGCCCAGAAATACTCGACCGTTGGGATGAGGACTTACACGACGGACTGCTTCCGCGGCCTGACTTGCCGGAGTGTTGGTGAATGGATCGAAAGTGTTATAGGTCTGCAACTGGTCCAGTTGATCTTTTATGGCGTTGACCACTTTGGAGTTTCCATGACCTATCTGACATAGCCACAGACTCGCCATGGCATCTAGGTACTGTTTGCCTTGGTCATCGACGAGAGTGCAATCTTTCGCGCTAACTATATTTATGAAGTCGCTCTCGCTTTTGCTCGGCAAGCTGAAGCCGTGAAGTAGTGCGTCAGTCACGGGGTCCCCCTTTTGTCTTCTGCTTTGGTCACAACACATTAGAACTCTTATGGGGTATGCGTTAACTAGATCGAACATGTCGGTGTGACTCTTCGGGAAGGTACCCTTCGGTAACGCAAACAGCCGCCGGTTAGTTGGGGTAAAGAAATGTCGTTGAGCTATGGCCGCCCGATGGTCTCCATTCCCGGTCCCTCGGTAATTCCAGATCGCGTATTAGCGGCAATGAATCGCCCGATGCCCAACATTTATGAAGGGGATTTAATTGAAGTCTCTTTCAGCGTTCAGGATGACTTGCGGAAAATAGCGCGGACTGAACGGCCAGTATTTATCAGTGTTTCCAATGGACATGGCGCATGGGAAATGGCCATCAGTAACACGCTTTCTCGAGGAGACAAAGTACTTGTTCTTGAGTCCGGCACGTTCGCTGTTGGGTGGGGAGAGATGGCTGAAGTTTCTGGAGTTAAGGCAGAGATCCTGTCCGGAAGTGATCCTGATCCCGTGAATCCCGAGGCGCTTGAAGAGCGCCTCAAAGCTGATGTGGCCAAAGAAATCACTGCGGTGATGGTCGTCCAGGTGGACACGGCGACGTCGGTGCGAAATGACATTCAAGCCATCCGAAAAGCCATTGATGCAGCGGATCACCCCGCGCTTCTCATGGTTGACTGCATTGCTTCGCTGGGTTGTGAACCCTATGAGCATGATGAATGGGGTGTCGATATCACTGTTGCCGCCACTCAGAAAGGGCTGATGGTTCCGCCCGGGCTTGGCTTTGTTTTCGCTAGCGAAAAAGCTCTAGCCGCGCATGAAAGAGCTGACCTGCGAAACGGATACTTCGATTGGGAACCCAGAACTAACCCAGAACAGCACTACAAGATTTATTGCGGCACTCCGCCCATTCAACATTTGTGGGCGATGCGTGAGGCACTTGACATGTTGTTTGAAGAAGGTCTCGAGAATGTTTGGGAACGACACAGAGTGCTAGCTGACGCAGTGCGTGCTGCTGTGGAAGCATGGCGTGCGCCCAACGGGCTCTCATTCAACATTGCCTCACCTGAATCGCGTTCTAACTCGGTTACTACGATTCTGACGGGTGACGTTAACGCCAGTGAACTTCGACGAATAGCGGAATCTGATGCCGGGTTAACGCTCGGAATAGGGCTTGATGAGTTTGTTGACCGGGCATTCAGGATCGGTCACATGGGTCACCTGAACCCTCCAATGATTCTCGGCACCTTAGGCACCATCGAGGCAACACTGACCACAATGGGAGCTCCCATGCGTGAGTCCGGTGTCGCCGCCGCTGCAGCAGTTATTGGAGCAGCTCTATAGAGCGGTTAAATAGGCAGGTCTCCCGTAGCCGTCCGTGTTGAACCGTTGTCTGTCCATGCCGCAATAGTTCGTTGAGCGATTCTCATTTGGTGCACTTCATCGGCTCCATCTGCGAAGCGAGCCCAACGAGCATGTTGGTACATGTGCGCTAACGGCGTATCCGTGGAATAGCCCAGAGCACCGTGGACTTGAATAGATCGATCAATTATCCGACCCAGCATGTTGGCGACGAAGTGTTTCGCCATTGACACCTCAGCTTTGAAGTCTTCTTTACGATCGATCTTGTATGCGGCATGAAGGACCATGAGCTTCGCCTGATAAAGCTCCATGGTGCTGTCGGCGATCATCCACTGAATGCCCTGTTTCTCTGCCAATAGCGATCCGTGAGCGAAACGGTTCAACGAACGGTCCACCATCATGTCTAAAGCTGTTTCTGCTTGAGCGATCCATCGCATGCAATGAGCAAGTCGAGCAGGTCCTAGTCGATATTGGCCAAGTAAATGACCTTGCCCTCGACCACCCAACATTTGGTTTTTGTTGACCCGCATCTCCTCAATAAGAATTTCACTGTGGCCGGTGCCCCCATGCATGGTCTCAACCTCGCGCACTTCGGTCCACCCTTCATGTGGCAGGTCAATGATGAAGGCGGAATTGCCTGCCTGGGGGATATCAGGATTTTCTTCGGTCCTAACTATAAGAATCGCGAAATTTGCTCTATGGGCATTTGAAATAAACCACTTGTGTCCAGTGATCACCCATTCATCGCCATCCTCATAACCACTCGTTTGAATCAGGGTCGGGTCAGAACCTGCTACCTCAGGTTCGGTCATGGCGAAGCATGAGGTAACCCGACCTTCGCAAAGGGGCTTGAGGTACTTATCAAGCTGTTCATCTGTTCCCCAGTGGAGGAGGGTGTGCATATTGCCTTCGTCTGGAGCCTGACAGTTGAGGACCCAAGGCCCGTAATACGACTTGGCTGCTTCAGCTTGGACCATGGCTAATTCGACATGTCCGAGACCCATCCCGCCCCAGTCTTTTGGCATGTGCGGAAGCCAAAGCCCTTCGGCGAAGGCCTTTTTGCGCATGCCTACTAGCAAGGAGACGTATTGGTCTCGATCGGTTTGGTCGAGTTTGTCTCGTTCAATTATCTCTTCCACCGGCTTCACTTCGTTACCGATGAAGTTTCTGATCTCAAGTCGAATTGCTTCAAGCTCAGGCGAGAGACTGAAATCGATGCTCATAGCTACTCCTCGTCGTCGCTATACGTCGTGTAGCGACGTCAGCTGGGTGCCCGCATGAAACCTAGATGCTAACCGTCACGCAATTCGCCTGGTTAACGGCTGCGCCTGCTCCGATACAAGAAGTCTTCAGTCCGAAGTCTTGAGGGGGATGCTTCTTGCCCCGTCAACTGACGGAAAATCATCGCTTTTCATGACCGAACCCCGATCGACTACAGCGACGCGTTTCTTGGGGCGACTAGTGGGAGGTGCGATTTCGTGGGGTGGTGTAAGGGTGTTGGGTCGCGGAGGTTTACCAAAGTCAGTTACCGCACTGGTGGCCTTGGCGGTGTTCGCTGTCGCAAACTCTTGAGTCGTCGGCTTGCCCGCCGCAAACAAGAAGATGAGCGCCGCAACTGCGAACACGGTGAGCACTCCGAACGCCGCACGATAACTCGAAAAATCCCGTATGAGGCCGACTAGGAAAGGACCACTACCGACTCCAAAAATCATGAGTAACTGGCCCATGCCGTAGATGCGTGGATAATCCTTTACTCCGAAAGCGTCGGCGAGCAAAAGGGGATGGAACATAAGCAGGTTCCCCATAGCGGCACCCAAAATGACTGCCCCAATGAGTATGACCAGCTTTGTTTGACCGACCGCGAGAACTGCTATTCCTATTGACTGAACTGCCATAAGCGCTGCTGTCAGACCGGTCAGCGAAATTTTAGTGGCGGCGATTCCACCCAAGATTCTGGCCACCACGCTTGTGCCGCTTAAAACCATAAGAGCGGTTCGTGCTGTCTCAATATCGATTCGATCTTTCGTCATTTTGAACGTGTGCTGGATGGCGCCAACCTGGGCGGCCATGACGATGATGAAGGTCACCGAAATGAGAATGAAATAACGCGACCTGACCGCTTCTTTGAAACTGACACCTTGAGGAGTGGGTGGTGGCGCCCCGGAGGCCAGCGGGGCATCTCCATCGGGTCGAAGCCCAAGAGCTTCGGGTGCGGGATGCACCAAGAACAAAACGGCGGGCAACATGCCGATGAGGAATGCGATTGCTATGCGAGGGGCCCAGTAGATGAGCGAGTCGGCATCGATGATGGTGGCAATAACCGGGCTTATCGCGATGCCGCCCAGCGACAGTCCTGATGATGCGATCGACAGAGCGATGGAGCGCTTTCGTACGAACCAGCGAGTCACGATAGTAGAGCTGGGAACAAGACTGGTTAAGGCGAAACCGGTTCCGAAGACCACCATCACAAGGACCATCTGAACTTCGTTGCGGACCTGCCCCAGCAAAGCGAGCCCGATAGCGCCGATAAGGGAGCCGACGGTCATGACCAATCGGACGTCGAATTTCGAAAGTAAACCACCCGCGTAATAACCTGCAATTCCCGAAACAGCGAAGAAGATTCCTGTTCCTGCTCCCGCGACGCTGACGCTAAATCCCTGCTCTATGACCAACGCGTCGAGGAATACTCCCTGGGCGTAAAAACCGAGGCCTGATGTGACAGTCATAGTCACGAAGAGGCCGGCTAAAACAAACCAACCGCGGAAGATCCCAGGGGGACTGCTTTCTTGCACTTCCGCAACGATGCCAGTTTCGTGACTTAAATGCTCAGTTCTCGTCGTATTTCTATTTAGAGATCTAAGAGCTAGAAATGATCTTTGAGGACACAGCGACTCGTTTTGGAGAGGAACCACGATGTTGATACGGCGGGTGATCTGCAAGATCTAGAGTCGTGGTATGACAACGATGCGCGCGACCAGAATGGTTGATGTAGGTCAGATGATCTGCGAAGAAATTGCGATACCAAATATCTCCGACGGTCAGGTGTTGATCGAAAGCGAAATGGCGTCGATCTGTGGCAGCGACCTTCATGTGGTGATGATGGGTGCAGGCCTTAATCATTCGTTCCCTTGTCCGCATGGCTACCCAGGACACGAAGGCATCGGTCGCATCGTCGAATCGAAAGTGGCAGGCCTCGAAGAAGGGCAACACGTTTTAACCTTTCCGAATCCGCCAGTTGGAGAGTGCTTCAATGAGTTTCAACGTGTTGGAGCCAGTTACTGCGTGCCGCTCCCTGAATGTGACGTGCCGCGATCTCACCTATTGATGGCGCAACAACTCGGGACAGTTATTTATGCGATGCGTCAGCACCCCAGAGACGTGGCCGGTGAAACAGTTGCCGTAATGGGACAGGGATCGGCGGGCCTCTTTTGGACTTACCTCTTGAAACAGGCCGGAGCAGCGCAAGTAGTGGTCTCAGATTTGTCGGACACCCGTTTGGCTATGGCAACGAACTACGGAGCGGATGTGTGCGTCAATGCGCGTGAAGACGATATGTACTCCGCTGTAAGGGATGTAACAGGCGGCAACGGTGTCGACTATTTGGTGGAGGCTGTGGGGCGATCGGAGACCTTTAAAGAATCAGTAGATCACGTGCGAATGGATGGCGAAATCATGTGGTTTGGTTTGCCAAGCGTCGACACTGATATCAATATGCGCTTCCACAAGTTTTTTCGTAAGCGCCTATCAGCGGCGAGTACCTATGGGGCACAAGACGAGGCGGAAGCTTCTTCATTTCGAGCGGCCCTGGATTTAATCGCCAGTGGGGCGATTGATGTCGGACCGTTATTGAGTCACATCTTTCCAGTGGAAGAAATCGATGAAGCAATGCATCTCGCTCACGAACCCCATGATGCGCAAGCTCTCAAGGTGTCAATCGATTTCACATGATTTTGTAGTTCTCACTTAAGGTGAGATGAATGGACTCGTTGTTACTGAGATCAGAAGCGAAAGGGGAGACATGCGAATAATCGTCACGGGCGGTGGTGGCTTCTTGGGTCGGCTACTGATCAAAGAATTACAAGAAGAGGGCGCGGATGATGTAGTAGCGATTGACGTGGTTGAGACCTCTATCCCTGGTGTCAAAACTCTTCAAGGAGACCTTGCCCACGATCAGTTGTTGCCCGGTCTATTGGAAGATGGGCCCTGCACCATTTTTCACTTAGCGTCTGTGGTTAGCGCCGGCGCCGAAGCCGACTGGGAACACGCCGTTGACCAAAACATTGGGGGAATGCTGCAACTGCTAGAAGCTTGTCGACGATCAACTCATGTTCACAAAGTTGTGTTTGCCAGCACGTTGGCTGTGTTTGGGGGAGCCACCGCCGGCGCTGAAGTAGGGGACTTTGTGAAACAAACACCGGCCGGTACCTACGGGACCACCAAAGCGATCGGAGAACTACTTATCAACGACGCGACACGTAAAGGGCATATTGACGGCCGATCGGCCAGGCTTCCCACCGTAATAGTCCGGCCTGGAGCGCCAAATGCCGCGGCCTCAGGCTTCGCTTCCGGATTGTTTCGAGAGCCTCTCGCCGGACTCGAAAGTGTGGTGCCTGTCTCTGAAGAAACAATCATGGTTGTTGGATCGGCCCAAAATACAGCTACCTGTATTCGTTTAGTGGCAGAACTTGAATCCGATCGTTTAGGGCACGATAGAGCAGTTGGGGTTCCCGGGTTAAGTGCCACGGTGGGGGAGATGCTTGAGGTGTTGGAAAAAGTCGGAGGTCCTGAAGCTCGAGCACTGGTCAAGCTTGAATATGACGCTGCGACCGATGAGTTGGTCCAAAGTTGGCCAGCACAGTTAGATGATGTCAGGGGGCGCGAGCTAGGTCTTCCCGGGGATCCTGATCTTGAGTCGATGGTTCGCAGCTATGTGGAGATGATCAGCCAATAACTGAATTCAACGCAGAGACGATGATCTCGCAACCCTCACTCATCTCCTCTTCAGACACGTTCAGCATTGGAGTGAGTCGAATGACGTTCCCGTAAAGACCACCTTTGCCGACTAACAATCCATGGTCCTTGCAGACTTCGATCAGTTGCGTAGCAGCCGCAGCATTTGGCTCAACACTCCCGGGTTGCACGCATTCGATGGCTTGCATAAGGCCCTTACCTCGCAGCTCACCTACCCAGTCGGTTGTACTGCATGCCCCAGCGAGCAGTTCGGTCATTTGCTGACCACGAACAGCGGCGTTTGATTGAAGATCATGATCTTTCACGAATTTTAGGGTCGCTCTGCCTGCTGCAACCGAGAGGGGATTACCACCAAATGTCGTGAAGGAGGTGCGGTCAAGAACATTCATTACTTCGGCTCGAGCCACACAACCTGCAAGAGTGATGCCGTTCCCAACACCTTTAGCGAAGGTCAAAATATCGGGAGTGATGCCGTGCGCCTCGTACCCCCAGAAATGGTCACCGGTGCGCCCCCAACCTGTTTGCACCTCATCGCTGATGAACAGAATGTCATTCGCTGCAAGGACCTTGTGCATTGCTCCGAAGAAGCCGTCAGGCGGTGTTGCGAAGCCGCCTACTCCTTGAATCGGTTCAGCGATCAAGGCAGCGAAACCACCGGCATCGGTCATATCGAGTAGTTGGACTAGATCCGACACACAAGCCTGTGTGAATGCTTCGTCTTCAAGTTCCTTGAACGGACTCCTAAGTCGGTAGGGCCCCTGAACAAAATGAACGTCCAGCCCGCTGTAGCTGCTAGTCAACCAACTGCGGTGAGAGGTAACAGCCTGAGCAGTGAGTGAACGTCCGTGGTAGCTGTTTCGCATCGCCAATAACTGGTTTGATTGGCGGTAATTGGTGGCTAACAAAATTGCGGTGTCGTTAGCTTCGGAGCCGGATGTCGTAAATAGGACTCGTGCGTCGGGAATGCCGGAAATCGCTGCTACTTCTTCGGCAAACGACACGACTTGTTCGTTGAGGTACAACGTAGAGGTGTGCATCACCTTGGCGGCCTGATCTTGTACTGCGGATACGACCTCGGGGACAGAGTGACCAATCATTGTGGTTAAGATGCCACCGAAAAAATCCAGGTACCGGTTGCCTTCGAGGTCCCATACGTAGCTGCCTTTTCCGTAGTCAATAGAAATAGGTGACTCGTACAGTGGGTTCACGAATGAGGGCATTACGGCCCGATAGCGCTCTAACAATTCCTGAGTATTCGCCATATTTCCGGTCGTTCGTTTAGTTGTGGAGGGTGGGCAGGTTCGCTACAAGATCACCGTAGTTGAAGAAAATTAGAGATTTACTGTTGCTGTGGTGCAGCCGACTGCGAAAATGGGAATTGGCTCGTAAAAGTGAACAGTTCCGAGCTTGCCTTCGGTTGCACCAGAAATCGCCATAAAGGTCCGAATTTCGAATGCGCCTTGACCTGCTTCAAGATATGACTCAGCGTCGCTGTATGAGAGCATTGCTTCTTTGTCGCAACGCGACCACTCGTCAAGGAATTGCCGGTCCCACTCTTCGTTAATTTTTCCGCTATCAGGGGTAGCTGGCCAGTGGCTAATCCCTCCGGTGCCGATAAGAGCCACTCGTTCAGAGACTGCCTCTGCTGCTTCACCCAGCGCTTGACCGAATTCCCAAGCCCTGTGCAGAGGCGCAAGAGGAGGACCCTGACAGTTGATGTTCGCTGGTATCACGGGCAGGTCGTAGTTAGGGGTGAGGAAATGCAATGGAACCATGATGCCGTGATCGAATTTCCACTCTTCGGCGTAACTGACGTCGCTTCGCTCCATGACTTTGCTGATCAAACGCTCCGACAGTGAACGATTTCCAGGAATTCGTGTCCGTTCAATCCCTAGCCAGTCTGGATTTTCGATAGGCCCTTCGTAGTAATCGGCCATCCCCATAGCGAAGCTAGGCATGTTGTTCATGAAGAAGTTTGCGAAGTGCTCGGCTGCAACCACTATCAGAACATCGGGTTTGCTTGCCTCTAGCTGAAGTCGCAGGTCGTCGAAAGCGTCGTAGAGACGTTTCCTCGCGGCTGGTTCCGCTTGCTCGGCACGCCCAACAATTCCTGGTGCGTGGCTGCACACTCCAGCAAATACCAAAGCCATTTTCTATCGTCCCCCGACAGTGTTCTCTGTTTGTCCCAGTCGACTTGTGTGGGCCTCAACGCCTTCATATCCGGTAACTGCGTACACGCCTTCCCGAACCGGACCGTAGTCCTGTAGGCCATCTCGCATTTGTTGGAGATAGTCCTGCCATTCAATCGAGTGAAATGCAGCGAAATGCATAAGAATTTGGCCATTAACACCTAGGTGAAATAGCAGTCCTATGTCTGGTTCAACGAGCGCACGTTCTTCTTCGTCAGATAGATCAAAGCCTGAAAGAGATGCATGACGATCCGCTGTATAACGAGACTGAAACTCTGGATCGCGGTTCAGTTCGAAGAGAAACTTTTGGACGTAGTACAGGCTCACCATTACAGATTCTAGGGTGAAGTAGTCAATTCGATACCGGAGGGTCTTCGTGGGAGTGTTCAATACGCTGCGATCAGTTGTTCGTTTCAGAACATTTGAACGGGATCGAACTCTGCGATCTTTGACAAAGGTTGCCGATGTTGGAGATCTGAGGACCCTGGCGAAGAAACGCCTCCCTGCAGGTTGCTTCGACTACATCGATGGCGCTGCTCAAGATGAAGTGACAGCTGCCGCGAATGTGTCGGCCTTCACAAAGTACTCCTTTCGGCCTCGTGTCCTTAGAGATGTGTCTTCGATTGAGACCAGCACGGAGCTACTTGGCGGTCGAATACCTTTCCCGTTGATGATTGCTCCAACTGGGTTTGACCGTATTGCTCATAGTCAGGGAGAGTTAGCCGTTGCCCGTGCTGCCGAACGCGCCGGGATTCCGTATTCGTTGTCGACTATGGGTACGCGGTCCATTGAAGAAGTCGCTGAGGTCAACCACGGCCGTAAGTGGTTCCAAGTGTACGTCTGGCGAGATAAGCCGCTTTTGAAAGAGATGCTTCAACGAGCGGCGGATGCTCAATACGAAGGCATCATGATTACGGTCGACACAGCGGTTCTCGGTCGTAGGGAACGAGATGTTCGACGTGGCTTTAGTCTGCCTCCCAAAATCGGATTAGATACCATCATCGACGGAGTGCGACATCCCCGATGGACCTGGGATTTTCTCAAATCAGATCCCATCCAGTTCGCCAACGTAAAAGGCAACTCTTCAGTAGGAGATGGCTCTACCCCGGTGACACTTTCCGACTACATCAACAGTCAATTCGACCCCGCTCTGTCTTGGCGTGACATTGAATGGTTTCGAGATAACTGGCCAGGGATGGTCATGATCAAGGGCGTTCAGACAGTTGAGGACGCAGAAATAGCTGCTGAGATGGGTGTAGATGGTGTGATTCTGTCAAATCACGGTGGTCGACAACTTGACTACGCGCCCGCCCCCATTGATCTCGTAGCGCCCGTTGCCGATACCGTCGCAGGCCGTGTATCGGTGATCTGTGATGGCGGCATAAGGCGAGGTAGCGACATAGTTAAAGCGGTCTCGCTAGGCGCCGATGCTTGCATGATTGGTCGAGCATATTTTTATGCGCTTGGAGCAGCGGGAGAGCGTGGCGTTGATTGGGTGTTGGAATTTCTGCGCGCAGGCGTAGAGCACACCATGGCGCTGTCAGGCGTCGGCTCGATAGGTGAACTCAATCGAGACCTAGTTGAGGGTGTGTCTTAATGAACAACCCCGAACAAGATTCGGATGCAGCACCAGTACAAAATGTGCTGTTCATCATGTGCGATCAGCTTCGCTGGGATGCGCTGAGTTGCGCAGGCCACCCGTTTGTAGAGACACCTAATATCGATCGTTTGGCGGATAGGGGAGTCCGTTTCAATCAGGCGTTCGTCAATGGAGCCGTGTGCGGATCATCAAGGATGAGTTATTACACCGGTAGGTATGTGATCAGCCACGGAGCTCGATGGAATCAGGTGCCGTTGGAAGTCACCCAAAAAACGATGGGCGACCACCTTCGAGAAATCGGCGTACCAGCGGTATTAGTCGGGAAAACACATATGCGCCCAGATGAAGAAGCGCGCGAACGCTTGGCGATACCGGCTAACTCACCAGAATGGTTATTTCTTTCCGAGTGCGGTTTCTCCCCAGAAGAACACGATGATGGATTGCATCCCGATGTGCGGGTACGTGCTGACCTGCCGTACAACGAATTCTTGCGTTCGCACGGGTTTAGTGGCGCAAACCCCTGGCACTCGGTAGCTAACAGTGTTCTGGACGAGAATGGAGAATTGTGTTCTGGCTGGTTACTGCGTTCCGCCCCGTTTCCAGCAATCGTCCCAGATGAGTTGTCCGAAACTGCGTACATGACAGATCGGGCGATCAATTTCATGCGAAATGCCGGTAACGACCGTTGGTGTTTGCATCTCAGTTTCATCAAGCCTCATTGGCCTTACGTCGTGTCGGACCCCTATCACGCTATGTATAAGGACGAGGAGCTACCGCCCCCCAATAGAACTGAGGCAGAGCTCGCAACCTCACACCCAGTCATTCAGGCGTTGCATAAATCACGGATAGGAAGGGCGATGTCGAGACCGGAGACTCGACGCCTGGTGTTACCTACGTACCTCGGATTGGTGAAACAAATTGATGACCACCTGGGTCGGTTATTTGCTGAGATGGACCGTTTAGGGCGAACCGATGACACCATGATCGTGTTCACCTCTGATCACGGTGAGTACATGGGTGATCATTGGATGGGCGAAAAAGACTGGATTAACGAAGAGGTAGTGAGGGTGCCGATGATCATTGTGGACCCTCGACCCCAGGCTGATTGCACCCGGGGCACGGTCACCAATGAGCTCGTAGAAGCTATAGATCTGCTCCCCACTTTCGTAGAAGCCCTCGGAGGCGAAAACCAGAGTCGGAGCCAGTGGCTCGAAGGTGAGTCATTGATGCCGGTCATTAGGGGGCAAGAGAGCACTCGACGTGATTTCGTTGTGTGTGAAGCTGACTGGGGTTTCTTGGAAATGGCTCGCCACGTTCCTGGGGTTGATACGCCGAGATTGCAAAGGGCGACGATGCTTCGAAACGAGCGATACAAGTACGTCCTCAGCGAAGTCGGTCCCAATCTTTTGTATGACCTCCAAGAGGACCCCGACGAGCAACACGAAAGATGTAGCGACCAGAGCTTTGATCGGGTAGTGGCTGACCTACATGAGCAACTCTTTTCGTGGTTTCGCAGCCGTCGACATGACACGACCTACAGCGACGAGTGGATAAATGCCACTAGTGAGCCAGGGAGCACGGCGAAGCGGGGCATCATGATCGGCTACTGGGATGAAGAGGAACTTGCAGCAGGTATGCGGGGAGAACTCTATTAAGGGCTAGGAAACAAGAGTCTTTACGATTAGAGCAACTGCGCTCAATGAAGCGACGGTCAAAATCACGGAGCGAAAACGGTGCACAGCGACCCGAGGTCGCAAAACCTTTCCCAAAGCCAGACCAAGAAACATGCCTGGAGCGAGTGACGCGGTTAGAGCTACGTGCCGCAAACCGAACCGTCCATCGAAAGCGAGAAGCATCAGTATCACGGGTGTTATGACGAGCATGAACGTCGCCATCGTGCCCCGAATCGTTCCTGGTTCCCTATGGCCGTGAAAAATAACGAACATGGGTCCGGGCAAGGCAGCGACCGTTGAAGAAAACGCTGTGGCAGACCCGGCTAGGTAATTTGCCAACACGCTTCTAGGAGGACGGAGACCTCCTACTTGCAGCCCGACCGAGATCAAAACGAAAGAACCGATTACTAGAGACAAGGCGTCCGCGTCGATGTAGGAGAGAAAGATAACGCCTAGGGCTAAACCAATCGGAGCACCGAAGACAGCCCTCCGCCAGGCAGTCAGATCTGTTGACCTCCGATCACCAATGGCGTTGCGGACAGTGACGATCATTCCCATGGCCAAAAGAGGACCGGGCACCAAGGCGGGATCAATGACTGTCAGCGTCGGTCCGGCTACTAATCCAGCTCCTATCCCTAGGGTGGCTTGCACTCCGCCGCCGATCGTGAGAACTAGAAGAGCAATCAAATACTCAACGACAGACACGGCTATAAGGATGCCGTTCTAATTCGGTAGATCCTCAAGCGACGGTTGCACGTACGCTGTTAGTTGTGGGTTCGCAGCAGTCCAATGTCATATTGACCGGCTTTATGGCCAGCGGGAAGTCCAGCGTTGGGCGTGCTCTGGCGCATCGACGTTCTCTCAACTTCGTAGACACTGATGCCATGATCGTCGAACGACATGGCTCTATCGAACAAATCTTCGAACATAAGGGGGAAGCAGAGTTCCGGCAGATGGAACGAGATGTTGCTACTGAACTTCAAACCTCTAGTGGGCTAGTCATCGCCACCGGTGGGCGAATGATGTTGGATGAACACTGTGCAAAAGTTTTAGGTTCGACGGGGCGGATCTTTTGCCTTCGAGCTTCGATCGAAGAAATTCAACGCCGTTATAAAGCCGACGCAGACGGTCCTGTTCGCCCGCTGTTAGCGGATTCGGACGAATCCCTTCTTCGACGTCTCTATGAGGAACGAGCGAACGCGTACAGCCAGTTCGAACAGGTTGAAACTGATGGGAAATCGGTTGAGGAAGTCGTCGAAGGCATCGAAATGATGCTGAGCCATGGCTAAAACAGTCCAAGGCGGTTCCACACCATCCCGATCTTCATATGACGTGATCGTCATTGGTGCCGGCATCATTGGATCTGCTGTTGCTTACCAGATTGCTCGGCGCAGCGACATGACGGTTCTTGTCATTGATAAAGCTGCAGGCCCAGCGACTGGTTCCACCGGGGCCTCCGTGGCGATATCACGTTGCCGTTACACAGTTCCAGAAGTCGTACGTTTGGCGCAAAGTAGCCAAGTTGCATATCGCTCATGGAAAGAGTTCACCGGACTTGTAAACCCCACGAATGACTACACGCAGATGGGAGCGTTGTGGGTATTGGACAGAACAGACGAAGAACTACGAAGCGACTACGCCCGTCTGCGTGACAACGGTGTCGCCGCAGAAATTCTTTCTTCAAGCGACGTTTTAGACCGGTGGCCTGAACTTGATCTATGTGTGGAACGGGTCGACTTTTCGGCGTTAGAAGATCACCAATGCAGAAGCGGTAATTCGTTCCTATACGAAAACGAAGCAGGCATAGCTGATCCCGCCGGAGCGAATTCAGATTTAGTGGCAGCAGCCAGGCAAGTTGGAGCAGAAATCTGTTTCGAGGTTGGCGTCTCAGATCTTCTATTCAGCGACGATCGAGTAACCGGAGTGCGCACAGACAATGACGTCGCCGTGCATTCAGAAGTGGTCGTTAACGCAGCAGGTCCTTGGTGTAATTGGATTAACGAGATTGCAGGAGCGCAGACTCGCTGGACTCTCACACCGACTCGAATACAACTGATTTTGCGGGAATGGTCGGATGACGATCCGCGGCTACCGATAACGCTTGATGGAAGTACTGATGGTGCCTACCGAATTGAAAGAAGCGGTCGCCAAATTCTTTTGGTGTCTCCAGAAATCCCGGAGTTTATGGAACCCACATCCAATCCCGACCACTTCCGCGTGAACCCAGATCAAGCCTGCGTGGAAGCCACGCTGGCCGCTTTCCAGCATCGAGTGCCAGGCATCAAACATGTCGGCACTACGACAGGTCTCTGCGGTTTGTATACGATCAACAAACAGGACGACCATCCGCTAGTGGGCCCAAGTCACACCCAGGGATTATGGCTAGCAAACGGATTCAGCGGCCACGGATTTAAGTTAGCGCCGGGCATCGGAGCGATGATTGCGAGGGCGTTAACCGGTAAAACAGATTCATTTGATCCAGATATCGCCGATGACCTTTTCTCTATTGATCGCCGCGAGTTGTCAACATCGGGCGGCGTGTTTGCTTAGTCCCACTGGCGACCGAGTTCGGACCATCTCTCGGGGTAGTCGCCTTGTAGCTCTGATAACCCCATAGCCCAAGAGGTCGGAACCCACCGGTAACGGGACTCCCACATGATCGCTAAAGAGTCAGGTCCTTTGCTGGGAACCAGCTCTGCTTCGGTTGCGGCTGCAAAGGCCTCGCTGTCTGGTCCATGGGGGATAAACGAATTGTGAATGGAGATCCCTCCTGGGACAAATCCTTGAGCTTTCGCATCGTAGATTCCTTCGATAAGCCCCATAAGTTCACTCATAACATTCGAATGGAACCACGGTGGTCGGAAAGTGTGTTCCGCGACGCGCCAATGTTCACGAAACAGGATGAAGTCGAGATTGGCGGTCCCGGGAGTATCCGACGAAGAAGACAGAACTGTCCAAATAGAGGGGTCGGGGTGATCGAAGACGACGGGACCTAAAGCACAGAAGCGACGGAGCTCATAACGATAGGGGGCTAAATTTCCGTGCCAGGCCACAACGTCGAACGGAGAGTGCTCAAGTTCGGTGGAAAATAACTGGCCGCTTATCTTCGCTACCAGTCTGGTTGAACGATCGTCACGGTCGTAGGCCGCAATCGGATACTCAAAGTCCCGGGGTAGGGCGTTCGCGTCGACTCCGACTAAGCCGTGTTCGGGAAGAGAGAAATTGGCCCCATAGTTTTCGCAGACATACCCGCGGGCGCTGTCTGTTGACAGATCGACTGAGAACTTAACCCCACGTGGGATCACAGCGATATGACCTGGCTTTACTTCGAGGTGACCCATTTCAGTCTTTATTGATAGTTGGCCGTCATATGGAACCAGCATCAGCTCGCCGTCAGTATTGACAAATGCGGTGTCTCCCATTGATTGAGAGGCGACGAAATGATGGACGGCGCCCCCCGCTTGCATTTCGCTGTTTCCGTTCGTTGCTACCGTCGCGAGCCCGGTGAGCCAAGTTGTATCTGATGCGACCGGCGGAAACGGATCCCAGCGCAGCTGAGCAGCGGTGGGTGATGTGTTCTGATCCGGACTGGTGCGAATGAGGCCCGAATCGATGGTTTGTAAATTGTTCAGGTGTCTCACCGAAGGTCGCATCCGATACATCCAGCTTCGCTGCATTGAAACCCGCGGTGCGGTGAAGGCAGTGCCAGTTAGCTGTTCTGTGTAGAGACCTCCGGAGACCTTTTGAGGAGAATTTTGGCCTGTCGGCAAAATGTCGGGCTCGGCTTCGGTTGCAAACTGGTTGCCGAACCCTGTTTGGTAGCTGATTTCACCCATTGGTACAACGCTAGGCGGTATTGCTACCCGCGGTGGACAACGCCATCTGATTCAAGCGCGTCGATTTCCTCGTCGCTGAGGCCCAGCAAGTCTTTCAGTACCTCTTCGGTGTGTTCGCCTTTGTCAGGAGCTGGCCCCTTGACGCCAACATCGGGAGCATCGTGCATGCGAAAGGGCGCTGCTACTGTCTCGAAGTCTCCAACGTTCGGATGGTTGATCGTTTCAAATGCGCCCGTCGCTCTCACCTGAGGGTCTTGGACCGCAGACGCAGAGTCGTTGATTGGTGCCCAAATACATTTGTATTCATCAAGGCGCGGAATCCAGTGGTCCGCTGGCTTCGAACCGATACTTTCGTCCAACGTGGCCACCAGTTGAGTCATGTTTTGGTAGCGGAGACGGCCCGATGCGAACTCTTCTCGTTCCAGTAGATCTGCTCTATCTAGCGCGCTGCAAAATCGTTGCCATGCATCTCCGGTGTCAGGCATAGCAAATTGAAGCCACCTTCCGTCCGAAGCCTGAAACGCTTCGAGCATGGCTGATAGCCCTTGTTCTCGAGGTCTGTCGTATGCAGGTTTGCCATCGACCAGGGAGGTAACGAGATCCAAACTGATAGTCCACGTGGCAGTGCGAAGCAGTGAAGCTTCGACAACTTGGCCTTCGCCGGTCATATCTCGAGACCGTAAGCCGGACATTATGGCTCCAAACAAAGCAATGGAGGTTGTGTGGTCACCGGAACCAGGTCTGGCATGTGGAGGCGCGCTGCCCGGCGCAGTTCCGCCGCCGTAGACCCCCGACCGCGAAAAGAACGCTGTTACGTCGTAGCCGGGGCGGTTGGTTTCTTCGCCGACTTCGCCGTAGCCGGACAGCAACCCGATTACGAGATCGGCTTTAATGGCAAAAAGGTCGTCGGTGTCAAGGCCGAATCTTTGTCGCCGTTCTTTCAATAGGTTCATTACCACCACGTCGGATTTGGCGACCAGCTGGCGGGCGACTTCAACTCCTGCTGCGTTGTCAAGGTTGAGTTCGATTCCCTTCTTGCCTCTGTTGATGAACTGAAAAGGGTGATCGGGGTTCTGATCTCCTTCAGGCACAACGGCCTGTTTCATTAGCCCTCTAATCGGATCTCCTCCGATTGCTTCAACCTTTATCACTTCGGCTCCGAGGTCTGCCATGATCGCAGTCGCTGACGGCGCAGCGGCAAAGTTTGCGAATTCGATTACGCGTACCCCGGTTAGCGGTGCGGTCACAGAAATCTCCTGGTCTTATTGGAACTGTTGAAACTTTAGGTCTCTTTACAGACCTCTGTTGCGGCTAGATCCTGGAGAAGGTGGTGAAGTTGATCTAAACGATCTTTGCCGAAGCTGTCCTCGATGGCTTGGTATCCCTCTTCGCTCTTTGGAGCCATACGGGAGATAAGCGTTTTTCCAGTCTCAGAGATGTTCAAAAGACTGCTTCTCAGATCTGACGGGTTGGCTTCTTTTGTGATTAGGCCCCTAGCGGCGAGCTTTGCGGTGATCCTGGACAGTGACGGGCTTAGCAGGAAGGTCATGTCGCTCAGCTCTCGCGTGGTCATAGGTTTGCCGTGGGCCTCTAAAGCCCGCATCACTCGCCACTGTTGTTCGGTGAGTCCGTGGATTGCTAGGCGCGGTCGAAATTCACGCATCACTGCCTCGCGGGCTCGCATAAGTGCCATAGGTAAGGAGTCTTCAAATGGCCGGAGCGAAATACTCACGGAGACTCCTCGTCTTGGATGGTGTTCCGAAGGATGCCGATTTCAGGTACTGATACTTCGACTATGTCCCCGGGCTTCAGCCATTGCGGTGGATCTAGATGCGCTCCCGCTCCAGTTGGCGTCCCTGTGAAGATGATGTCCCCGGGCTGAAGCGTTATAAAGGTTGAAAGATAAGCGACCTGAAATTCGATAGGGAACGCCATTGAAGCAACAGTGTCGCTTTGCCGTAACTCACCGTTCACGTGTGTCTCTATTTGAAGGTCTCGAAACTCGCCAATTTCGTCAAGGGTGACCATCCATGGACCCAGCGAGCCTGATCTTTCCCAGTTTTTCCCTTGTGTGACATTAAATTTCCCGTGACGTAACCAGTCTCGAACACTTCCTTCGTTGCCGAGCGCTAAACCCGCGATGTGATCGCGTGCTTCGGCTTGAGGAATTCGACGGCCCCTTTTCCCGATTACCGCAACAATTTCCCCCTCGTAGTCGAGCTGAGAACTTTCCGGCGGTCGCACTAAAGACTCATCGTGACCAACTAACGAATCTGGAAAACGAACGAAGACACTCGGCTTGTTGCTGTTCGCTGTATCGGTGTATTCGGCGTTTCTGCCGCCATAGTTGACACCTATACAGAGAATTTTTCCGGGTCGGGGAATTGTCCGTTCGTAGGTGATATCGGACAGTGATAAATCAGCCTCTGCCCAACTGGCTGCCTCAGCTGCTTCCCCGAGCCGTTCAGCTTCGAGCGCTGTGCTCAAATCAGGAAGGTCGGGTAACCGACGCCCTAGGTCTATGACCCCTTCCCCGTTTTCGGTTACCGCGCCCCATGTGGCTCGTCCTTCATGTCGGCAGGTAATAAATCTCATCGAAAGGCCCTCTATCAATAGTTGATAACATGTTACGCATATCTGTGGACGGCTAGCGCCCCGGACTGAAAGTGATCGAATGCCACATATCTTTGTTGAGTTCTCAACGAACCTGAAAGAGCACATCAACACGGCTGATCTTGTCCGACACGTTCATGAGGCGGCCGCCGAACACCCTTCGATCCCACTTGCCGGACTTAGGACTCGTGTTGTTGAAAGAGCCGAATATCTCATTGCCAACGGCGATCACCGCAACATGTTTGTCGCCGTGACTGCCCGCTTGAACGCCGAACGCGGAAAAGACGCTCTTTTGGAAGTTCGCGATCTGTTGGTTCAAGCCTGCAAGAAGTCCTTAGCCGGTGTGCAGCAGCACGAACCAATAGCTTTGAGTGTCGAAGTTCAGCCGATTGACTCGGAAATGCGAATTAACGAAAATTCGATTCGAGATTACTTTGAGGAATTGACGTGACCTCGAAACACACTTTGGATGAAAACCGAGCTATAGCTGATCAGACGATCAAAAAATATGGTGCGGGTCCGTTGCTGCACCTAATTAACGGTGAACTTGTTCCGAGTCTGTCCCACGGTACGTTCGAGAACCATTCACCAGGAGATCAACGCCGTTTAGGGTCTGTTGCTGAAGGCGGTCCCGAGGACATTGCTGCTGCGGCTGACGCGGCTGCTGCGGCGTTCCCTGACTGGGTGTCGCGTTCGGGAGCTGACCGAAAGAAAATATTGCATCGGATCGCAGATCTGATCGTTGATCGAGCCGATGAGATTGCAGCAGTGGAGTCAGTCGACACTGGTCAGGCAATTCGATTTATGAGTTCAGCTGCCATCCGCGGCGCAGAAAATTTTCGATATTTCGCAGATGCCGCACCCGGGGCACTTGATGGCAAGTCGATGCCCACCAAAACCCATTTAAATTATTCATCGCGGCGGGCGATTGGGCCTGTGGGGGTCATCACTCCATGGAATACCCCGTTCATGTTGTCGACCTGGAAAATTGCGCCTGCCTTAGCGGCAGGCTGCACGGTTGTGCATAAACCAGCAGAGTGGAGCCCTTTAACTGCGTCGATCCTTGGCGAGATAGCGGGTGAAGCGGGTCTCCCACCAGGAGTTCTCAATGTTGTGCATGGAAGTGGAGAAGTTGCAGGTAAAGCACTGACCGAGCACCCCGCGATAAAAGCGATCGCGTTTGTTGGTGAATCTTCAACTGGCTCGCTTATTCAGGCCCAAGGGGCTGCAACTTTGAAGCGAGTGCATTTCGAGCTAGGCGGCAAAAATCCCGTAATTGTTTTCGACGACGCAGACCTGCAACGAGCGTTGGATGCTGTCGTCTTTATGATCTACAGCCTGAACGGTGAACGCTGTACTTCAAGCAGTCGGCTTTTAGTTCATGACTCAATCCATGACTGGTTTGTCGAAAAGCTGACTGAACGGGTTAAGGCTTTGCGCGTCGGCGACCCTCTTGACCCAGCTACTGAGGTGGGCCCGTTAATTCACCGCGCCCATTGCGAAAAAGTCCGGTCATATCTGGATAAAGCGGAGGAAGACGGGGCACGAGTGGTCACCGGGGATTATGACTTTGACCCAGACTCAAACTTTGTCAATCCGATGCTCTTCATCGAAGCTGACAATTCGATGAGGGTCAGCCAAGAAGAAATCTTCGGACCTGCTTTAACTGTGATCCCCTTCTCAGATGAAGATGAAGCGGTTCGCATTGCGAATGACGTGGAATACGGCTTAGCGGGATACCTCTGGACCGGGGACGTCGGACGCGCTCACCGTGTTGCCTCCGATCTCGATGTAGGCATGATTTGGATTAATTCCCAAAACGTGCGTCATTTGCCAACTCCATTTGGAGGCACGAAACGAAGCGGTGTTGGTAGAGACGGAGGTGACTACAGCTTCGATTTCTATATGGAAACCAAGAATGTGGCTGTGGCCTACGATCTGCACGACATTGGACAACTTGGAACGCAAACCGAATGAGAACGCTCGACGATGCCGAGGTTGAACGTCAAGCACGTCTCCATGACGAAGCTCGACAAACCGCTATTCAGATCGACCCAGTGACCGTAGATCATCCCGACATGACTATCGAGGACGCATATGCGATTCAGAATGCGTGGCTTCGAATTGAACTTGACCGCGGGCGGCGGCTCGTCGGTCACAAGATTGGGCTGACGTCGAAAGCCATGCAATTGGCCATGAATATCAATGAACCAGACTCGGGTTATCTCCTAGATGACATGGTTTTTGAAAACGGTTGCGAACTAGAAGCAGCGCTGTTTTGTGATCCGAAAATTGAAGTCGAGTTGGCTTTCCTGATCGGTAGCCGGATAACAGGTGAAGAAGTCACGATCGACGAGGTAGTTAGTTCCACTGAAGCGCTAATTCCTGCAATCGAATTGATTGACGCACGCTCATACCGAAAACACCCGCGCACGGGAATTACTCGTTCGGTGATGGACACGATTGCCGACAACGCAGCTGATGCGGGAATCATTCTTGGAGACGCTCACCACGAACCAAAGGAATTGGATCTTCCTTGGGTATCGGCGGTATGTGAACGTAATGATGAAATTGAAGAAACTGGTGTCGCAGCGGCCGTGCTGAGTCACCCGGCGCTCGGAGTCGCCTGGCTTGCCCGACGTTACGCGACGCTAGGTCTTGCCTTAGAGCCGGGACAGATCGTCTTGAGTGGCTCGTTTACTCGGCCAGTTGATTGCCGCCCTGGTGACCATTTCAAGATCGACTATCGCGAATTAGGTGTAATCGAATTTTCGTTTAAGTGAGTGACCTTCCGGGGGTTCGATGTCACCAATCGTGTATTCGTAGCTTGGCTTAGCAGGAAGTCCGCCATTTGCTCGACAGGAGATAGTTGGGACTTCCCGGCCTCGGTGCACCAGAACACGCCACTCTTGAAGGGCAACTGAGATCGATACCAGCCAACCCGATTCAACTTCTTCAATTGTTATCTGTCGGGGCAGAAGATCTAATTCCCAGCCCAAAATTTCGAAAATAGCGCGCTCAGCTACCTGACCTGGGCCTGTGGAAGCTCCCCACCAACCGCGACATTTTGAACTTAAAAGTGAAGGACTGCCTGTGAGCTCAAGAATCGACAAGGTTGTCTCCGTGTCCAAGTAAGCCCACATTCGTCCGTCTGGAATTGTCATAGCCGTAGGAGCGAAACGATGCCCCCCAGTGTGACTGACGCGAATGACGTTTAGTCCAGGCGCTCTCTCTTCGAGTTCGCTAGCAAAACGCGCCCCCTCACTCCCGCAACAAATGTCGTGACTGCCTTGGGTACAAACAATGACTGCCAGTTCGGGTGGATTTACCTCGTCGGAAGGAACATCCAAATCTTGAGGCATCTGGGTCTTGATATCTGACGCGAATTTGGAAAGCTGCGACGGGTCAGTAGGCCTGAAACCCCAACTCTTCATTCCAACTTCGTCTCGTTGGTAGATAAGTATCTTTGTTCCCGGCTCCTCGGCACGTGGGACCATGGCTAAAACCCGAGTCGATCCGAGCGAAGTCTCTGACATTGAGCTGAACCCCTCGAGGAGTGGGTGATCAAAGACCGGTTTTGGCCACGGCAGTGGCACTTCAACCAAAATGAGAGCGTCCGCCGACAAACTCGTGCCACAAGGGTCCGTTCCAATTTGCAGGGAATGTGCCGAACATTTAGGTGATTCGCCGACGGACGGCAGCAGTCCCAATGCGTGGTTGGAGAGTCCGTTCGACATAACTACAGCCTAGATCGGTTCCATAATCAGACCCGAAACTAGTTTCTAGTTGTCACGACCTCTGCGCCTGGCGCTTCAGGCTCATCATCGACTATCTCGCCTGGAAATCCAGGAGCGTGTACATCTAAACCGGTTGCGTCTTCAAGACGTCTTATGACGTTGGGGGACCACTCCCGCGACCCGTAACGACTCTCGGCATCTTGAAAAATGTCGATTAACAAAGGAGAGATTTCAAGTGGCACATGGTGGCGTTCGGCGATTTCTTGAAATAACGAGATGTCTTTGAGCACCAAATCCATCGTGAAATTAATGTCCCGGCTCCCGTTCAGGATCACCTGACTTTCAGTTTCATGTACGAACGAATTACCAGAGCTAATTCTGATGGCTTCATAGGCCGTCGCGAGATCGAGACCTGATGCTTTGGTGGTTACCAACGCTTCGCATATGGACACAAGGTTTGCAGTGGCCAGGTAGTTCGTAACCACCTTGAGAATTGACGCAGACCCTATGTCGCCTGTGTGCAGTACCTGTCTGCCCATTGCTTGCAACAAGGGCAGAATGCGGTCAAACACCTCCCTATCGCACCCAGACAGAATCGCTATGTTGCCAGTCGCTGCTCTGTGGCAGCCCCCAGAGACCGGGCAATCAGCAGCAGAACCACCAAGGGCTTGTACTTTTTGAGCAAGACGGAGCACTTCCTGCTGATCAGTGGTGCTCATCTCGAGCCATATTTTCCCCTCTGAAAGCCCGGCGAGTACCCCATCATCGGCTTCCATAACCGACGCGCAAATAGCGGGACTCGGAAGGCACGTGATCACTACATCGCAGCTTCGAGCCACTTCCTGAGGTGATTGAGCGAGAGATGCTCCTGCCTGGATGAATTCAGATGTCTTGGAGGAGTCCAAGTCTCTAACTGTTAGGTCAAATCCATTGCGGAGAACACTCCCCGCTAATTTGGCCCCGACATTGCCGAGTCCTATAAAGCCAACCTTCAACTGCTCATTCCAATCTCGGTGAAGTAACTGGCTCAATGTAACCTCCGGAAGGACTCGAGATTTCTATCGACAGTTTTTGGGCAGAAATTATGCTGTCTGTATCTTCTACAACGGGGCTGATGTCATGGCTGCAACTCACCCGAAGGTGACCAATGAGATTCGAGAGGTCTTCCTTAAAGACGGCGTAGTCAAAATTCCTGGAGCGATCTCTGCTAAGTGGCTTCTGGCGATCGCAGATATGGCCGACAAAGAACTGAGCGAACCGGGGGAGTGGGTAACTGACACCAACCCGGGGGCCGCAGAGAACCGTCTCTTTACCAGCAGGTACCGCTGGAAGACCGATCCCCTTGTCAATGGTTATGTGCATGATTCGGGTGTGGGCCACATGGCTGCGGCTCTTATGAACTCGAATACCGCCCGGCTCTACTTCGACCATTTACTTGTGAAAGAGCCCCATACCGAAGCCCCGACCCCGTGGCATCAAGATATTCCCTATTGGCCGTTTTTGGGTAAGCAAATATGTTCAGCTTGGGTATCGGTGGGCGAACTAACCGTGGACGAAAGCTCGCTTGAGTTCGTGCGCGGCTCTCACGAATGGGGTTCGTACTTTGCGCCTGAAGCTTTCGATGGTGCAAAGAACTGGACGAGTGATTTCGAGGGAGAACCCGCGCCTGATGTTGCAGCCGCGCGAGATGAGTACGACATCGTTGGCTTCGATGTTCAACCCGGTGACGCAATCTTCTTCTCAGCGTGGATATTGCATGGTGCCCCTGGCAACGCTGGGACCAAGCGGCGCGCAGCGTTGTCAACTAGATGGCTTGGCGATGACGTGACCTGGTACCCACACCCTGGTAGCGACCCAACTGTGACTGACGACGACACCAGTGTCGAAAGCGGAGAATATCCAGGCGACGATAAACATTTCCCGCTGGTTTACAGCGCTCAACCATCGAACTAAGACAACGCAAGCCCCAGTTGTGTCGCCGCTTTTGTGACTAGGGGCGCAACGACTGCTGAATCGAGACTTAACGAGAGGTGAACGACAGCGAGAGCTGCGGTTGTGGTTCCACCAGTTGTTCTGACAGGGGCGGCAACCGATGCCATTCCGTCAATGACTTCTCCTTCTGAATATGCCCAACCCGATTCGCGAGCCACCTGAACTTCGGGGCGTTCGTCTTTCAGAGCGTCATCCCCTGCGAGCAAGGCAATGCCTGGGGCGCCGCGTTCAAGAGAGTGTCGAGTACCGGGACGGTACGCAACATGAGCGGTGGTGTAGGTCGGTTCCACAACCTGAACAGTCACTGCCTCGTGGCCGTCGGAAACAACTAGGAATGCGGTCATTTCCAAATCATTGGCCAGATCAGAAAGTATGGGTGCTGCTGTCGACTGTAAATCGTTGCGCACGCTCCCGGCGAGAGCGACGAGTTGTGTATCTCCAGTTAGCCGCCCCGAAGTGTCCCGCCTTACCAACCTGTGATCTTCGAGGGTGCGAATAATTCGATAGGTGACAGAACGGCCTAAACCGAGTCTGGAAGACAGTTCGTCGATGGTCATTGGGACTGTCGAAGTAGCTATGACGTTCAACGCTCTGAGCCCTCTGTCTAGGGTTTGAGATCGACTTGTATCTGCACCTGATTTGGCCGCCATAGGTAATGAAGTATAATCGATAATAGAATCTGGAATTCTATAATCGAACATTTCAGAATGAGAGCTAGGAACGGACATGCCCGCAAGAACAGGCAAAGAAGTCATCGATCGGCTACAAAGCCACCCCCCTAATCTCTGGCTAGACGGGCAATTCGTGGAAGACCCCACGCAACACCCCAAGACCCGAAACGCAGTTCGCTCCTTAGCAGCACTTTACGATCTCCAGTATCGCGATGACCTCGTTGACATCATGACTGTTAAATCACCGTCCTCGGGTGACAGAGTTGGCCGCAGCTTCGTAGTACCGGAAACAAAGGATGATCTGCGCCAACGCTCACAAATGCACAAGGTATGGGCAGATGCGAGCTTGGGGCATATGGGGCGGTCCCCTGACTATATGAACGTGAACGTAATGGCAGCGGGCATGGCAGGCGACTATTTCGAACAGGTAGACCAACGGTTTGGACAGAACATCAAAAACTATTTTGAGTACGTTCGAGAGAACGACCTCGCTCTTACTCACGCCCTCACAAACCCACAGATCGACAAATCAAAACAGGCCAACGAACTAGACGATCCGTACATCGCTCTCGGACTAGTTGAGGAGACTTCAGAGGGCATTTTGGTCAGAGGCGCTCGCATGTTGGCAACCCTGCCGATATCAGATGAGATTCTCATCTTTCCCTCGACAGTGATCCAAGGGGGAGAAGAGATGCGCCCATACGCATTGGGATTCTCTGTCCCCAACGACACCCCAGGATTGCGGTTCCAATGCCGAGAGCCATTAGATCAAGGGCGAAGCCACGTCGATCATCCTTTGGGGTCACGCTTTGATGAATTGGACGCAATGGTCATTTTCGACGATGTCATGGTTCCCTGGGATCGAGTCTTCCTTATCAAAGACATCGAGCTGGCCAACCAGGCCTACGCGCGAACCGGCGCTGTTCTGCACATGGCGCACCAAGTTGTCAATCTCAAAATTGCCAAGACCGAAGCAATTCTGGGGACGTTGCAGTCAATCATCGACATGATCGGAACGGGTCACTATCCACACGTTCAGGAAATGGTCGCGGAAGTGATCATCACTCTGGAAATCATGAAAGCACTGAAAATCGCTTCGGAAGAAGAAGCAAGCGTCAACGAATACGGGGTGATGACACCAGCGCGCGGCCCACTGGATGCAGCTCGTAATCACTACCCGGCGGTACACAAACGGCTCATTGAAATCTTGCAGCTGTGCTCGTCCAGCGGATTGATAATGGTGCCTAGCCAAGCTGATTGGGAGGGTGAAAGAAGCAGCGACATCGACAAGTTCTTGCAAGGTAAGAATGGATCAGCTGAAGAAAGACTGCGCCTGTTCCGGCTTGCATGGGATATGACAATCTCAGGCTTCGGTGGCCGACAAGCCTTGTACGAACGTTTCTTTTTCGGCGACCCAGTGCGCATGAAGCATGCTCTATATGGTGTGTACGACCGAACCGAATATGTCGACAGGGTCCAGAAGTTTGTTGCCAACGACAGTTGGCCTGAGGCGTGAATTTGGACAAAGATGAAATTCGGCGTGCGGCTCAGCGCATAGCAGACAAAGTTGTTCGCACTGATACCCACCGTATCGATTCCACGTTGACTCTAAAGCTCGAAGGTGCGCAGCGCAGCGGTTCTTTTAAAGCCCGTGGAGCGATGAACGCGATGCTGTGTTCGACCATTGGCGCTGATGGTGTAGTAGCGGCCTCGGGTGGCAATCATGGAGCAGCCGTTGCATGGGCAGCCCAAGAGTTGGGGCATACCGCAAACATCTTTGTTCCCTCCATCATTTCACCTTCAAAGTTGGAGAAGCTCAATGGGTACGGTGCAGTCGTGCACGTTGAGGGCAACGAGTACCAAGAAACGCTTCATGCTGCTCATTCCTTCAAACAAGGGCGACACTGTGTGGAACTACACGCTTACGATCAGACAGAAGTCGTTCTGGGCGCGGGCACCCTAGCAATGGAGATAGATGAACAAGTCCCAGACGTCACCACGATCGTCGTTGCATGCGGGGGTGGAGGGCTTTCCGCTGGACTCGCAACCTGGTGGGGAACATCTAAGCGCCTAATAGTGGTGGAAACCGAAGGAACCCAAACCTTTGCCCGATCGCTGGTTGCTGGAGAACCCGTAGACGTTGAAGTTTCAGGGGTCGCCGCTGATTCGTTAGGGGCGCGTCGCCTCGGAAACATCGCGTGGCAGGCCCTTATGGCTTCTGGAGCCGAGAGCCACGTAGTCAGTGACGAGCAAGTAAGGGAAGCTCAATTTCAGTTGAACAATGACTTCAATGTCATCGCTGAGCCCGCTGCCGCCGCAGGGTATGCCGCTGTGCTATCTGGCCAAGTTGAACTGACCGACGATGAAAATTGTGTCGTAATTATTTGTGGCTCAAATACCAGTTAGATGTCACCAACCACGGATTTGATGTGCAGCTGCGATCTTAGAGACAGCTAAAGCATCACCGGCCAATCGAAGGCTAGGAGTTCCGTAGCTATCGCAAGCTGCCATCACCTGCTCCCATGCAGAAGTGAGGATCCCGCGGACGGCTTCAAGTGTCTCGTTTTCGGTCGGAATCGACATGGAAGCTGCCTTGCTCATCTCCATGTATGACCCTGCAACTCCGCCTGCGTTAGCTAAGACATCTGGGATCAAGGTCACACCCGCTTCTAAGAACTGAGCGTCAGCCTCTGGAGTTGTGGGGTTGTTGGCTCCCTCAGAAACATACTTGAGTCCCATTTCCACCATTTTTTTTGCTGCCCCACCCGTAACGGTTTGTGATGCAGCGCAAGGTAAGAACAAGTCGAGTGTCCCGCCGGCAGACAAGTGTTCATCTCTCCAAGAGAAATCTCCTGAACTGCCGCCGTGTTGGGACGCGTAGACCTTGAATGCTTCAGACCCGTGTTCATCGACTATTTCCGTAAGAGCCGGGATGTCTATGCCTGATGGCGCATACAAACACCCGCCAAGACCTATGTCGTAAATAGCTATGTATGTTGCGCCCAGCTCATGTGCTGTGCGAGCTGCGTAACGGCCGACATTGCCAAAGCCCTCCTGCGCGACTAGTTGTCCGTCTAAGCCACCGGCGGCCAACTGGGCTAAAGCGACCACACCGAAACCCGTTGATGACAGCCGACCGGGAAGTCCGCCAAGTTCGACTGGTTTACCAGTCACGCACCCGGCGACGAGTCCACCGCGAATACGAGAGATCTCATCGGCAAAGATCGCCATGTGGTGAGGGTTTGTATTCAGATCCGGCGCTGGGATGTCGGTTAGATTTCCGGTTTCTCCCAAGTGTGGATTGAGTTCGCGTGCATAGAGTCGCACTAAACGGTCCATTTCCGTGGACGTCAGAGTCCTTGGATCAGCGCAAATACCCCCCTTCGCTCCGCCGAGTGGAAGCCCTACGAGGGCAGTTTTGAGAGTCATGCCGGCAGACAGAGCAACCGTTTCATCTCGGTCAACGTCGGGAGCTATCCGAAATCCGCCCTTCATGCCATCCACAGCTAAGACGTCAGAATGATGTGCTCTCCAAGCCGAAAAGAGAGACCTTTGTCCGTTGTCGTGCTCAAGAATCAAACTCATTTCGAGAACACGAATCGGTTTAACGATCAGTTCAACTAACTCCGCTTCGATGTCTGACAGTTTGCCTGCGTTTCGAATTCGAGATTCGATGACTGAGAGCTCTGAAGACATATCGAATCCAATCCTACGCCGAACACAGATCTATCCCTGACTCACAAAGACGGATGCACAGAATTGGATTCGATCGTTGGAAACGACTTCCGACACAAGAACTACTGACTTCGTAGCTGTCAAAAACTAGTTACGGGAGCTACGGTGCCCCTATGGCCATGATCACGGGCGGCCAAGCGGTCGCCGAGACGCTCGCATCCCTTGGAGTTACGAGAGTCTTCGGAATCGTAAGTGTTCACAACTTGCCGATTTACGATGCTCTTTCACTTCATCCAGACATTGAGGTGACAAATGTTCGTCACGAGCAGGCCGCTGCACACGCAGCTGACGCCTACTCGCGTGTAACCGGAGGCCTGGGCGTAATTCTGACGTCTACCGGACCTGGAGCTGTAAATGCCATTGCGGGGATATACGAAGCTGCGTTCGTGTCTTCTCAATTGCTCATGATCACAGGCCAAATTGAGTCAAGGTTTCGAGGCAAGGCGAAGGGCTTTCTGCACGAGTATGAGAAGCAGCCGGACATGCTTGGAAGCGTGTGCAGAGCGGTTGCATCGGTTCGTTACACGGAAGACATCAGTAAAGACATTGCTGGCGTTGTGGACGACATAAGGCGCGGTAGGCCCCAGCCTGGCGCAGTGGAAATTCCCATTGATCTTCAATATCGAACTGCTGAAGTGCAGATAGTTGGTTCGCCCGATGCAGAGCGACTGAGTCCAGATGAGAATTTGTTGGATCAGGCTGCCGAATTGCTGCAACAGGCTGAGCGGCCAATTATCTGGGCGGGTGGAGGCGTAAATATTTCGGGAGCCGCGCATGAACTCACTGCACTGGCTGAGCGTCTAGGCGCGCCCGTGGTCACCACCATCGAAGGTCGAGGATCCATATCGGAAGCACACGAGTTAAGCCTCGGATTCAGAACAGACCGGGTGCTTGGCATGGAAATTTTCGAAGAAGCGGACGTTGTGTTTGCCGTCGGAACACGATTTCAGAACTATGCGACTCGGGTTTGGACTCTTCCCATGCCTGAGAACTTGGTCCACGTTGATGTCGACCCGGGGGTCATTGGAAGAAACTATTCGGCTTCAGTGGCTGTCGTAGGCGACGCGAAACTTGCATTGCAGGGAATGCTCGACCGAATAGATTCCGGAAATGTCGACGAACAATTTGTTGATAGATGTCGCAAAATCAGAACCGCTGACGAACAAGCAGTTCAAGAAGAAATCGGAGCGGATCACAGCCAAATTGTTTCAATCATCAGGCGGCTATTGCCCGATGCGTGCCCTGTAGTTCGTGATTCGACGGTACCCGGCTACACCTGGGGTAACCGGTTACTTCAAATCGTTCGGAGTCGCACGTCCATACGGCCTGCAGCAGTCGCCATAGGTCCTGGGTTGCCTCTAGCGATGGGAGCAGCAATTGGAAGCGAAACCCACGCACTATTGGTGCAGGGCGACGGTGGTCTCCAACTATCAATCGGTGAATTATCAGCCTGCGCGGAACACCAAATTCCAGTGATTGTCCTGGTATTCAATGACTCGGGCTACAACATTCTGCGGATCATTCAGGACAATGTGCTGGGCCACAAACATGGAACAGAGTTACCAACAGTGGATTTCGTCGCTGTTGCCGAAGGCATGGGGGTCGACGCTGAGCGGGTTGAAGGTGTAGAGCAATTCGAGCCGGCCTTACAACGGGCCTTAGATCGCTCGGGTCCCACTCTGCTTGATATCGATATGGAGCTTTTGGCTCCCATCCAACTTCCGCTTCCAGCCCATCAACGTGCTAGAGACGACGATTAGTAAAGCACTAAGCGACGGTGTCGCAGTCGAACGGCACACCAACATCGTCGCCGACTTGACGTAATGCTCTGACCACTGAGCCAGGGTAAGAAACAACACCCTGCTGTGAGCGAAGGTCCATAGTTTGCTGCTCTATCTCTCCGGGTAGATACACCTGCTGTCCTGGAAGAGCGTCTTCTTCTCCCGCAGCGCGGATTTGATCGACCATGTTCTCAATGTCATCGTAATAGTCGTCTTTTTCTCTAAAGATGTTGGGATCCATGAGCAGAAAGAACTGCCCACGATGACCAACAGCAACATCTCCGGTATGAGCGGACCCCGACAAGATGCCAGCAAGAACATTTGATGCAGTGATCATTCCTATGCCCTTGTAGCCACCGATCGCTGGAACGATTCCCTTCATTGCTACGTCCGGGTCGATTGTAGGGTTGCCGTCACGGTCCAAAAATCCCCATGACTCAGGAATGTCGTTGCCTTCGGAACGAGCCCGCAGCACCTTTCCCAGAGCTACAGGAGTCATCGCCATGTCGAGAACGATTGGCGGCTGATCTCGTCGAGGGAACGTCCAAACGATTGGATTGTTGCCGAACAGTTTGCGACGACTTCCAAACGGCGCGAGATTCGGAACGCTGGTCGTCGTACCAAAACAGACAAACCCAGCTTCCGCGGCCATGTAAGGATAATTGGCTCCACAACCCCAATCATTTGAATTTCGGATGACGCCTACAACCATCCCGCTGTCTGAAGCGACATTGATGAGATGTTCCATGAATCGAGTAATGACAAGTTGCCCTAGCCCGTGGCTGCCATCGGCTACTACCACCGACGGGGTTTCGG
>Ga0208261_1000013_pt1 | contig 74969 bp, 73 predicted proteins | sample Knorr_S7_td_DCM__FD_185595 | JGI IMG/M metagenome (GOLD analysis project Ga0208261, IMG submission 185595) | Marine microbial communities from Southern Atlantic Ocean transect - Knorr_S7_td_DCM_ad_131m_LV_B (SPAdes) (version 3) | ecosystem: Environmental > Aquatic > Marine > Oceanic | place...
GCTTCAAATATTTTATCAGAGGCACCAGGATGTCTAGTCGATTTAGATAATCCTGAAACCTTTACAACACCAATTGATTGTGCGGGTAATGATCATACCTATATTTCAAGAATTAGAAACGACAATTCAATAGAAAATGGTTTAAATCTATGGGTTGTTTCAGATAATTTGAGAAAAGGCGCTGCTCTTAATACTATTCAAATAGCTGAAATACTTGAGAAAGATTATCTAAGTTAAACTTTCATTTGCATTATTATTCCTAATTCATCTTTTTCTGGATCTTCTGGTAGATTTATATTTTGTTCATTTATAATTCTTTTTGCTGTCCAAGATAATGCACACGCGTCAAGAAAATCATCAGAATGAAAATTCTTATTTTTCTTTAAATTATTATCAAGGAATTTTTTATCAAAGCCATTTTTTATTAAAATATTTTTTCTTTCCTTAATTCCCAATTTTTCTTTTTTTGAAAATTTTAATGCTCCATCATTCATTATTTGGAAGCATAGTTCAGGATGTGACTCATAAATTTGTGGTCTTATTTTGATTTGCAAGATTTGATCTAACTCATTAATTTTTGGTATAAGATTCCAGCTTTGCTTCGATATACCTAATCCCTTATTTTTACTTATAGTATTTGCCTCATTATAACTTTTAGCTTTTAAAACATCTCTAATTGGAGCATTAAAAATACTTGATTTTCTTTTTAGTAATCTTTTTCTTGCTTCTTTATCAACTAATCTACCACCTTGTTGAATATTTCTATCAAGACCAACAGGCATATCGATAATTATCAAATCTATATCAGGAGATAGAAAATCTATTAGTTTATTGTTGAAAAGGATTTCCAGAGTACCCTCCTGTTTTGAGCTTTGTTTAACTCCAACCCATCCACTTTTTGATCCATCAATTCCTAAAATATTTTTCATGCTTGTAAAGTTTATGTTCTTTTAAAATTTTGTTTACACTTCCTGTAAAAAGGTATTTAGATACTTCCATATTTCATATATAAAAGGATAACATTCTTATTAGTAATTATGAATAATATTGAAAAAAGCCCTGATCAACGTCCCCTTTCACCTCATTTGCAGATATATAGGCCAACTATATCAATGATTATGTCTGTTATGCATAGGTTGACGGGATTGGGGTTATATTTTGGTGTAAGTTTTTTAATTTTCTGGTTTATTGCTCTCATACTTGGCCCCGAAAGTTATCAAAAATTTAATGTTATATTATCAATGCAAATTGTTCAGATTATATTCTTTGTTGTAACTTGGGCTTTTTTTCATCACCTATTTGGAGGAATTAGACATTTTATTTGGGATTTAGGTCTGGGCTTTAGTTTGAAGAGTGTTGATTTCTTATCATATATGACACTTGTTTTATCTCTTTTGTTCACCATATTAATATTTCTTCTAACTTGATTAAGGATAATTGACTTGAGTAACAAATCCATAGGAACAAAGCATTTTATAGCCCAGAGATTGACTGCAATAGTTAACCTAATAGTTGGAATCCCTGCTTTTATAATTTTTTTAAAGGTTTACGATGAGGGTTACATAGCAATAAAAGGTTTACTCTCTCAAGAAATTGTATGGATACCAATGATAATTTATATTCTCTCTCTTTCATATCACATGAAGATAGGGGTTGGTCATATGTTAGATGATTATTTTGATGGTGGTTTAAAATCTTTCCTTAGTTTAATGAATAATATTTATGTATATCTTGTCGCATTGCTTTCAACGATTGCTCTAATTATTTTGGGTATGTTTTAATTATGAGTACAAAAGAATATAAATTTATAGATCATGAATATGATGTAGTGGTGGTTGGAGCTGGTGGTGCAGGTCTTAGAGCAACTTTAGGTTGTGCTGAGTCAGGATTAAAAACTGCGTGTATTTCAAAAGTTTTCCCAACAAGGAGCCATACTGTCGCTGCACAAGGTGGTATTTCAGCGGCCCTAGGTAATATGGGTGAAGATAATTGGCGTTGGCATATGTATGATACTGTTAAAGGCGCTGATTGGTTAGGCGACCAAGACGCTATTGAATATTTATGTAAGAATTCTCCTGAAGCTGTATATGAATTAGAGCATTTTGGTGTTCCTTTTTCCAGAACCGAGGAGGGGAAGATATATCAAAGGCCTTTCGGCGGAATGACAACTGAATACGGTGAAGGACCACCAGCTCAAAGAACATGTGCTGCAGCGGATAGAACTGGCCACGCAATACTTCATACACTTTATGGTAAATCGATAAGCAATTCAGCAGATTTTTTCATAGAGTATTTTGCTATAGATTTAATTATGACAGATAGTGGAAAATGTGTTGGCGTTGTAGCCCTTTGCATGGAAACTGGAGAATTGCATAGGTTTCATTCTTCACAGACAATTTTGGCAACTGGTGGATATGGAAGAGCTTATTTTTCTGCAACATCAGCCCACACTTGTACAGGAGATGGATCTGCTATGGTTTTAAGAGCAGGTCTACCTTTACAAGATATGGAATTTGTTCAATTCCATCCAACTGGTATTTATGGTGCCGGATGTTTAATTACAGAAGGTTGTAGAGGTGAAGGAGGTTACTTAGTTAATTCAGAAGGTGAGCGCTTTATGGAAAGATATGCACCTAAAACTAAAGATCTTGCTTCAAGAGATGTGGTTTCAAGAGCAATGACGATTGAAATTCGTGAGGGTAGAGGAGTTGGAGAGGAGAAAGATCATATTTTCTTACATCTTGATCATATAGATGCAGATATTCTAGCCGAAAGACTTCCAGGAATTTCTGAATCAGCAAAAATATTTGCTGGTGTTGATGTTACAAGAGAGCCAATACCAGTTCTTCCTACTGTCCATTATAATATGGGCGGTATTCCAACAAATTATATGGGTGAAGTCCTTAATCCAACTGAAGATGATGAAGACAATATTGTCCCAGGTCTCATGGCTATAGGTGAAGCTGCGTGTGCTTCTGTTCATGGTGCAAATAGACTTGGATCAAATTCACTTATAGATTTAGTGGTCTTTGGCAGGGCTGCAGCACTTCGTTGTTCAGAAACTGTTAAACCAGGAAAAATCGCTGAAGAATTACCAAAAGATGCAGGGAAAAACTCTATAGCAAGACTGGATAAATTTAGAAATGCAACTGGTGAAGTTCCTACATCAGAATTAAGACTAAGCATGCAAAAGACCATGCAAAATAATTGTGCAGTTTTTAGAACTCAAGATGTTTTAGAGGAAGGAAGAGAATTAATTACTAAAGTATATAATGATCTTACAAATATTGGTATAAGTGATAGATCTTTGATTTGGAATACTGATTTAATTGAAGCCTTGGAACTTGATAACATGATGAGTCAAGCAATGGTGACAATGGCAGGTGCAGAACAAAGGGCAGAAAGCCGAGGTAGTCATGCTAGAGAAGATTTTCCAGATAGAGATGATGAAAATTGGATGAAGCATACTTTGGCTTGGATAACTGATGATGGTGAAGTAAGCATCGATTACCGAAGAGTTCATGAAAGAACCCTTACTAACGATGTGGCATATATTCCACCGAAAGAAAGAGTGTATTAGATGGCCGAATTAGTATTACCTAAGAATTCAAAAGTTAAAGATGGAAAAAAGTATCCTCTTGATTCGGGTAGTAAAAATAAAAAATCATTCAAAGTATATCGTTGGGATCCTGAGAAAAATGATAACCCAAGATATGATTTATATGAGATTGATCTCGATAAATGTGGGCCTATGGTTTTGGATGCTCTTATTAAAATTAAAGATGAAATAGATTCAACACTTACTTTTAGAAGGTCATGTCGGGAAGGAATCTGTGGATCTTGCGCTATGAATATTGATGGCGTCAACACTTTAGCTTGCACAATGGCCATAGAAGATACAAAGAAAGAGGTAGGCATTAATCCTCTTCCACATCAACCAGTAGTCAAGGATTTAGTTCCAGATCTGACAAATTTTTATAATCAACATAAAAAGATACAACCCTGGCTGAAAACCAATGGTAAGTCTACAGAAGCTGAATTCTCTCAATCTAAGGAAGAAAGAGAGAAAATTGATGGATTATATGAATGTATTATGTGCGCCTGTTGCTCAACATCTTGCCCAAGTTATTGGTGGAATTCTGACAAATATCTTGGTCCCGCAGCCCTTTTACAGGCATATAGGTGGATTAGTGATAGTAGAGATGAGGAAAAACAAAAGCGACTAGACCAACTTGATGATGAATTTAAAGTATATAGTTGTAGGACAATAATGAATTGTTCAAAAGCATGCCCTAAAGGGTTATCCCCAGCAAAAGCTATCGCAGGTATAAAAAAAGAATTGGCTTCAAGAAAATAATTATATTAAATGCCTCTTGAGGTGTTTATGAAATCCATATCATCATTATATAAAGATTATCTTCGTAAAGATTTAATCATCTTTGATGAAAAACAGTTAGAAATTGTTTCTAAGATTAAAGATATTATCCCAAAAAATTTTGGCATAAAAGAAAGAATAATTAGTCTCTTTTATCAAAGAAGAAGTATTAGCAAAGGTATTTATTTATGGGGTAAAGCGGGGTCAGGAAAGACTATGATCATGGATATGTGTTTTTCTATTTCAAATATTAAGGGGAAGCAAAGAATTCACTTTCAAGAATTTATGATAGACATACACAACAGGCTTCATGAAATTAGAAAGAACACAAATATAAAAGACCCCCTTAATATAGTTGCTAAGGAAATATCTAATGAAGTTGATTTTCTATGTTTTGATGAATTCCAAGTAAATGATATTGCGGATGCCTCTATCTTATATAAATTATTTAATTTGATGCTTGAAAATGGAACATTCATTTTTGTTACATCAAATATAATACCTAAAGATTTATACAAAGATGGCCTTCAAAGAGATAGATTTATTCCTTTTATTAAATTAATCGAAAATAATTTTTTGAATTTAGAATTATCCACGAAGAAAGATTACAGAAGAGATAAACTGCAGAATGTTAATACATATTTTTCAAAATTAAGTCATGAAACTAATGAAGAAGTTGAAAAATTATTTGATAAATTATCCAATGGATCTTCCATAGAGAGGCGAGAATTATTAGTTAAAGGTAGAAAAATTAATGTCGATAAACATGCTATGGGTTGTGCAAGTTTTGATTTTGATGAACTTTGTAATAATCCTTTAGGCTCAGAGGATTATTTAGCAATTGCCAGAGAATTTGAAATAGTGTTCATAAGAAATATTCCTAAATTGTCTTCTGATAAAAGGAATCAAACAAAACGATTAATTTTATTGATAGATGCATTATATGATAATCATAAAATGACAATAGTTTCTGCAGATGGTGAACCTGAAGAAATATATTCTGGCAAAGAGCTAGAAATAGAGTTCAAAAGGTGTGTTTCTAGGTTGCACGAAATGAGATCTGAAGACTATGTAGATTCTTCAAGAATTGATTGATCTTTTATTAAAAGAATAGTTTATACAATATATGAATTTTTAAGAGGAAAAACATGAAGAGAAATAAAATTGCTCTAATTGGAGGAGGCCAAATAGGAGGCACATTAGCGCATCTTGCTGGCTTAAAGGAGCTTGGAGATGTGGTAATATTTGATATTGTAAAAGGTATCCCTCAAGGCAAGGCACTTGATTTAGCGGAAGCGGCACCAGTAAGTTCTTACAATGTTGATCTAAAAGGATCCAATAATTACTCAGCAATTAAAGATTCAGATGTAGTTATTGTTACTGCAGGAGTTCCAAGGAAACCTGGTATGAGTCGAGATGATTTATTATCCATTAATTTGAAAGTTATGTCAGATGTTGGTGCGGGTATAAAAAAATATTGCCCGAAAGCATTTGTTATTTGCATAACGAATCCTCTAGACGCTATGGTATGGGCTCTTCAAAAGTTTTCTGGAGTTAAACCTAACATGATAGTTGGAATGGCTGGTGTTTTAGACAGCGCTAGATTTAGATATTTCTTATCACAAGAATTTAATGTGTCTGTTGAAGATGTTACAGCGTTTGTTCTTGGCGGCCATGGAGATTCTATGGTTCCTTTAGAGCGGTATTCAACTGTTTCAGGAATTCCATTACCTGATTTAGTCAAAATGGGATGGACAACCCAAGAAAGATTAAAAGAGATTATTCAAAGGACAAGAGATGGTGGAGCAGAGATAGTTGGTCTTTTAAAGACAGGTTCTGCTTTCTATGCCCCTGCAGCATCTGCCATTGAAATGGCGGACTCATATTTAAAAGATAAAAAGAGAGTTCTACCATGTGCAGCTCATTTATCAGGTGAATATAAAATTAAAGATATGTATGTTGGTGTACCTGTTGTAATTGGAAAAAAAGGTGTAGAAAAAATATTAGAAATCTCTCTTAACTCTAGAGAAACTAAAATGTTTAAAGATTCTATTGCTTCTGTTAAATCATTGATGAGAGCATGTTCAAAGATTGATAAGAGATTAGTAAGTAGAAAAAAGAATTCCAAAAAATAAATAAATTTTAATAGGTTGAGAAATGAATATTCATGAGTATCAAGCAAAAGCAATTTTAAAAAATTTTAATGTCCCAGTACCTAAAGGTGAGATTCTCCTCTCTAAAGATAATATTTTGGAAGCAGCCAAAAATGTATCTGATAATCTTTGGGTTGTGAAAGCACAAATTCATGCTGGTGGAAGAGGTAAAGGCGGAGGAGTTAAAATTGCGAAATCCTTAGAAGAGGTTGAAACTCTAGTTGATGAAATAATGGGGATGCAGTTGATTACTCATCAAACTGGACCTGAAGGAAAAAAAGTTAGAAGAGTTTATATAGAAGAAGGATCAAATATTTCAGATGAATTGTATTTATCTCTTTTGGTAGATAGGCAGTCATCTCAAGTTAGTTTCATTGTATCAACTGAAGGGGGAGTTAATATAGAAGAGGTTGCAGAAGAAACCCCTGAGAAAATAACTACAGTTTCTATTGATCCAGATGCCGGTGTTACTGATGATGATGTAGAAAATTTATCTTCAGCTTTGAATTTAGATGGTGATTTAAAAGCACAAGGATCAGATTTATTTAGAAGCCTTTACACTGCTTTTGTTGAGAGCGATATGAGTCTTCTTGAAATAAATCCTTTAGTTATTACAGGAGAGAATAATATAATTTGTTTAGATGCAAAGGTTAATTTTGACTCTAATGCATTGTTTAGACATCCTGAATACCAAGAATTGATTGATCCTTCGGAAGAAGACGAGGCTGAATTAAAAGCATCAGAATTTGGTCTTAGTTATATTAAACTTGATGGTAATATAGGATGTCTTGTTAATGGCGCAGGTTTAGCCATGGCAACAATGGACATCATTAAACTTTATGGAGCGGAACCTGCAAACTTTTTAGATGTAGGAGGTGCCGCGACAAAAGAATTAGTAACCGAAGCTTTTAAAATTATCCTATCAGATAAGAATGTTGAAGGAATTCTAGTTAATATTTTTGGTGGCATTATGAGATGTGATGTTGTCGCTGAGGGTATTATTAGTGCAGCTAATGAAGTTAATATTTCAGTACCATTAGTAGTTAGGCTTGAGGGAACAAATGTAGACCTTGGAAAAAAGATTATCGAAGATTCTGATTTATCAATTATTAGTGCTTCAGATCTTGATGATGCATCGAAAAAGATAACAGAAGCTATATAGGAAAATAATATGTCAGTTTTAATAGATAAAAATACCAAAGTTATTTGTCAGGGTATAACAGGTTCTCAGGGAACTTTTCATTCACAGCAGGCCATCGAATATGGGACTAAAATGGTAGGCGGTGTTAAACCTGGGGCTGGAGGAAGTAAACACCTTGATCTACCAGTATTTGATAATGTTAAAGACGCAGTTTCAGAAACCGGAGCAAATGCATCAGTCATTTATGTTCCTCCTCCTTTTGCGGGCGCTGCTATTCTCGAGGCTGTTGATGCGGAAATAGATCTTGTCGTATGTATTACTGAAGGAATTCCTGTTTCTGATATGGTTAAAGTAAAAAAAGCTTTATCTAATTCAAAATCAAGACTTATTGGACCTAATTGCCCAGGTATTATTACACCTGATCAGTGTAAGATTGGCATTATGCCGGGTCATATCCATCAAAAAGGCACAGTTGGTATTGTCTCTCGCTCAGGTACATTAACTTATGAAGCTGTTGGTCAAACTACTGCATGTGGTTTAGGTCAATCAACTTGTATTGGTATCGGCGGTGATCCTGTTAATGGCACCAATTTTATTGATTGCTTAGACTTATTTCTTTCAGATAATGAAACAGAGTCAATTATTATGATTGGTGAAATAGGAGGTACAGCTGAGGAAGAAGCTGCTGAGTTTTTAAAAAATTCAAAAATAAAGAAACCTATTGTTGGCTTTATAGCAGGCTTAACTGCACCGCCCGGAAGAAGAATGGGTCATGCTGGTGCAATTATTTCTGGCGGTAAAGGAGGAGCTGATGATAAGATTGAAGCCCTGAAAGATGCAGGAGTTGTAATTTCAAATTCACCAGCAGGATTAGGTAAAACTTTATTAAATGTATTAGGAAAATAATATGACAGATAGTTATGATATTGCAGTTATTGGTTCAGGACCAGGTGGTTATGTTTGTGCTATAAGGGCTGCACAACTTGGTTTAAGTGTAATATGTATTGATAAAAGAGGAAGCCACGGAGGAACCTGCTTAAATGTTGGTTGCATTCCATCTAAAGCTTTACTTCATGCATCTGAGTTATTTATAGAAAAGAGTAAATTTTCCTCTATGGGGATTGAAGCTGATAATATTTCTTTAAACTTAAGTTCAATGATGACTTACAAGGAAGAAGGTGTTCAAGGAAATGTTAAAGGAATAGATTTTCTCTTTAAAAAAAATAAGATTGAAAATATTTATGGCGAGGCGCAGATTATCGAAAATAATAAAATTTCAATCAATTTGAATGATGGCGATAATAAAGAGATTGAAGCTAAAAATATTGTTATTGCTACTGGATCAATTCCAACATCAATACCTGGTGTAGAAATTACTGGTAATAAAATTATTTCATCTACTGAAGCGCTTTCATTAAGTGAAGTACCTAATAGGCTAGTTGTTGTTGGAGGCGGGTATATCGGTCTTGAATTAGGCTCTGTTTGGTCAAGATTAGGGTCTGAAGTTACAGTTATAGAATATTTAGATAGAATTACTCCTGGAATGGATAATGAAGTTTCAGCAGCTTTACAAAAAATATTAGCAAAGCAAGGATTAAGTTTTTCTTTAAATTCACAAGTAGTATCTGTGACTGAAACTGGTTCAAATGTCTCTATTGCAGTAAAAAATAGAGAAAATAATGAGGAAGAAAATATTGAGGCTGATTATGTTTTGGTTTCTACCGGTAGGAAGCCATATATAGAAAATTTATTTAGTGATGGAATTGATATTGAAAAAACTGAAAATGGATTTATCAAAACTGACTCTCATTTAAGAACAAATTTGGACGGTATTTGGGCCATTGGTGATGTCGTCGAAGGACCGATGCTTGCTCATAAAGCCGAAGAGGAAGGAATTGCTGTAGCTGAGCTTATCGCAGGTAAGCCAGGTCATGTTAATTATGATATAATTCCAAGCGTGATTTATACAAATCCAGAGGTTGCATCAGTTGGTATGACAGAGGAACAGCTCAAAGAGAAATCGATCGACTATTCTATTGGAAAATTTCCTTTTATGGCCAATGGAAGAGCAAAAGTTAATAATACAACCGAAGGATTTGTTAAAATTTTATCATCGACAGACACGGATCAAATTTTAGGTGTTCACATAATTGGTGACCAAGCAGGTAATATGATTGGTGAGGCTGCAGTAGCTATGGAATTTGAGGCTACATCAGAGGACCTTGCCAGAATATGTCATGCCCATCCTACTCTTTCAGAAGCCATAAAAGAGGCCGCATTATCTGTAGATGGTAGAGCATTGCATATGTAATAAGTCTAATTTTGAATTTTATCATATTCCTGTTTGAGATAGTCATCATCTAATTTTGTATATATTTGAGTTGTATCAATTGATTCATGCCCAAGTAATTTTTGTATTTTTCTGATGTTAATTCCATTTTGTAGTAAATGTGATGCAAAACTATGTCTTAATGAATGTGGTGTAGCTTCAGAAGGAATTTTACCTGGATAAATCTTTATCAATTTTTTCATGCTTCGTTGAATATCTCTCGCTGTTAGTCCTGATTTATCTTGTGAAGTAATTTTCATAAACAAAGGATCATTATTAACGATCTCGATATTTGTTGAAGCTCTAAGAGCTTCAATATATTTGGATACTTTTTCTTTAATGATTGGAAGAATTGGTATGTAGCGCTCTTTTTTTCCTTTACCAATAACTTTTATCTGATCATTAAATGGTGTATCAGAAAATTTAAATTGTAAAACCTCTGATACCCTTAAACCTGTTGAATAAATAAAGTATATTACCGCTATATCCCTTCTATGTTGCCAGGAATTCCAATCTCTATCACTTTTGGATTGATCAGGATCAATAAATTTAAGAAAATTAATTAAATCCTCTTCTTTAAAAGTCTTGTTAGAGATTCTCTTATCATACTTAGTAGTTGATATTTTATTAAATGAGTGATTTTTCCAATTATTTCTTTCAGAGAGAAATCTAAAATAGTTTCGGAGTACTGATTGGCATCTTGCAAGACTTCTTTTACTTTTTTCTTTTTCTTTATATTTCTTTATACATCCATTTAAACATAGAATTTCAATCTTTCTTGAAATATCACCGTATTTTTTTAAAATTTCTTTACCAGAGAATATCTCACCTCGGAATTTTTTTTCAATATCATTAATAAGGTCTACATTATCTTTGTTTGAAAAAAAATCTTTATGGCCAATTGAAATATCTTTCGGCTCTTTATCTTCAAAGGTAAAATAATTATTAATCATTTCCTCTTTCAAAGTTTCATATTTCTTTGATTTTCCTAAATAGAAACTTTGATATGCTAAAAAATCAGTATCCAGAAAATTTTCTAAATCTTTAAGTGAAATATTGTTGCCAGTATATAAATAGCAGAAGTTAAGAAAATGAAAGATTGTTCTGCTATACTCATTGATAGTAAGTTGACTTTTATTTTGTAATATAAGGCTCTTAATATAATCTCTTGTTACTAACTCAAGATCTTTATCTACATATGAAAAATTAAGCGTTTTTGGATAATTAAGTTTTTCACTCTCTTTTTTCATCTCAGAGAATTTTTTGACCACTATCATTCCAATCATCAAGAAAAGCTTTTAATCCTTTATCTGTTAACGGATGATTCGCTAATTCTGATACAACTTGTGGAGGGAGTGTAGCAATATCTGCTCCATAAAGCGCAGCTTTTTTAACATGTTCTATATTTCTTACTGATGCCGCAAGAATTTCTGTTTTTAGCATGGGGTAATTATCATAAATAGTTTTAATATCGCGGATAAGGTCCATGCCATCTTCTCCAATATCATCCAGTCTTCCTATGAACGGAGATATGAATGTTGCACCAGCTTTTGCAGCCAATAAAGCCTGTGTAGCAGAAAAACATAAGGTAACATTTATCATAATTTTTTTATCTGATAATGCTTTACATGCTTCTAAACCGGCCCATGTTAGAGGAACTTTTATCGCTACATTCTTTGCTATTTTACTAAGTACTAATCCTTCCTCAATCATTCCTTCGGCATTTGTTGCCGTAACTTCAGCACTAACTGGCCCTGATGTTATAGAACAAATTTCTTTGATTACATCTTTAAAATCTCTACCTGATTTTGCAATTATAGAAGGATTAGTAGTTACCCCATCTACCATTCCTGATTTCGTAAATTCTGTAATGGCTTCAATATCAGCACTATCTATAAAAAATTTCATTTGCTATCCTGTTTATATATCTAAATTTAATTCCATATTCTTTTATTAATACAATATAATCTGATATTGCTAATGATTAAAATGAAAAAAGTTTCTGTATTACTTCCATCTAACACCAACAGCACATATGACTATTTGAGTCCAAGTTCATTAGAGTTAGGTACTTTGGTATCAGTGCCTTTTAGAAATAAGGAAATGAAAGGGATAGTTTGGTATGATAGTTCTGAGGACATTCCATTTGAAAAGTTAAAAAAGGTAAAAAAAGTATTTAATGAAATTAAGTTAGAAAAAAAATTAATCTCCTTTTTAGATTTTTTTTATAAATATAATTTAGTTCCTATTAGTAAATTATTTAAGTTGGTTATCCCTCAAGATAAATCAATAGAAGAAATCAGTGAGAAAAGTGATTTAGGGATTAATACAAATATTCCTTCTGAATCATCACTGAAATTAACTGAACTTCAACAAAATGCCGCAAACATACTTAAGAATTCTGTAAAAAAAAATACATTTGAACGTTTTTTGATAGACGGTGTGACTGGATCAGGAAAAACGGAAGTTTATTTTGAGGCAGTTAATGAGGTTGTAAAAAAGGGTAATCAAGTACTAATACTTTTGCCCGAAATTTCCTTAGTGGATTCATTAGTTGAAAGAGTCACTGAAAGATTTGGATTTGAACCATATGTTTGGCATTCTGAAACTAAAGTCGCAAAAAAAAAGAAGATATGGAAGGATATCTATAATGGTAAAGCTCAATTAGTTATAGGAGCTAGATCATCACTATTTCTTCCATTTAAAAATCTTGATCTAATTATTGTCGATGAAGAGCATGATATTAGTTACAAGCAGCAAGATCAGATTATTTATAATGCAAGAGATATGGCAATTGCCAGAGGTTCATTTGAAAACTCAACAACTGTGCTTGTATCAGCTACTCCATCATTAGAGTCATTGTTTAATGCAAAAGAAAAAAAATACTATCATCTCAATTTACCTAATAGAATTGGATCAGCTGGGATGCCATATATTAAGACAATAGATATGAGAAAAGAGAAAATGGAAAAAGACTCTTGGATTTCTCCTTCATTAAAATCAGCAATGCTTGAAACACTTGAGTCTGGAGAGCAGGTTCTCTTATTTATAAATAGAAGAGGTTATGCACCTTTAACAGTATGTAAAAGTTGCGGAGATAAAATCGGTTGCTCAAAATGTGATTCTTATTTGGTACATCACAAGACTAAAAACAAATTACTTTGTCATCAATGTGGTTATACAGAAGTCTTTTTAGATAAATGTAAAAGCTGTAAAACTGAAAATTCTTTTTTACAGTATGGTCCTGGTATAGAGAGATTATTAGAAGAAACAAATAAAATATTCCCGGATAAATCTGTAAGCTCTATTTCGTCAGATAATTCTAAAGATTTTCTCAAAACAATGGAATCATTGAGTAATGGTGAGATAGATATTATTATTGGAACTCAAATTATTTCAAAAGGATATCATTTGCCTAATCTGACATTAGTTGGAGTTATTGATGCCGATATAGGTCTTGCAAGTAGTGATTTAAGAGCTTCAGAACATACTTTTCAACTCCTTCAGCAAGTTTCAGGGAGATCAGGAAGAGACGAAAAAGAAGGGAAAGCTTTTATTCAAACCTATTATCCTCATCATCCAGTAATACATTCATTAGTGAATAATAGTAGAGATGAATTTACAGAAGCTGAATTATTTATGCGGGAAAGATCTGAATTACCACCATATGGTAGGTTAGCAAATATTACTGTTACCGATACAAGTGAAGAAAGATTAGTAAATTTTAATAACTACCTTAAATCATTAATTCCTAAATCAGATAGGATTAAAGTTTTTGGTCCAGCCCCAGCCCCCATAACAAAAATTAGAAACAGGTATCGTTATAAGTTTTTAATTAAAGCTAATAAGACATTAGATATTCAGAAATTTATTGAAAACTGGATTTCGGGAATTAAAAAACCTAATTCAATAAGGCTTTCAGTTGATATAGATCCTTATAATTTTTTATAAAGAATCTGTTTTCAGATATTGCATGCAAGGTACGCTTATGTTACGAGAAACATAGAATTATTTTTAAAATTATCTGGGAGTTCTTAAATAATAATATCTATTTAAATCAATAACTTACAGTAATTGGAATTTTACACATGAGTCAATCAAGTCAAGATCACACATCAGGAATATCAGGAAGATACGCTTTTGCCCTTTTTGAGCTTATTCAAGAAGATTATGATTTGAATGAACTAGATAAAATTAATGATGAACTATCAACTATTGGTAGTGCAATCTCTCAGAGTGAAGAGATGTCAAAGATAATTCAAAGTCCAATTTATAACGCCCAAGAACAATTTTCTGCAATGCAGTCAGTATTAGAAATACTCAATACATCAGAATTATTAACAAACTTTATTGGGGTTTTATGTCAAAATAGAAGATTATTTGTTTTACCTGATATGATCATTTCCTTTAAAGAGCTTTTGAATAATTTAAAAGGTAAAATGACAGCAACAGTTATTGCAAGTTCTGAATTAGATAAGAATCAAATGAATAATATAAAGAAAGTATTAGCAGATAATTATTCTCAAGAAATTGATATAGATCTAGAGATAGATGAGAAGATTTTGGGAGGACTTATAGTAAAAATAGGAAGTAAGATGATAGATTCATCCTTATTAACAAGACTTAAATTAATGCAATCAAATATGAGTGAGGTTTAATCATGGAAATTCAACCAGCAGAAATATCCGCTATTTTAAAGAAAAAAATTAAGGATTTTGGCAAAGATGCTGAAGTATCTGAGATAGGGCAGGTATTGTCAGTTGGCGATGGCATTGCAAGGGTTTATGGATTGGATAATATTGAAGCTGGTGAAATGGTCGAATTTCCTGGTGAAATCAAAGGTATGGCACTGAATCTTGAAGAAGATAATGTTGGTGTCGTTATTTTTGGTGATGATACTGATATTAAGGAAGGTGATACAGTAAAAAGAACAGGTGCAATTGTTGAAGTACCTATTGGAAAAGAGCTATTAGGCAGAGTCGTTGATGCGCTAGGTAACCCAATTGATGGGAAGGGCCCAATTAATTCATCTGAAAGTAAAAGAGTCGATATTAAGGCTCCAGGTATTATTCCTAGAAAATCTGTTAATGAACCAATGCAAACAGGATTAAAAGCAATTGATTCATTGATACCAATTGGAAGAGGTCAAAGAGAGCTCATTATTGGTGACAGACAAACAGGTAAAACGGCTATTGCAGTTGATGCAATTTTGAATCAGAAAGAAGTTAATAAATCCGATAATGAGTCTGAAAAATTATATTGTATATATGTTGCGATTGGCCAAAAAAGATCTTCAGTTGCACAATTAGTAAAAACATTAGAAGAAAATGGAGCAATGGAATATTCAATTGTAGTAGCAGCTACTGCATCTGAACCTGCTCCTTTGCAATATTTAGCACCATTTACAGGTTGTACTATGGGTGAATACTTCAGAGATAACTCAATGCACGCTCTAGTTGTATATGATGATTTATCAAAACAGGCTGTTGCTTATAGACAGATGTCTCTCTTATTAAGAAGGCCTCCTGGGCGAGAAGCTTATCCAGGCGATGTTTTTTATCTACATTCAAGATTACTAGAAAGAGCAGCTAAATTGAATGAAGATAATGGAGGGGGTTCTTTAACAGCCCTACCTATAATTGAAACACAAGCAAATGACCTTTCTGCATATATTCCAACAAATGTAATCTCAATTACTGATGGTCAAATCTTCTTAGAGACTGATCTTTTTTTCCAAGGAATTAGACCTGCTGTTAATGTTGGTCTTTCAGTTTCTAGAGTCGGTTCATCTGCACAAATAAAAGCAATGAAACAAGTTGCTGGATCGATTAAAGGTGAATTAGCACAATATAGAGAGATGGCTGCCTTTGCACAGTTTGGATCTGATCTAGATGCCTCTACTCAAAAACTCCTAGCTAGAGGTGAGAGATTAACTGAACTTCTTAAACAAAAACAATTTTCACCAATATCTACAAATGAACAGGTTGTTCTTCTATTTGCCGGCGTAAATGGATATATGGATGATATTGCCGTAAACCAAATTGGAGATTTTGAAGAAGGACTTCTTAATCACATAAGAAATAATTACATACAGATATTAGAAACTATTACATCAACTAAGAGTCTTGATGAAGAAACTGAAGCTACCCTTAAAAGTGCCGTTGAAGAATTTACTGCAAGTTTTAATTAATAAGTGAGAGATTGAATTGGCAAATTTAAAAGAATTAAGGAACAGAATTTCTAGCGTATCTTCTACTCAGAAGATTACTAAGGCTATGCAAATGGTTGCAGCTTCTAAATTGAGAAGAGCGCAAGAAAATGTTGAAACTGCTAGACCTTATTCTGATAAACTTGGTGATATTCTAAAGAATTTATCTGCGTCTTTTTCTGGCCAAGATAATGCTCCAGAACTCTTAGCAGGTAATGGTAATGATAAAAGTCATTTACTTATTATCGCCACTTCTGAAAGAGGCTTATGTGGTGGATTTAATACATCTATCGTGAAGTTAGCCAAAGAACATATTTTGCAATTAAAGGAAGAGGGAAAAGAAGTAAAACTGATTATTATAGGAAAAAAAGGAAAAGAATTACTCCAAAGAGATTTTGGACAAGAGATAATTGATATTTATGATTTCTCTGAAGTTAAAGATCTTGGGTTTATCGAAGCGGAGAAAGTTGCAGAAAATATTCTGTCACTATTTGAAGAAGGAAAATTTGATATTTGCAGCTTATATTTTGCAAAATTTGAATCAGTGTTAAGCCAAGTTCCTGTCTGTCAAAAATTAATTCCTTTTGATATTGAATCGGAAGTTAATGAAGAAAAAGATATTGAGAATATCTGCTATGAATATGAACCTGATGAGGAAGATATACTTAAAGAACTTTTACCAAAGAATTTATCGGTCCAAATTTTAAGAGCTTTACTAGAAAATGTTGCTAGTGAATTTGGAGCAAGACTTACTGCTATGGATAATGCAACAAGGAATGCTTCAGATATGATTGATGACCTAACTATTACATATAATAGATCGCGTCAGGCATCCATCACATCAGAATTGATAGAAATTATTTCAGGTGCTGAGGCACTATAATTAAAAGAGGTTAAATTATGAGTGAAATTAATCAAGGAAAAGTTGTCCAAATAATGGGAGCTGTTGTTGATGTTAAATTTAATGATCATCTTCCCGCTATATTAGATGCTTTAGAAATAGAGCAGGATGGAAAAAAATTAGTTCTTGAAGTTGCGCAGCATCTTGGAGAGAATTCAGTAAGAACAATTGCTATGGATACTACAGAGGGTCTTAAAAGAGGACAGTCTGTTGAGAGTACTGGTGCGCCAATATCAGTTCCTGTAGGAGAGGAAACATTAGGTAGAATAATTAATGTTGTTGGTGAACCTGTCGATCAAAAGGGAGAACTAAAAGCAACTCAAAAAAGACCCATTCATCAAAATGCCCCTGAATTTGTTGATCAATCAACTGAGAAAGAGATTTTGGTAACAGGTATTAAAGTTGTTGATTTACTATGTCCTTATTCTAAAGGTGGAAAAATTGGTTTATTTGGAGGCGCTGGAGTTGGTAAAACAGTGCTAATTATGGAATTGATTAATAATATTGCTAAAGCTCATGGCGGTTATTCAGTTTTTGCTGGTGTAGGCGAAAGAACCCGTGAAGGTAATGATCTGTATTGGGAAATGATTGAGTCTGGGGTTAACAAAGAAGGTGGAGGAGATGGATCTAAGTGTTCACTTGTTTATGGTCAGATGAATGAGCCTCCAGGAGCACGTGCAAGAGTTGCTCTTTCCGGACTTTCTGTAGCTGAGCATTTTAGAGAAGAGGGTCAAGATGTTCTTTTCTTTGTTGATAATATCTTTAGATTTACTCAAGCAGGTTCAGAAGTTAGTGCTCTTTTAGGAAGAATCCCTTCAGCTGTTGGTTACCAACCAACTTTGGCAATTGATATGGGAAATCTTCAAGAAAGGATTACATCTACTAATAAAGGATCCATCACTTCTGTACAGGCAATTTATGTGCCTGCCGATGACTTGACTGATCCTGCTCCTGCAACATCTTTTGCACATTTAGATGCTACTACTGTTTTATCAAGAGCTATATCAGAAAAAGGTATTTATCCAGCTGTTGATCCGCTTGATTCCAATAGTAGGATTCTTGAGGCCGATATAGTTGGTGAAGAACACTATAATGTTGCAAGAGAAGTACAAGAAATTCTTCAAAAATATAAATCTCTCCAAGACATTATTGCTATTCTAGGTATGGATGAGTTAAGCGAGGAAGATAAATTAACCGTTGCAAGAGCAAGAAAAATTGAAAGATTCTTCTCCCAACCTTTCCATGTTGCTGAAGTATTTACTGGTTCTCCAGGAATTTTAGTTGATATAAATGACACCATTAAGGGCTTTAAAGGTTTATGCAATGGTGATTATGATCACTTGCCTGAAGCGGCATTTTATATGGTAGGTACAATTGAGGATGCTATAAAAAAAGGCGAAGAATTAGCTAAGGAAGAATAATTATGTCCTCAAAACTAAATTTCGATTTTGTTTCACCAATGTCATCAATTTTTTCAGGGGAAGTGGATGGTATTTTAATTCCTGCTAAAGAAGGTGATGCTGAAATCCTTCCTCAGCATGCCCCTTTTATGACAGCTTTAAGAGTTGGTGTTGTTGAAATTAAGCTAACAGATTCAGAAAATTTAAAATTTCTTATCGATGGAGGATTTGCTGATATTGCACTTGATCAAGTTACTTTATTAGCAGAGAGGTCATTTGACTTAGTTAAATCATCTAAGGAAGATTTTGATAAGATTATTAATGATATAGCAAAAGATATTGAAAAAAGTGAAGATGATAGAGAAAAAGAGGATTTATTAATCAAAAAAGAAATCCTTGAAGCTAATTACTCTTAATTTTATCTTTTATAGGTGAAAATTTTTCTATAAGTTTTAAATATAATTCTTTTTTAAAATCTACAACTAGATCAGGCATTTCTTCTATATCTCTCCATGCCCACTCATCAAATTCAGCTATATGACTGTTTAGGTTAAAATCACTATCGTCACCTTTAAAGATCATAAGGAACCATTTTTGTTTTTGTCCTTTGAATTTTCCTCCTAAGGCTTTCCCAATTAGTTCAGAAGGTAAATTATATTCTAGCCACTCATCTAAAGTAAAAATAATCTCTGCTGAAGTTGTACCAGTTTCTTCTTCTAATTCACGATATGCTGCATTTTCAGGACTTTCACCAATATCTATACCCCCTTGTGGCATTTGCCATAAGTTTTTCTCGTTAGGCCTCACTCCAATGCCAATTTTGCGTTTGCCTGTCCAAATTTTTCCGTCATCTCTGGCTAAAATAATTCCAACAGCCTTTCTTAATCCCAAATTTTTATTCATTTTATTCTCGATAATTTAAATCTTTAATAATAGATCATTCATTATTTCTACCGCTAAATTCAGTTGGGTGTCCTCACTGCTATCTAAAGGTATATATGCGGATGATCCTGATTCAGATTTGTCGTTTGAATCCTTTTTTATAAATTCATTTAATTGTGTTTCCCCTACTTCATATATTTCGGGATTATTTTCCTTTGTAGGTTCTTGCTTTATTACAAAATCAGGTTCAATTCCTTCCGCCTGAATAGATCTTCCTCTAGGAGTAAAATATTCAGCAGTTGTTAATTTTAAGGCTCCAAGATTTTTAGAATTTGGGAAATAAAGATTATTTTTATTTATAGGATAAAGTGTTTGTACTGAACCCTTTCCGAAGGTTCTGGTTCCAATAATTATTGCTCTATTGTGATCTTGAAGAGCGCCAGCTACAATTTCTGACGCTGAAGCAGAACCACCATTTACTAAAATAATAAGAGGTTTTTGATTTATAAAGTCACCTCTTTTTGCTTCAAAAGAATTAATTTTTTCTTCAAATCTTGGTCTTTTTGTAGAAACAATTTCTCCATAATCAAGAAACATATTAGCTACTTCAATTGCTTGTTTCAGTAATCCTCCAGGATTTCTTCTCAGATCTAAAATATACCCTTTAATAGATGGGTTTTTATTGTTCTCATGAATATAGAGTTCTTTATATAATTTTTCAGATGTTCTCTCATTGAATGCAGAAATTCTAATGTATCCAATATTATTATTTTTCCCTTTAATTTCACTTTTAATTCCAGGTATTTGTATAATGTCTCTTATAATTGTTATATCAAAAGCATCATCTTTTTCCTTACGAACAACAGTTATTGCTACTTCTGTATTAGGTTTTCCTCGCATAAGATCAACTGCATCATTGAGGTTTTTACCAAATATTGGCTCTTTATTGATATGAGTAATATAATCCCCTGCAATCATGCCGGCCTTTTGTGCCGGTGTTTCATCAATTGGACTGATTACTTTTATTACGCCATTTTCCATAGTAACCTCTATTCCAATACCACCAAATTCTCCACTTGTATCATTTTGTAGATTGGCAAAATCTTTTGGTGTTAAATAAACTGAATGAGGGTCTAAAGATTGCAGCATCCCATTAATTGCAGCCTCAACTAATTCACTTTGTTCCGTTGACTCGATATATTCCTTATCAACTAAATCTATAACTTTATTTAACAAATCTACATTCTCTCTCTCTAGTGTTTTTCCTTCTAGAGATAAGGAATTTAGAATTATTAGACATAAAATTGTAAATATAGATTTATTATAAGTTTTTATTAGCATTATTTGTGATAGGGGTGTTTGTTAATAATCGTTATTGACCTGTAGATCTGTTCCAAGAGCATCATTTTAAACATCTTATGGGGCCATGTTAAGTCCCCAAATGAAATTATCTTATCAAAATCTCCGAAATATTTTCTATCGATACCCTCAGATCCACCAATAAAAAAATTAATATTCTGATTAATATCTGCTTGATCAAGAATGCATTCTGAAAATTCGACTGAGTTTAATTTTGAGCCCTCTATATCAAGAAGAATGTTTACTGCTTCTTTTTCTTTTTGGCCTATTAATTTTTTAGTTTCCTCATCTTTTTTTTCAGTAGCATTTTTTTTATTAGAATTTTTAATTTCCTTATAAATAATTTCTTTTAGACCAATACTTCTTCCTAGATTTTTGATTCTTTTTTCATAATCTCTAACAACATCTTGGAATAAATTATTCGAACTACCAATATAAATAATAGTTATTAACATAAGTATATTTAGTTTGTTTCTATATTAGTTTGCCATAATTTTTCTAAATTATAGAACTCACGAACTTCTTTTCGAAAAATATGTACAATTACATCTCCACTATCAATAAGAACCCAATCACTCTTGTTAATACCTTCTGCTTTAATGTTTTTTATTCCATCTTTTTTTAGTTCAGTAATTAGATTTTCTGATAATGAACCTACATGTCTATTTGATGTCCCAGTAGCAATAACTAAAAAATCAGCAATATCTGATTTTCCTTTTAAATCTATCGAAATAATATCTAAGGCTTTATTATCTTCTAACTGAGTTACAATATTATCTAAGGTTTTATCCATCTTTTAGCTTTCTAATTTGACTTGAGGAAATATCACTCATAGGACCTGGAATAAAGGTTATTACAGGTGGTTTAAATTTTGTAAAACCTTTCTGATTATTACTACCGATTATTTTTGCTCTTTCTTTTATTAAGTCTAGCTTATTTGATTCAATCTCAAAGGATGGTCTTGGATAAATTGCTATTGGAATTAAATCCAAAAATTTCTCCCAATCCTTCCATTGAGAAATTTCTGCAGCACAGTCAGAGCCCATAACCCATACAAAATTTACATCTGGATATAATTCCATAATTTTTGAAACAGTATCTATACTGTATTTTGTCTTATATTCTTTTTCAAAATCACTAACAAAGAAATTATTTTTTTTTGCAATATCCCTTGCACTCATAAATCTGTCATGAAAGTCCATAATGTCTTCATCTTCTTTAAGCGGATTGGACATAGATACTAACCAAATAACTTGATTTAAATTAAGTTCACTTAAAGCATTTTTTGAAACTTGAAAATGCCATTCATGTGCTGGATTAAAAGAGCCTCCAAATAGGCCAATTTGTGATCCAGGTTTTATTGGTAAAATATAATTATTCACTAGAGTATCATCACTAAGGTCTTATTTGGCCTGAACCACGAACTATATATTTAAAACTAGTTAATTGTTCTACACCTACTGGCCCTCTGGCATGAAATCTTCCTGTTGCAATACCAATTTCTGCTCCCATACCAAATTCACCGCCATCTGCAAACTGAGTAGATGTGTTATGCATAACTATCGCACTATCAACTTCTCTCATAAATTTTTCTGCAATATCATTATCTTCTGTAATTATTGAGTCTGTGTGATTAGTTGAATACTCACCAATATGTGAAATTGCCTCCTCTACGCCATCAACTATCTTTACGCTTATAATTGCCTCAAGATATTCAGTTGACCAATCTTCATCATTTGCAGAAATTATATTATCAGTTAATTTGAGAGTTTCCTCACATCCTCTTACCTCACATCCACTATCTTTCAATGAATTTACTAGTAAAGGAAGAAAAGACTTATCACTATTTTTATCAATTAATAATGTCTCGGCAGCACCACAAATACCTGGTCTCCTCATTTTTGCATTAATTATAATATCTTTAGCTTTTGTCAAATCTGCACTTTTATCGACATATAAGTGACATATTCCTTCCAAATGGCCAAACACAGGTATTTTAGCTTCATTCTGAACTCTTTCTACAAGACTTTTACCACCGCGCGGGACAATAACATCAATATTTCCATTTAATCCTCCTAAAAGAAGACCGACCGCCTCACGGTCTGTAGTTGGTATAATTTGGATAGAGTGTTTTGGTAAATTGGAAGCCTCTAATCCTTGAACCAAAAATTTATGTATAGCATTAGAGGAATGGAAGCTTTCTGATCCTCCCCTTAAAATAACTGCATTTCCAGCTTTAAGACACAATGCTCCAGCATCAGCAGTAACATTTGGTCTGCTTTCATAAATTACTCCGATAACTCCTAAAGGAGTTCTTACCCTAGAAATATCAAGACCATTAGGCCGTTGCCATCTTCCTATTTCTTCTCCAACGGGATCATTTAGCTCTACAATAGATCTCAGACCGTTACTTATAGAAGAAATTCGATCTTTATCTAAATAAAGACGGTCTAGAAAGGAATCTGATATTCCTTTTTCTTCAGCTTTTTTCATATCAGTATTGTTGGCCTTAAGAATTTCGTCTTGGTTGTTTTCAATAAGTTCAGCCATATTCATTAAGGCTTGATTTTTTTTGTCTTCACTTGCCATGGATAGTGCGTTAGATGCTTTTTTTGCATCATTACCAATCTTAGTTAATTGTAATCTTATATCTTCATTCATTAGTCTTCATCCATATTTCCAGAGTAAAATAAATTATTTCTATGAATTACTTCCGTCTTAGTAAGATAGCCTAAAATTTCTTCAATTTCTTCAGATTTTTTACCAATTATTTTAGATAAATCATTTGAATTGAAATTAGTTAAGCCCCTAGCTACTTCTTTATCTCGAGATTTAATTGTAACAGTATCACCTTTATCAAATTCACCATCAAAATTAATAATTCCCGCAGATAGAAGACTTTTACCATTTTTAAGAGCTAAGTTAGCTCCGTTATCAATATTTATTTCTCCCGATGGTTTTATACTTCCAGAAATCCAGCTTTTAAGAGCACTCAGGTTTTTATTTTGAGATTGGAAAACAGTTCCAATTCCATCATTTAGTGAAGATAGGATAGGGTTTTTTACTCTACCTGAAGAAATAATCATTTGGCAGCCACTCTTAGTAGCTATTTTTGCAGCTTCAATTTTTGTTATCATACCGCCTCTACCTAATTCTCCTGCCTCACCTGCCATATCAGTAATGCTCTTATCTATAATTTCCACATTACTAACTAATCTGCTTTCTTCATTAGAGGGATCTCTCTCATAGAGACCTTCAACATTGGATAACAGGATTAAGCAATCCGCACCAACCATTCCAGCTATTCTAGCTGCTAGTCTATCATTATCTCCATACCTGATCTCGGATGTAGCTACCGTATCATTCTCATTTATTATTGGAATATATTTTTCTCGCAATAATTCTTCTATTGTTGATCTAGCATTTAAAAATCTTTTTCTATTTTCTGTATCTTCAGCAGTTATTAATATTTGCGCAGCATTAAGATCAAACTTACTTAAAGATTCTTTCCAAGAATTTATTAATTTTATTTGGCCAATTGAAGAAGCGGCCTGACTTTCTGCTAAATTAAATTTCTCTTTTGTTTTATCTAATTCAATTTTTCCTAATTCTATAGCGCCTGAAGAAACTACTAAAGTTTCTATACCCCTTTTTTTTAATGACAAAATATCTTCACTAATATTATTCAAGAAATTGTTATTCACTCCTTTATCTTTATCAATAAGAAGTGAGGAGCCAATTTTCACCACCATTCTATTTATTTCTTTTATTTTCATGGTTGCCAACCTTTTATATCATCATCTTCAGTTTTTGAGATATTATCATGCAATATTCTAAGTATCGAAGTAATTCCTTTTCCGGTTACAGAAGACATCTTGAAAACATCTTTATTAGTATAATCTTTTAAAATAATTAATTTTTCATCTAATTTTTCTTCATTAATAGAGTCTGACTTAGATAAGACAATAATTTCTTTTTTCTCATCTAATTCTTTAGAATATGCTGATATCTCATTTCTAACAGTTTTCCATGAATTAATTACATCAGTGTCATTTGCATCGATCAAATGAAGAAGCAAATTACATCTTTCAATATGCCCAAGAAATCTATCACCTAGACCCTTGCCTTCATGGGCGCCTTCGATTAACCCAGGGATATCAGCAATTACTAACTCATTATCATTATATTTTGCTATACCAAGAACTGGGTTTAGTGTTGTAAAGGGGTAATCAGCAATCTTAGGCTTTGCTTCACTCACAGTTGATATTAAAGTTGATTTACCGGCATTGGGTAATCCAATTAAACCAATATCGGCAATAAGTTTTAATCTAAGCCATATCCATTTTTCTTGACCATTTTCTCCATCATTAGCAGTTCGTGGTGTTTGGTTTTCTGAGCTCTTAAAATGCGCATTACCGAACCCTCCATTCCCACCTTTTAGAATAGTGAGAGATTGATCTTTATTAACAACATCTGCAATGACCTCTTCATTATCCTCTTCCAATATTAATGTACCCCTTGGAACTTCAATAATTGTATCCTCGCCTGATCTACCAGTTTTATCACTTCCCATTCCTGGACTACCATTTTTTGCTTTAAAATGTTGTCTATATCTATAATCAATTAAAGTATTGAGCCCATCAACGCATTTGATAATGATATCGCCTCCTTTACCACCATTCCCGCCGTTTGGACCTCCGAATTCAACAAACTTTTCTCTACGAAAACTTACACAACCGTTTCCGCCGTTTCCAGATTGAATATGTATTTTTGCCTGATCAAGGAATTTCATAACCATGCTCGCAAAGTTAATTAAATATTATAGTGATTAAGTTGAAACTTTTCTAGTTTGTAGCTTCTGGACTTGGCTTTACAGAAACTACCGGTCTTCCATTTTGTGTTTTTGAAAAATCCACAGTTCCTTGAATTAAAGAGAAGATTGTATGATCTTTTCCTAAGCCAACATTTTTACCTGGCTTCCACTTTGTTCCTCTTTGACGAATAATAATATTTCCGGGAATAACATTTTCCCCTCCATATTTTTTAACACCAAGTCTTCTTCCAGCTGAATCTCTTCCGTTCCTTGATGAACCGCCTGCTTTCTTGTGAGCCATTTTTTACTCCTTTGAACCTTTATTAGTTTTTTTTGGTTCCGATTTAGCCTTTTTATCAGATTTTTTTGGTTTGTCTTCAGTTTTTTTTGATTTTGTGGCTACTTTTTTTGGAGCTGCTTTTTTTGGAGCTGCTTTTTTTGGAGCTGCTTTTTTTGGAGCTGCCTTTTTTGTTGTTGTCTTCTTTTCTTCGGTATCGGAGGCTTTTGTTTTCCCCTGAGAAGCATTTATACTTAAAATCTTTAAATTTGTAATATTTTGTTTATGACCTTTTTTTCTTCTGTAATTATGTCTTCTTTTTTTCTTAAAGACTGTAATTTTAGCAGCCCTGGAGTGATCCATAATCTCTGCCTCTACACTTGCACCTTTAATTAATGGATCTCCGACAATTGGTTTTCCTTTGTCCGATATGATTAAGACCTCATTTAACTTGATCTTTTTACCAGTGTCTTCAGATAATTTTTCGACAGAAATAATATCATCCTTTGATACTTTATATTGTTTACCACCAGTTTTAATAACAGCGTACATTTTCAACCCATTCTTATTACAAATTAATGTGTGGCGCGACTATAACCCTAGGATGGTTTGTGTCAAGTTTTATGATGGCAAAAAATTATCCTATACCTTGGGTTTGGAATAATTTAAAAATGCTAAAGGTAAGATACATAAAAAAGCTGTTATTAGGTAAATTGAACTAACAGTTAAATTAAAGAAACCGTCAAATATACCAGCAAAAGTTTCACCAATAATTCTTGAAAAATGCCTTGTACTCATAAAAATAGCAAATATTGATGCCGCATAAGATGATAAAGAAAATTTCATACATAAAGCTAAGACAGCAGTTAATGCAAATGAATTAAAAAATGAAAAGGCAAGCAATATGCCTATTCCAAAAAACTCATTTATTATGATATTTGTTTGAATTGCAATTAATAAACATAGAAAACTAAGAGATACATGTGATATCTTTATAATTAATTGTGAATTTACTTTATCAGAAAGATATCCACCCAAAAGTGCAGCTAAAATTCCACCATAAAGTGCGACCGACCTATAAAATGTTAAGTCGAATGATTTCCAGTCAGCATAATTTGTATAAAGATATGAAATTGATGAGAAATGTATACCTGAAGCAAGATTTGAGGTAATACAAAATAAAATTAATAAAAAAATATGTTTTTGATTAATAGTCTTAATAATAAAAAGGATAGTATCTTTAAATTTGAATGGAGATAATTCGTTAGTATTAATCTTGGTTCCAAACGAAAGGTATTTATCTGTTTGTTTCTCTCTAAAAATTGAAAGAAGGACACCCGCTAAAAAAATAAAAAACCCAATAAATGCGATTGCATTTATCAGGCCATAATTTGTCATGATATAAGCTGAAGAAATACCTGACAAACTTAAGCCGAAAGTTCGAAAGGCCCACATTAGTCCATTAACAGTACCTCTTTCATTATCATTTAAAATATCTATTGCTAGTCCATCTGTTGAAACATCAAGAATAGAAGTAGCAAGTAAAGTTGAAAAAAAAGTAATTCCCAGTAGCAATGGATCGATTTCATTTTTTGAAAGTATTGCCGCGATAAATATTGTTATACTCATAAAAAGAATAGATAAAATTATCCAAGATCTTCTTTTACCCATGTTTGATTCTGAATAGTAATCAACAAAAGGTGCTATTATAAATTTCAATGACCATGGTATTGATGAAATTGCAGTAATTAGAGCTATATCCTTAATTGTAAAGCCGTTACCAGTTAACCAATCTTGTATAGAAAAATAAATGAGACCCTGAGGTATTGCCTGAAGGAAATATAAGGAACATAGGTAAGTTCTTTTATATTTTTGTATATTTAGATTTAACAAAATCTATTTTATTCCTTTAATTTTGCTCTTCTTCTTGATCTTTTACTTTTTGTGATATTTCTCTTTCAATACCTAATGCAAAATCAGAAACATATGGATTAGTCAGTCTTTCCTGACCAAAGGTAGAAAGAGGGCCATGACCAGGGATAAATGTCATATTGTCTCCAAGAGGCCATAATCTATTTACAATTGAATTTACTAATTCTTCATGATTACCTCTCGGAAGATCAGATCTGCCAATTGATCCCTGGAAGATTACATCTCCGACAACTGCTAATTGAGACTGTTCATGGAAGAAAATAATATGACCTGGAGTATGACCTGGACAGTGTCTGACACCTAGAGTTTGATTACCAACTTTAACTTCATCGCCATTTTCAAGATATCTGTCAGTTTTGAAAACCTTGGCACCATGTAGGCCAAATTTTTCTCCCTGCTGAGCAAGGCTTTCCATCAAGAAAAGATCTTCTTTATGAGGACCTTCAATTGGAACATTAAGAATTTTAGAAAGTTCGTGAGCTCCGCCAGCATGATCTAGGTGTGCATGTGTTATCAATATTTTTTCGACAGTTACATCATTTTCCTCAATTGCTTTTAGAATATTATCAAGATCTCCGCCTGGATCAAATACAGCTCCCATAGAAGTTTCTAAACACCAAACAATAGAGCAATTCTGTTGAAAGGGCGTAACAGGAACAACAATTGCCCTAACTGTTTTTTCTTGAGGACCTTTAGTCATAACTTATGAGAAAATCTCTTCTAAAAAATTACTCATTGCTTCCCAAGATCTTCTATTTGCATTTTCATTAAACGCCATCCCATCCTCAGGAGCATTTGCTAAAGGATTAGTAAATGCATGGGATGTTCCCCCATAGGCATGAATTTGCCAATCTGCATTTACAGCTGTTAATTCGTTAGCTAGGCCATTCACAGATTCGTGAGGAACCATAGGATCATCATTTCCATGAAGAACTAATATTTTTGAGCTAATTTTATTACCATCAGTATTTCCTGGAGGATTGAATAATCCATGAAAAGACACTACGCCTGCAACGCTTGAACCGGTTCTTGCAAGATCAAGAACACATAATCCACCAAAACAGAAACCAATTGCAGCTGATTTATTTGCATTAACTCCTAATTGATCAATCACTGTTTGATGAGCCAGATTTATTCTTCTTTGAAGCATTTCACGGTCATCAAGGACAGCCTGCATCAATTCCATATTTTCTTCTGGTGTAGAGCCTGTCTTCCCTTCTCCATACATATCAACAGCAAAACCAGAGTAACCTAATTGATTCATCATTTTCGCTTTCTCAAGAGTAAAATCATCTCTTCCTGCATATGTTGGAACTACAAGTACAATAGGATTGCTAGCTGGATTTTCAGTTGGAAATAAAATGCCCTCTAATCTTATATCATTATCATAATAATCTATTTGCTGACTCATTATACTCTCCTATTATTCTGGCATAGAACCTGAGGCAACAGACATAGCATTATCTACCCTTAGTTGAGCGCCATTCATAAATTTAGATTCATCAGATGCAAGATATAATGCTGCATAAGCTATGTCATTTGGTTCACCTTGCTTGCTTGCTGGAGCATCCTGATTAGGTGCACCGCCAAATTTAGCTTCCATTTTCTCTGGTACACTTTCAACCATGGGAGTAATAATTCCTGATGGATGAATAGAATTACATCTAACTCCATTTTTCTTTAAACCACAATGAACTGCTACAGCTCTAGTATAAGCTTCAATAGCTCCTTTTGCTGCACAATAAGCGGCAACATAAGATTCGCCCTGTACGGATGCGATTGAACACATGTTAACAATTGACCCACCGCCAGATTCGGCCATTACTGGTATAGAATATTTACACCCAAAGAAGGTACTATCCATATGAACGGCCATCGTTTTTCTATATTCTTCGGTTGTTTGATTTTCTGGATCACCAACTTCAACTATACCTGCATTATTAACAAGAACATCTAATTTACCGTGAAGGTTAACAGTATCAGAAATTATTTCTTTCCATCTTTCTTCATCCGTTACATCTTGCTGCATAAAAGTAGCTCCAATTTTATCAGCTAACTCTTGACCTTTATCAGCAGCAACATCGGTAAGTATAACTTTTGCGCCTTCTTTAGCAAATAATGTTGCATCTGCTGCGCCTAAGCCCATAGCTGCTCCAGTTATTATTGCAACCTTGTTTTCAAGTCGTCCTGTCATATTGTTCTCCTAATTAAATTAATTTTTTGTTTGGTTAATATATTTGTCAACTATTTGATGTAAATGTCTTGCTCTAGATTCTTGATAATTTCCAAGAGTCTGAGCCCCCTTAGGGCTAGCTTTAAATCCTCTAGTTTGAGAAAGAAGGTTATTAGTGTCTTGATCATATACTGCTCCAAGATAACCAGTTCCCTCACATAATGTATAGCTATCATCAATATCCAGATAATGTGGTTCTGGAGGAAGTGGATGATCTTCACCCTCTACTTTGGGTCTTAAAAATAATAGATCAAAAATTGCATGATCTACTCCATCTGGTCTAAATCTATAAACCATGGGAAGTTGAAGACCTGGAAAAAAGAAAGCGTTAGGGAAAACAAAATATTCAATTGAGTCTATAGTCTCAGTAACTGTAAGATGTGAAAAATCTGATTTATATTTTTCTCCCATCTCCTCCTGTACAATTCTAGCATATACTTCTCGAGCAGTACTACCTTCAGGAACTTTGACTGTTCCTGAATTATCATCGAGTTTTCTTCCTAATAAAATATCCAAAATCTCTTGTTGACTTGGTCTATTTTCAACAATATGTGGGCTTGTATACCCTATTGTATGAATAAAGCGTGAGACATGATCACCAAAAATATCATAATCTGCATTGGCATCACCTGCGGTATAAACACCTTCAGAATGAGTTTCAAGCACATGATATGCCTCTAAAAAAGCTTCCGCTGCCGCCTTCCAATTGCATGGAAGTTTTTTGGTGACATGTGTTTCAATATACCTATCTTCAAGATTCCAGTTTTTAAAATGTTCAGGCAAGACACCTAAATAATCATTTAAAGGGTTAGCATTTTGGTCAAAATTTATAAAAACAAACCCGCCCCATGTATCGCATTTTAGTTCTGGAAGATTATACTCTTCCTTATTGACATGAGGAAAATCCCAATCACAAGGAAGGTATTCTAATTTACCAGAAAGGGACCATGTCCAGCCATGAAAAGGGCATTTAAGTTCTTTACATACGCCAGAAGTACCTGATGGCTTTAATTGAGTTCCTCTATGTAGACATGAATTATAATATGCTTTTATTTCATTATTATTTGATCGGACAATTACTGCTGATAAATCAGCAACATCATAAACATAATAATCACCTACTTCAGGTATATGATCTACATGACAAGCCCACTGCCAGACTTTAGACCACATTTTATTATTTTCTTCCTGTGCAAAATCTTTTGAAATATATCTTTCAAAAGGTATATCTGCATCTCCAATGAATTCATAAGATTCCTCAAGAATAGCATCAGGCGCTCCAGTACAATCTCTACTTACCAATTCTTTAGTAGATGGATGGTCTGGACATCTTGCCTCACCAGGCTTCAGGTTTTTAAGTTCACTCATTAAATTAAGCCCCCTAATTTCATAAATGACGATATATTAATATTTGCTTATTCTAAATGATAATTTTCAAAATTATGATTTATTTACAAAAAATCGTCAATATTCTTGTATTTTTTACAAAAAAATAATTTTTACTTCAAATTAATTATTTTATCTATATCCTCATTTAAACATAATGTGGGAGAGGGTTTATGAAAAAAGTATATATTTTTCTTATTGCTTGTTTTTTAATTAGTACAAGTAATGTTATCGCTGATGAAGGCGATATTCAATCTAGTTCGTCAAATAATAATAATATTTCAAGTTCTAGTCTTGAAGAGATAGTTGTGACTGCAAGAAAAAGAGAGGAAAGCCTTTTGGATATTCCTGAATCTGTAGTGGCTATATCAGGAGATACTATTACACAGCATAATATGAAAACTCTTGATAAGATTGGAATGACAGTTCCTAACTTCAATCTTAATACAAGAACAGATGGATGGCCAAATGTAACAATGAGAGGCCTTGGCGCATTTAGTTTAACTCAGGGCGTAGGTTTTTATCTTGACGATATTCAACTTTTTGGTGATGCAACTTCAAGATTTGGTGATTTAGATAGAATTGAAATCTTAAAGGGACCCCAAGGTGTATTATATGGTGGAAGTAATATTGGTGGTGCTATTAAGTTTATAAGCACAAGACCATCTCCAGACGAAACATCAGGCCGATTGAAATTAATGGTTGGTGAACAAAATTCGATTGATATTGAGGGCTCTATTAATATTCCAATTGGAGATGATTGGGCAATAAGATTATTTGCTTTTTCAAGAGAAGACGATGGCTTTATGTATAATCCAAGTACAAATGACGACAGCGTAGCTGGTTATGAAGAAAGTGGAGGGCGACTATCAATAGCCGGACCAATTTCTGATAATCTTTCTCTTTATGCTTCTATAAGATCAAATCAATATGATGGTCCAAATAATAACTGGGCATTAGAAAGAGGTACTCCTCCGAACTTTGAATATCCATTCATAAATGATATTGATACTCCATCTAATAATGACAAAGAAACAATCGGTGCTCATTTAGAGCTAGTTTGGGAGTTTGATGGTTTTGATTTGACTTCTATATCTTCTTATACCGATACCGAAGCTAAAAGACTTACTGATGTTGATCTTCAACCAGAATTATGGTTAGACGCTCGTCAAGATGAAACTTTTGAAGCTATGACTCAAGAAATTCGTCTTACATCAACAACGGATAGTAATTTACAATGGCAAATGGGACTTTATACATCAAATATGGAATGGGTAGAAAGAGCCACAACAAGATTTGGTCCAGGTACAGTAATTTGTTTTTGTGACCTTACAGTACCAGCAAAACAGGATGATACAGAAACTACTCATTTAGCTGGTTTTGGTAACATAACTTATACAACTGGCCCTTGGGAAATTGGATTAGGAGTAAGAATCGACTCATGGGAAAGAGAAAAGGTTGTACCAGCTAATGTTACAGAAAGTGGTCTTCCGCACGCTAATAAAGTTGACGGTACTGAAGTTCTTCCAAGAGTATCCATTTCAAGATCTTTAGAAAATGACTCAATGGTTTATTTGACAGTTGCTAAAGGTTATGAGCCTGGAGGTTTAAGACATGAGCCTGTTACTTTTGATAATCAAGGCAATCCATCTTTATCTACATATAATAAAGAAGAGGCTATACAATATGAGCTTGGTTGGAAAGGTTCTTTTATGGAAGGAAGAGGCAATTTTTCAATGGCTGCATTTATGATTGATTATGAAGATCGACTTTTCACAACCATAGTTCAATCAGCTACAGGGCCATTTGAATCTATAGATAATACAGGAGACTCTGAGAATGTTGGATTTGAGCTTGAGGTAGCATATCAAGCTACTGAATATTTAACATTAGCAGCAGCGTTTGGCACACTTGAAGCTGAATGGGATAATGGCACAATTATTTCAGGAGTTGATGTTAGCGGTCAAACTCCTTCTGGTTCTATTGATAATGGCGTTGCGCTTGCAGCAAACTATGCGAGACCGCTTGATAATGGTATGGAGTTTGTTGCTGACTTTCAATATAATAGAAGAGGACCAAGCATGAGTATGCCTCCTCAAAATGCTATAGATAACCCAAGTTATTATACACTTAATTTAACTACTGGTATTAGATCTGGTAATTGGGAATTTATGATTCATGGCGAAAATCTAACAGATGAAAATTACTATACCGATCTAGAAAATTGGGTAAATCTTGGAGCCGGAGGCGCTTTAGATGGTGTCAATAATATGACTGATCCTTTTTATATTATTGGAACTCATGGACATCCAAGAATGTTATCTGCAAGTTTAACTTATAATTTTTAATCTAAAATATAATTAATTTGAAAAGGCCCTTTGATAGGGCCTTTTTTAATTATCCGGATACTTTACTTCATATATAAAGTGATCATCTTTTCTTTTCACATAGCCAGCAGATGGTGTTGCGAAATGTGTTCCAAAAACTAAAATATTATTGTCAGCATATTCTCCAAGTTTTTCCCTTCTCGTTTTTTTCGCGAGTTCTTTATCCCAATCAGCACTTGATTCCCAGTCTAGTCTTTCCATTTGGCATGGGTGGTGCAAAAAATCACCTGTTATAGCGGCGCTTACTCCTTTTGACTCTATACAAACACTAACATGACCAGGTGTATGACCAATTGTTGGTTCTAACCAAATACCTTCGCATATTTTCTCATCCATCTCTACAAACTTAACCAAACCAGACTCAATAATTGGAATTATAGAGTCATTGATAAATTCTGCATATCTATGATCACCAAGTTGTTTCTCAGTATATTCCCATTCTTTTTGTCCAAACAGATAATCTGCTTTTTTAAAAGTTGGTTCCCATTTATCATTAACTAAGATTGTATTCCAACCAACATGGTCAGTATGCATATGTGTGCATAGGACTGTATCAATTTGATCAACTGAGTATCCAGCTTTATCTAAATCCTCTAAAAATTTTGTTTGTAACATATTCCATTGAGGGATATGTCTTTCCTTATCATTCCCTAAGCAAGTATCTACGATTATACATTTTTCACTAGTTTCAATAACAAGTGCATGAATACTAACAATTGTATTTCCCTCGCTATCAGAGAAGTGAGGTTGTAACCAAGGCATTTTTAAAATTTCTTCAGGCACTGCATCTGGAACAACAAACATTGGCCCAGCTCTTTCAGCTTCAATTATTCTAGTAATTTTAACATCACCAATATTCCAGCTACTTATTTTGCTATTCATTTTAACCAGGGTAATCGATTTGGTTGGCCTCATAAAATTTTGCATCTGTTTCTGGTGGATCATCAGACAGCGATCCAACAAAATGGGCTACATGTTCAGTTTTTAAGTGATCTTTTAAAGATTGAAGGTTTTCCCATAATTCAGTAATTCTAATAATTCTGTCACTATGAAGCTCAACACTAAAAGCGTAATCTAGACACCCATCCTCTTCTCTTGTCTTAATTTCTAATTCTTTTACTGCATTTTTTATAGTTTCAAAATTATTATCATTTGTTTTCATTATTGCATTAACTACTATCATTAAACCCTCCAAAGTTAAGTAATTCTGTAGATTTAAATTATATATGTAAACAATTTTATTTTTCAATTTGTACTATTATTTTTTTTAGATAATATTGAGATGTTTTTTTAGGGGGAAACATTGCCACAAAAATTTGATCCTATAAATTTTTCTGAAGAAATTAGTGCAGATCCTCAATGTAATGCAACTTTGAGTAGTGATAGGTATACATCTAATGAGTTTATGAATAAAGAATGGGAAAGGCTATGGACTCAATGCTGGTTATTTGCCGGCGTTTTAACCGACTTAAAGGAACCCGGTGATTTTTTTATTTATGATATTGGAAGAGAGTCAATAATTATCACATTAAATGATAATAATAATATTTCGGCCTTTTATAATACTTGTCAGCACAGAGGAAATAAAATTTTCACTGAAGATTCTGGTTGGGTAAAACAAATTTCCTGTCCTTATCATGGATGGACTTATGGTTTGGATGGTGAGCTTAAAAAGGTCCCTGATGAGGAATTATTTGAAGGTGGCGTTTGTAAAAAAGAAAAATCCCTTAAAGAGGTAAATGTTGATGTATGGGCAGGTCTCGTATTTATTAACATGAGTGATAATCCAGCCCCACTTAAAACTTTCCTTGGAACCATAATGGACCAACTTAATCCATATCATTTTGAAAATATGGAACTTGTTAAACATCAAAGTGTGACTCTAGATACGAACTGGAAAACAGCTAGAGATAATTTTTTAGAACAATATCATGTTGATTTTATTCACCCTCAACATGCTAGCTTTGTAGATTGCTGTGATGCTCAAAATTATCTATGGCCTTTTGGTCATTCACATACTTGGGTCGAGAGTCCTGTTATGAATCCAAGATATGATATGCCTGAAGAACCGCCAGATTACATGAAACAATACTTAATAGGATTAGAATTAGATCCTGAGGATTTTAACGGTAAAGTTCCAGACATTAGAAATGCAGTTCAAAAACAAAAAAGAATTATAGGAAAAAAACTTGGCTTTGATTATTCAGAGCTATCTGATGAACAAGTTTCAGATGTTTTTCAATATGACATATTTCCTAATATCTTCATGACCATTCATGCTGAGAGATTATGGATCTTTGGCCCAAGACCTCATGGCGCCGATCCAAATAAGTGTATCTTCACAAAATATAGCTTGATGATTCCAGAAGATAAGATACGTGATAAGGATAAGGGTCTTGAGCTTTTACCGGGTTCATATGATTATTCATATTCCGATACACGCGTTGAGCATGAAGTCTTTACAAGGCAAGATGTTATAGAGGGTAGAAATTCAATGACTGTTACGATAGACCAAGATATTCATTATCTAAATGATATGCAGGCCGGAATGCATTCAAGAGGTTTTGATAAAGCAATTTTAAGTAAAGATGAAGAAAGAGTTCAGCATTTTCATGACTGGGTTGACAACTGGTTAAGTGATAAATCTTTATGGTCAAAAGTAAGTAATTCATCATAAGTGTTAAAGATTAATAATGACCAAAAAAAAATTACCTAAAAAAACTCTGTTTTTCTATGGTTTAAGTGAGATGCCTCTATCAATAGCCTCTCTACCTTTATTAGCTTTTATTCCAAATTATTATGTCTCTGATTTAGGTCTTGATTTTGCTGTAGTTGCTTTGGTAATGCTTCTGGCAAGATCTTTTGATGCCGTCACAGATCCTTTAATAGGATTCTTAAGCGATAGAACGGATACGCGCTGGGGAAGAAGACGTATTTGGATGTTTTTCTCAATGCCACTTTTAATGTTGGCGACATATAAAATTTTCTTTCCTGAAAGCTCATGGGAATGGGTTCCTTTTAATTTGGATTTTCTTTCCTTTAATTTGGGAGCAGGTGGGCATTATTTATTATTTTGGTTTTTAGTGCTTTGGTTTGGTTGGAGTATGCTATTTATTCCTTACTATTCATGGGCAGCAGAATTATCATCTGATTATAATGAGCGATCAACAATAGTGGGCTGGAGAATGTTTATTGGAACATTTGGCAATGCAATTTCAAAATTTTTACCTGCCATTGCTTTATTCTTATTTGCATTTGGGGGTGCTGAAGAAACAATTATTATTATTGGATTTTGCCTGCTCATCGTTATTCCAATTACGATTTGCTTATCAGTTTTCAATGTTCCTGAAAGAATGGATTATCAAGTTAAGCAAGGGTCTTTGAAAGAAGGCTTAGTGGCTATGTGGAAGAATAAGGCTTTTAGACAATTAATTTTTGCTTACTTTTTTAATTATTTGGGAGTAACGCTTTCAACTTTGACAGTTATGTTCTTCATTAGAGGCGTAACAGGCGAAGAAGAGCAGGGTATTTTATATTTCGTATTTTATTATGTTGCCAATCTTTTAGGGATTCCCTTTTGGCTTTGGTTATCAAAAACAATAGGAAAACATAATGCTTGGAAAATTGGTTTATTAGTATTTACTTTTTTACAACCATGTTATTTCTTTTTGGGTGAAGGTGATTATTATTGGATGTTTCCAATCACATTTATTGCTGGCCTTGCAGGTTCAACATTTCATCTTATCCCCCATGCTATGAAGGCGGATGTTATAGATTATGATACGCACCTAACAGGCGAAGATAGGGCAGCACAATTTTTTGCTGCATGGTCATTTATAACAAAGATGGCAATTGCTATTGCTCCATTTTTTGCTTTTACATATTTGGATCTCATTGGTTTTGATAGTACACCTGGAGCAATAAATAGTCCTGAACAAATTTTAGGACTAAAAATATTATTCTGTTTTGGTTTGCCTCTATTCCTTCTTTTGACAATCTTATGTATTCGTAATTATCCGATTACACAGGAAAAACAAGAAGAGATTAGACGAGAAATAGATCTAAAAAAACAACAAACACAAGGAGCATAAAATGAGTGAAGCATTAGAAAGAGTAATCGCAAAATCAGAAATTTATGATCTCTCATGTAAATATATGAGGGGGCTAGATAGGTTAGATATAGAATTATTAAAATCTGTTTTTCATGATGGTGCTTGGTGCGATTATGGTTTTACAAAAAGTGATGCGCCAACATTTGCTCAATTCTGTATGGATGCATTGAAGGAACATCATGCTAATCATCATATGATAGGTAATGTCTTAATAGAATTTGGTGATAATGAGAATGAAGCTTTTGGCGAAGTCTATTTCCAGGCTTACCATAAAGTTGATGAAGATGGCCAAACAAATGATGTTTTTATTTCGGGGCGCTATCTTGATCGTTATGAGAAAAGAGACGGTATTTGGAAAATGGTTTACAGATCAGAAATCGTAGACTGGTCTCGGACTGAACCAACTCATGAACCTTATTTTGATTCAGCACCAGATTGTTTTCGAGGCGGTCGTCAAGATGATAGAGTTTATGATACTAAAGATCGATATAATCCAACTTAATTAATTTTTAACTACCCTAACATTTTTTCTTCTTGATTTTGATGAGGGTTGTAATGCGAGACTTAATTGATCATCACTAATTTCATAAGGGATATCGTTGTTTAAAAGATCTTTATAAAATTTACCATCTTTCATAACTGATACAATACGATCGTGGTCTTGTAGAACTGTAATATCTTCTAACGGATTGCCATCTATAACAACTAAGTCAGCAAGTTTTCCCTCCTCCAGAGTTCCGAGAGAACCATCTGGATGCATAGCTAATCCACCTAATCTTGTAGCAGAATGAATTGCCTCTGCATTAGTAAATCCAAAATGAGTAACATAATATTCTAGATCTTTTGCATATGTGCCATGAGGGGTAATGTTGAGTCCATAATCACCTCCAACAAGAATACGAATACCAGCAGCTTGCATCTTTTTGTAAGAAATGATCGTTTCTTCAAGTTCTTTTCTATAAGCTATTACTTCCCTGCTGTTCTCATCAAAGCCCATATTTTTATAATTTTCTAGAAAAGTAATTTCCCAAGCAATAGCGGGACCAACGAAAACTTTATCTTTATTTTTTATAAGGAGATCAAGTGCTTCATCATCGATGTAATTTGCATGACCAATGAAGTCAATACCGGCTCTAACAGCCTGTTTAACCGCCTCTGAAGATCTTGCGTGACAGGCAACTCTCATTTTTTTTCTATGTGCTTCATCAACAATTACTTCTACTTCTTCATCTGTGAAGCCTAAATCACCTGGCCTACCTTGAAGAGATATAATTTCTCCATCTATCATAACCTTGACTATTTCTGCACCATTTTTCCATAATTGCCTTACTGCAGTTCTTAACTCCCATGGACCATTTCTTATCATACCCAAACCTTCTGGAACTATCTGAACATTATCAGGATAAAAATCTGAATTTCCTCCTGTAGCAGATATATCTTTACTTCCCGCAAGCAGGCGTGGTCCGGGAATTTCCCCTCTTTCAATAGCTTCTTTTAAGAAGACATCTATTTTGTGAACTGAACCAAAACTTATCGCTGAAGTAAAACCAGACCCCAACATCAATCGAGCATTCGCAATAGTTTTAATCATAGATTCTTCGACGGGAGCTTTATCTAATTCTAAGGGACCACTATTAGAGTATGAAATATGGGCGTGAGCTTCAACCATCCCAGGCATTATGAATAATCCATTTCCATCAATAGTTTGGATGTTATCTGGAACATCCCTTAATTTCTTTGAAGGTCCAGCATAACGGATTAAATTATCTTCTACCCAAATTGAAGAATCTTCAATTAGATTATCGCTAGTTCCATCAAACAATTTTATGTTTGTTATAAGCATTCCTATACCTTTTAATTATTCAATCGAAGAAGCTTTTTTGCATTATTTGTAAGGTTTGGAGCAAAATCTTCTAACTTCTTCGGTGTATCCCATCCACCAAAATTAGTGCCATAAACTAATCTATCCTCACCAATTAAGTCAAATAACATTTTCTGAGATTTCTCGCCATGTACATGGGCATCAAACCACAAACGCTTAAGTTCATTAACAAATCCATTCTTTTGTACCCCTTCTGGGGCCCAATCTCGGAATTCAGACATTTCAGAAAAACGCTCTATTAAATAAGGCATTGCACCACCACCATGAGAGATACATATATCTAGATCAGGATGACGATCCAAAACACCACCAATTATAAGTGTAGCTACTGCTAGGGTTTCTTCATAAGCGTAACCAAGCATAATACTCATATCATATCTTCCCATTCTCCAATCATCTGGTCCTTCAGCACCACCAGTAGAGGCAGGATGTAAAAATAATGGCACATTTAAATCTACAACAGTTTTGTAAAAGTCATCTAGTCTAGGATCATCAAGGCCAAATGGATAATCAGTCCCTGTTGAGACTGCAACAAGGCCTAGTTCATTAATAGCCCGCTCAAGCTCTTTACAAGCAGCATCTACATCTTGCATCGGAAGGGTAGCTGATCCAAGAAGTCTATCTGGATATTCTTGGACTGACTCTACCATTGCGTCATTATGAATTTTGCAAAATTCATTGGCTATGTCACCTTCGATCCTATGAAACATAGTTAACGGGTTTGGTGATAAGAGTTGTAAATCAATTCCCAATTTATCCATTGCTTCTATTCTCAAATTATTTTCCATGAAAATAGTTCCCTCATATTGCATAGGTTTCATTTTATATGAGCCAATTCGAAAATATGGAGTTCCATTTTCATCCAACCCAGTGTCTGGACCATATTTTCCTGCTTTACCAAAAGCCTTGCCTAAAACAATGTGTGCGTGGGTATCAATTACATTTATTGTCATTTTAATTAATCATCCGCAAATAGAACTGTTCTTGGATTGCCATCTTCATCATAAACAGATTTATGTTTGTCAATTAAATACATTTGATTTTCAGTTTCTCTTATTCCTACAGAATTGAGTGCTTCAACCATTTCAAGGTATGTATGATGAGAGAAATGAGCTACTAATGATTCTTCATCTTTCCAAAGTTCATATACTTGAATTCTATTTGCAACCGCTGGATCTGCAGCAAAACAATAACTAATACAACCTTCCTCTTCCGTGCGAGTTGCCATTTGTATGTCTTTTGTAAGAGATACCGCTTTATCTCTATCAGCTTCGGTCTCAAAATCTAATGTTGCTGAAATAATAATCATCTTCTCCTCCTATTCAAAATAGCTTTCAATCATTTCATGAAATCTTCTTATACGTTTTTCTTGTCCTGCAAAATAAGCTCTATTAAAACCTCGCGATCGGAGCCCATGCTGTTGAAGAATAAATACTGCTGTATCCTGGTCAATAGTTTGACCCAAACTCTTTTCACCTAATTCAAAAAAGTCTCTATCTGCATACTCACCTCTTTTAGATATACCGATAGTAGTTCTAACCGGTGCGCTTTCCTTGTCTGGATTACTAGAATACCACCAGTTATCAAATACACATTTCTCAGGATCAGTGGGGTGAGGCTTTGCTCTTAAAAAATGAAATCCATCAGCCCAAAGAGAAACTGCAAAGTTTGGGAATAGTGTGTAATGAAAAGCATCAGTAAGTTGTTCGTTTCTTAAATTCTTATAGTGAGTATAACCTCTTTTAGGCCCATTATCTCTTTTTGCCTTTTGTATGGCTTCACGAGTTTCTAAGCCTTTACCTGAATAATCATCAGGATCCATACCCCATTCTTGCATAACGGAATAAAGAGGATCTTCTAATTTACCGTCTTCTTGCATAGATCCATAACCGGCCCTCATAATCATTCTATTATGACCTTCATCAGATAAATCAAATTGAGTACTGCGGTAACTTGTATCAACTCCACTTGGCATTCTTCTTTTTGTTACTGCTCTTTCTGGAGCATGAACAGTTGGCAAATGATAAGATTCATTAAAGTTATCAAGAATTATTTTCCAATTGCATGGAACATTTACTGTTTGAGCAACATATCTTTTCCATTTGTGGATTTCATAAGCTTCCCAATCATCCCAAACAGGTCCAAGCCATTCTTTTAATGAAGAAGCATTTTTGTCCATATTTATCCAAATGAATCCTGCAAATGTTTCAGTTTTGACTTCCTCTAATTTTAGTTTTCCACAAGGATTGCCTTCAGGAAAATCTTCCGCATCTTGAGCTTCGATTAATTCACCATCTATTCGCCATTGCCATCCATGATAAGGACATTTAAATGTTTCTGTGCTTCCTAAATCGTTAAATGTTAGGCGTGCCCCTCTGTGTTGACAGACATTATAAAAAGATCTGATTTTGTTATCACTTTGTCTAATCATTAAGAAACTTTCTCTACCAAATTCTTCCATTTGATAATCACCAGGATTAGGAATTTCATCTTCTCTTCCCATAAGTAACCAAACTTTTGGCCACATATAATTCCATTCCTTATCCATAAATTCTTTCGAATGATATCTACTACCGTCAACATCCAATCCCTTAAGATCAGGGTTTTTCCAAGATGGACTATTGCTTTTATACCATTCTAAATCAGTAACACTCATCGATAAATCCTAAACTATTTTCCTTTAAAAACTGGTTTTCTCTTTTCTTCACTAGCTTTAATTGCTTCAGCATGATCTTCACTCGTTCTTGCAAAAGCCATATGTGATGATATTAAATCAAGACTAGATAATAAATCCATATTTAAATTTTGATAAATCAATCTTTTAATAACTCTTACAGGAATTGGCGCTTGATCTAATACATTTTTTACCCACTTTACTGTTTCTTTCATTAATACTTCATCATCAAAGACCTTATTCACTAACCCAATTCTTAGAGCCTCATCTGATTTCACTATATCTGTTGACCAAAATAATTCTAAAGCTTTTGATGCGCCAACTATTCTTGGAAGAAAATATGTTCCACCATTACCAGGTACAAGACCAAAGGCTGCATAGGAAGCTCTAAAAAAAGCACTTTTTGCAGCAAATCTGATATCACAATGCAAACTCATATCCATACCCGCACCTGTAGCCATTCCATTTACTGCTGCAATTATTGGCTTCTCAATTTCAGCTGTTTTTTTTGCTACTCTTTGAAAATGATCCCAAAAATGATTTTTTGTTTCAAGAGGGTCTATTTTATTGTTTGCTCCCAAGTTAGCTTTATCACCGCCTGCACAAAAAGCATCACCTGCACCCGTTAAAATAATCGCAGATATATCCTTGTTTTCTCTGCATTCATCGAGAGCATTAACCCACAAATCAATCATTTCCTTATCAAGAGCATTCTTTCTCTCAGGTTTATTCATTGTTATTGTTGCAATATTATCTTGAATATCAAAAATTAAAGTTTTTTCACTCATTTCTAATCCTATTAAAAAGTTGTATTTCCAATTCCGCCATCTATTACTAAACTTTGACCAATTACATAAGATGCTTGCTCACTGCAAAACATTGCTACAAAAGATCCTAAGTCATCAGATGATCCAAATTTTTTAGCTGGTATTTTCCAGTTATTAACAAATTTTTCTATTTCTTCATCATATGTAGTACCATTTTCTTCTGCTAGCTTATTATATCTATCTGCAATACTTGCTGTATGATGCATTCCTGGAAGGATGTTATTGATAACAACATTATGTTTAGCAACCTTTTTTGAAACTGCCACAGAGTAATTAACAAGGGCTGCCCTTGGCGGACCAGATAATATTCTAACTTCAGCAGGTGTTTTAGCTGCCCCAGTACCAATATTTACTATTCTTCCCCACTTTCTCTCAACCATACCCGGAATAATTGCTTTCATAAACTCTACTGGACTAAGAAGCGATACATCAAGAGTCTGCCTCCATTCCTCTGTAGAAACTTCCTCATAACTATATGTAAAAGGTGGCGGAGTACATGTTCCAACTAATATATCGGGATCTGGACAAGAAGATAAAATTTTTTCTCTTCCTTCATCGGAACTATGATCAGCTACAATGGGTTTAGCAATTACACCTGTCTTTTTTTCAATTTCCTCACATGTTTCGAGTAGTCGCTTCTCTCCTCTTGCAGATATAAAAAGGTCAACACCTTCTTTAGCTAATGCAAGTGCGCTTCCTTTCCCCATCCCAGCACTACCACCATTAATGATAGCTTTTTTACCTTTAATTCCTAAATCCATGATATCTCCCCATATATTCTTATATTGAAACACGATACTTTTAAAAAATTCAACATTTAATAATTGCTAAGGAATTTTATATAGCTAAAATGCTTATCTTTATTTAGGGTCTTTAATAATATGCAAAATACTTATGATGTCATAATTCTTGGCGCTGGTGCTAGCGGAATGACTGCTGCTATAGCAGCTCATGAGAATGGTTTATCAGTTGGTTTATTTGAGAAACAACACTTAGTTGGAGGTACTGCTGGTATTTCTGGAGGTATTATTTGGGCTCCAATGAACAGCCACATGAAAAAAATGGGCATCAAAGATGATAGATCTATGGCAATAGATTATTTCATGTCTTTATCAAATGGTGAAATAGACTCTAATCGTCTGGAATCATTTATTGATAATTGTTCAGCAGCAATTGACTTTATTGAAGAAAAAACTGACGCAAGTTTTTATGTTTTGGATGGTTATCCAGATTATTACTTAGATAGACCTGGAGCAATTTTAGGAGGTGGCAGGGCTTTAGATAACCAATTATTTGATTATTCAAACTTAGGAGATTGGGCAAGTAAAGTGCGAAACAATGGAATGCCTATTCCAATGACTCTTGGCGAAACACCATTGGGTGGAGGAACAGGAGTTGTTGATGAGGAAATAATGACTGATAGAATATCAAAGGATTCAAGAGGAATGGGACAAGCTCTAGTGGGAGCACTTTTAAAAGGATGCTTAGATAGAGATATTGAACCTGAACTGAATGTTCATACTAGAAAATTAATCAAAGATAATAATAGGATTATTGGTGTTGAAATTGAAGAAAATGGTGAAGCAAAAGAAGTTTTTGCCAATAGAGGAGTGATAATAGCAACAGGAGGTTTTGAATGGAATGATGAGTTGGTTAACAATTTTTTAAGAGGCCCTTTGAATGCACCTGCATCACCTCCTGGTAATGACGGGGATGGTCTATTATTGGCTCAAGAAGTAGGAGCATCGCTTGGAAATATGACGAGTGCTTGGTGGTCACCTGTTTTGTCTGTACCAAATGATAATTGGGAAGAAGGTAATCAAAAATCATCACCAATTTTAATTGAAAGAACATTACCTCATACATTAATGGTTAATAAATCTGGAAAAAGATTTTGTAATGAGGCAACTAATTATTCTGCCTTGGCTGGCGCATTTCATTTTTTTGATCCTAATGAATATGGCTACCCCAATCTTCCTTCTTGGATAATTTTTGATTCAAATTTCAGAGAAAAATACCCATTTGTGAATATTTTTCCAGGAACTGAAGATCCTGATTGGTTTATTAAAGCAGACAGTATTAGCGATTTGGCAAAAAAACTAGAAATCGATCAAGATTCACTAAATTTAACATTAGATACTTTCAATAAACATGTAGAAACTGGAAATGATCTAGATTTTGGAAGAGGAAAGAGTGAGTACGACTCATTTTATGGCGATAGATCACAATCAGGAGTTTATACAACTCTTGGCGTAGTTGAGAAGGCTCCATTTTATGCAGTGGAAATAGATATTGGTGCTTTGGGAACTAATGGTGGGATGAAAACAGATGAATTTGGAAGAGTGATTTCTGCATCGGGAAATATTATTGATGGTCTTTATACTGTAGGAAACGCGATGGCTGGAAGCACTGGGTCGGTTTATGCGGGGGCAGGAGGAACACTTGGTCCAGCATTAACTTACGGCTATCTTGCTGGCAATCATGTGGCTGGAAAGAATTTTGGAGTTAAGGAGTAATTATGGAAAAAGTTTTAGTATATGGAGCAAGTGGAGATCAAGGTGTTCCTTTAGTTAATACATTAATTAAAAACGGATACAAAATCAGAGCTGCTTCAAGATATCCAGAAAATTATAATAGCGAAATAGAAGGAGATGTAGAAAGCGTAAAGGCAGATCTTTTTGATATTGATACACTTAAGAAGGCATCCCAAGATGTCGATTGTATTGCTATGAATTTACCTTTTGTCTTTGATAGAGATATTGCTAAGCAATGGGGAGAAAATATAACTAATGCTGGAAAAGAAATGGGTGTTAAAAAAATCGTTTTCAATACAAGTTGTTATGTTGCCCCTGCTGATAATGGATTAGCAGCTCACGATGGAAGAAGAGAGATAGAAAAATCTATGGCTGAAAGCGGAATGGATTATGCAGTGATTAGATCTGTTGTATTTATGGATAATTTATCTAGATTTTGGGCTAAACCATCGATAGTAAAGAGTGATACATTTGCTTATCCTTGCAGTGAAACCTTAAAAATTTCATGGATATGTCTTGAAGATGTTGCTGCTTTTATGGTTGCGGCATTATCCGATAAAGATGTAAAGGCTGATAAAATTACTGTTGGTGGACCGGAAATTTTACTTGGCCATGAAGTTGCAGAAAGATTCTCAAAAGCTCTTGGAAGAAAAATAGCATTTCAAAGTCTTGAACCAAATAGTTTTGCAAGGCAGATGAGCAAACTTGTTACTGGATCTGAGGAATATGAAAAACCGTCAATCTACGGAGGAATGGCTGCCTTTTATAGATGGTATAACGAACAAGATCCTTCACCTTTAGCAATTGAAATGAATGACTTATATAAAAAATTTTCTATCACGCCTACTTATTTTGAGGACTGGATAAAAAAACATGATTGGGATAATATATAAAAGGGGTTAATATTTCGTTATGTCTGAAAGTAATGTTGAAAAATATAATTTTTTAGATCCGCTAGTGAATAGCGATCCTTATGAATTTTATGGCGTACTCCATAAAGAACAACCTGTATACCAAATTCCTGGAGTAGGAATTTATATGCTCACAAAATATGATGATATTAGGATGGCGCTGAAAGATTATGAGACATTCTCTAATGATGTAAGCGTAGCAACGAGAGGTGAATTTTCATCTTTACATCAGAATATTCTTGTAGATGGAGGAGGGTGGGAGCATGTTCAAACTCTTCAAAGAACTGATCCTCCTGTTCATAAGAGATACAGAAAACTTGTTGATAGGGTGTTTACCAAAAAAAGGGTAGATGAATTATTGCCTCATCTTGATGAAGTGGTGAATGAATTAATTGATAATTTTATTGAAAAAGGAAATTGTGATTTTAATGATGAATTTGCTATGCGTATGCCAGGTATAATTATTGCTGAGCAGTTGGGTTTATCTCGAGATAATGTTGCAACTTTTAAGAAGTGGGCAGACTCAATGTTAGGGGCGAGCAGAGCTCCTATTGCAACTGAAGAAGAAGTAACAGCAAATGCAAAGACTGAGCTTGAAGCTCAACTTTTTTTAGCAGAAGTATTTGAAGATAGAAGAAAAAACCCAAAAGAAGACTTAATGTCGGCAATGGTTCATGCTCATGGCGATGATGAAGAGCCCTTATCTATGCACGAACTACAAAACTTAATGCATCAACTAATTACCGGAGGGTATGAAACAACTCAAAGTGCAATTAATCATGGAATGTGGGCACTTATTAGATTTCCCGATATTGCAGAAAAAATTTATGAAGATGAGTCACTTCTTAAACCCTTTATCGAAGAAGTTCTTAGATGGGAAAGTCCCGTCCAGTTTCTATTAAGAAGGACTAGCAAAGATGTTGAAGTTTCTGGAACAGTAATACCTAAAGATTCAATGGTGATGATGGGATATGGACCGGCCAATAGGGATGAAGAAAAATTTTCATGCCCGCATCAGTTTCAATTAAACAGAGAAGGTGTTGGTGCTCATATGGCTTTTGGATCAGGAGCACACCATTGTCCAGGTGCTTTATTAGGCAGGCAAGAAATGATACGTTCTTTTAAGTTTCTTGTTCAGAGAATGAAAAATATAAAAATTGATAAACCACTTCAAGAGCCTGTTCACAACTTCAGTATGTTTTTTATGCCGATGAAAGAGTTTTTTATAACTTTCGATAAAAGATAACTATATATTTATCTTTGATAAGCTGGATCTTGTCGGCTTCTACTAGCAGTTGGGCCCGCTGCTTCAAGTTGGCCTTTTTCATTAGCAGGTTCAAATCTTACCCAATCATGAACGCCTTGTCTTTTTGCAATCTTCCATTCACCATTTCTCTTTTCAAAACGATCAATATATCTTCCGCTAACAAAAACATCCTCATCAATTGAAGAGTCATGTTCTGCTAAAAAACCCATATCAGATTCTTTACCTTTTGCTATTCGATGAAATGCAGTCCAATATGCCTCAGACCAAGCAGTATCCCCATCCACTTCAATAAGAAGATTACCAACTAAATGTTGTGTAAATTCCATTTCTGCAAGTATATCAAATGCAAAATTACAGAAATCTGAGGATGGCCCTTCATATTCACCGTGATGATGAATAGAGTCTTCATGAAATACAGATTCAAGAAGCTCGCGGTCCATTCTGTCGATAGCCCGACAGTATTTATAAACAACATCAGCAATTTCAATTTTATCCGCTGCTAGTTTTAATTTTTCATCCATAACTTACCTATATAAAAATTAATTATTCATCCCCAAAAAGATATTTATCAATATTTTCATGGAAAAATCTGATTCTATTTTCTTGTGCTGGCATATAGTCACCAATATATCCTCTAGAGCTTAATCCTTTTTGTTGACTTGTCCAAATGGCGACATCCTCTGAAATACCATCACCAACATCTACTTCAGTATGGTGACCAGACACATGAGGAATTTTAGTATTTATTGCAGTCTTCTTTTTCAGCATATGTGAGTAATACTCATCAACCCCTTTTGGAAATAATGTAAGATACCAGTAATCAAAATAGCATTTAGTTGGATCTGTTGGGTGAGGAGTGCCTCTAAGCCACTGCATTCCATCAGGTTTTACACTGAAAGACATATTTGGGAAGATTGTATAATGATGGTGGTCGGTCAGTTGAGTGTCTGAAAACTTACTAAAATCATAACCTTTTTCTTTATCTAATTTTCTTTTCTGTTTTTGAAGGTCTTCCCTGATATCCAATAATCTACCTTTATAATCATTAGCATCCATTTCCCAGTATTCAATCGCAGGTGCTATGGCTTCCAGGACCTTCTTTTCTTCATCATAAACACTTTTACTTGGGATATAACCTGGCATTAGCATTCTGGCATGCATGCTGTCATACATATCAAATTGACATGAATAATATTTTTCATCTGAAAAATACTTTAATGCTGGGTGAACATAAGGAGTATGATACGACTCATTAAAATTGTCTTGAACACATTTCCAATTCCAGTCACCTTCAACTGTTACCCAATGAGTTCTAATCATTTCTGATATTGGATAATTTTCTAATTGATCCATAACTGGATGAAGATATTCTTTAAGGGATTTTGAATTTGGGTCCAAGTTAAAGAAAATGAAACCTGCCCATATTTCTGATTTAATTTCAACTAAATTTCTTTTTCCGCATGGTGAACCTTGTGTAAAGTCCTCTTCATCCGGAACATATTCTAAAGTTCCATCAAGCCCAAATTTCCAAGCATGATATGCACAAGAAAAACCATCTAAATTACCTTCTTCAACTTGTACTAGTTGATTGCCTCTGTGCTGACATACATTATAGAAACATCTTATCTTAGAGTCTTCGCCTTTGGCGCACAAAATAGATTCTCTTCCAAAATCAAAAGTAAAAAAATCTCCGGGGTTTTCAAGCTGTTGTTCTAGTCCTGCAACTTGCCAAACTTTAGTGAATAATTTTTCCCATTCTAATTCCATAAATTCTTTTGATGTATATCTATTGCCGAGAATAGGTTTGCTTCCAAGTTTCGGTTCAGGAGCTTTTACAGTATCTGCTCCAAAAAATATCTCAGATTTTGATGCTATTTTGTCCATAATTAAATCCCCTAATTATCATTATGTATATTAAACTAAATAAATATTTAATTTAAATATAATTTTTATTATTTTAAAGTTGTCAATGAAACAGGGCTTTCTGACATTGAATTAAGATATGCAATTAGATTCGCTCTGTCTTTATCTTTTCTTAGTCCTACAAAAGCCATTGAATTGCCTGGTGCATATTTTTTAGGGCTTTTAAGCCATAAATTCATATCTTCAATTGACCATATTCCTCCAAGCCCCATAAGAGAGTCAGAATATTTAAAACCACTTGCTTCGGCTTTAGCTTTTCCTAAAATTCCCCATAAATTTGGGCCAATTCTGTTTCCACCTCCTGAATTAAATCCGTGACAAGCAGTACATTTAGAAGAAACCTTTTTACCATCCTCAATTGAGGCAATAGCTAATAATTCTTCAAAAGTTAATTTTGGTTTTTCAGGAACAACAAGGCTTGCTACAGGAGCATCAGAAACTACAGCTAATTCAGTAGTTCCTGAATCACCATATGAAAGCCTTATTGTTTTTAGTAAGTTAAGTTTTTTTTCAGTAACAGAGATTTTATTTTCAAGGTCATCTTTATTTAGGACCCTATGAGATTTTCCACTGAGAAGAAAATTTAATGCTGTTTGCTCTTCATTAATTTTAAGGTCTAATTCTTGCGCAGTAATTATTGACTTGAAATGTTCAACAAATCTTATTTGCTTTTCAAGTTTTTTTTCTAAATTCTCTCTTCCAAGTACTGTGTGTGTTACTTTGATTTCATTATTAGGTTTAGAAGTTTGAGAAAAATAACTTTCATCTATAAAATCTATATTTGCAAATAATTCATCTTTTGAAGGCGGATTTATTGATTCAACATAAAATAGGTTATTACTTGTCCTAATAATTCCTATGACTATCAATAATGTAATAGAGATAGCTAAAAAACCTTTGATTATTATACCTATGTTTAAATTCATCCCGTTTTTTCTATATCAATATTTGTTATATTTGTAGATAATTAAATTAGACAATTTAATTAAACTACTTAATAAATTTAAATTAAAAGAATAGCAATATGAAAAATTTAATAATTATACCTGCACGTTTAGAATCCACTAGACTTCCAAATAAGCCTTTGGCGGATATAAATGGTGAGCCAATGATAGCTCATGTCTATAAAAGAGCTAAAGAAGCTAATATAGCTAAAGTAATTGTTGCAGCTGGTAATGTTGAGATTAAAGAGGTAATAGAGAATATTGGCGGTGAAGCAATATTAACTAATCCTGATCATGCATCTGGCTCAGATAGAATATATGAAGCTTTGAATATGTATGACAAAGAATCTAAATTCGACATTATCGTAAATTTACAAGGAGATTTACCAAATATTCACAAAGATGCATTGTCGAAGATAATATCATTACTAGAATCAAATGACGCTGATATTTCAACTTTAGGTGTTAAAATTTCATCAGAAGAAGAATTTTTAAATAAAAATATTGTAAAGGCTTATGTTAAAAATATATCAGAGAGTAATTATGTTGATGATTTCGATAGAAGATTTGATATAGGTAAAGAAGAATTTTTATATCACCATGTTGGAATTTATGGCTATAAAAGAAAAGCACTTGAGACTTTTATTGGATTTGACCAATCTGAATCTGAAATTGAAAGAAAACTTGAACAAATGCGAGCCATCGAAAATGGTATGAAAATAGTTTTAGGTCTGATAGATGAACTACCTATAAGTGTAGATACACAAGAAGATCTTGAGATAGCAAGAAGAAGTATGGATTTATAATGACAAAAAAAATTGGATACCAGGGCGAGGCGGGTGCAAACTCACATATTGCCTGCAATTTATATGATAACAACTCATCATCAATTGCTCTAAAAACATTTGATGAGGTTTTTATTTCTCTTGAAAAGAACGAAATTGACTTAGCAATGATTCCAATCGAAAATACTATTGCAGGAAGAGTTTCTGACATTCACAGACTTATGCCAACTTCTAATGTAAATATTATAGGAGAACTTTTTCTCAAAATAAATCATTGTTTAATGTCATTAAATGAATCCTCTCTAAAAGATATAAAGACTGTAAGAAGTCATGAAATGGCATTGAGTCAATGTAGAAATTCTATTCTTGATCTTGGTTTGAATCCTGTTGTTAGCGCAGATACCGCAGGATCAGCAAGGGAGGTTTCCGAATTAAAGGACACCTCAATTGCGGCTATAGCATCGCCACTAGCAGCAGAAATATATAATCTAAAAATTTTAAAAGAAGATATGGAAGATGCTGGCCATAATACAACTAGGTTTTTGATTCTCTGCAAAGATAAAATCATTCCTGAGAATAAAGGTGAGAAATTTATCACTACTTTGGTTTTTAAAGTTAAGAATGTTCCTTCTGCACTTTATAAAGCTATGGGTGGTTTTGCTACCAATGGAGTTAATATGCTTAAGCTCGAAAGTTATCAGGTTGATGGAAGCTTTCAATCTACTCAGTTTTATACTGATTTAGAAGGTCATTTAGAATCTGAAGCAATTAAGACTGCAATAGATGAATTAGAATATTACTCTGAAGAGATAAAAATTTTAGGTGTTTACCCTTCAGCCAGAGATTAAAAATAAAAGGCCAATAAGACATCCTATATTATGTGTAATATGTGTGAACTAAGATCAATATTATGTATACACATATTAATTCTATTATGATTAATTGATCTAACAAATATCGAAATTTTTTCAGATTCTTTAGTGGAGGGGACAATGATTGACACTGGAAATACTGCTTGGATAATAACTGCAACAGCTTTGGTTTTATTTATGACTTTACCTGGACTGGCACTATTTTATGGTGGTTTGGTTCGTAAAAAGAATGTTTTATCTGTATTAATGCAATGTATTTCTGTTGCATGTTTAGCATCAGTTCTCTGGCTTGTAATTGGTTATAGCCTTGCTTTTGGCGATGGCAATCAATGGATTGGCGATACTTCAAAAATGTTTTTGTCAGGAGTTGGTAGAGATACTCTTTCAGGTGATATTCCAGAAACAGTCTTTTTTGCTTTTCAAATGACTTTCGCAGTAATTACACCAGCTTTAATTGTTGGAGCATATGTTGAAAGAATTAAATTTTCAGCTGTTCTTTTATTTAGTGGATTATGGCTTCTCATTGTTTATGCGCCTGTGACACATTGGATTTGGGCAGGTAATGGTTGGTTATTTCAAGCAGGACTTTTGGATTTTGCTGGCGGGCTTGTAGTTCATTTAACAGCAGGTTCATCTGCTTTAGTTTTAGCAGCTATGCTTGGACCCCGTTCAACATTTCCTTTACAGGTTGATCCCCCTCATAATCCTGCAATGGTAATGATTGGTGCATCTATGCTGTGGGTTGGATGGTTTGGCTTTAATGCCGGAAGTGCTCTTGCTGCTGATGGAAATGCAGGCATGGCAATGGTTGTTACACATATTTCAGCTGCAACTGCTTCTCTAGTTTGGATGTTAATGGATTGGTCTAGATTTGGAAAACCAACTTTAATTGGCCTAGTTACAGGAACAATTGCTGGGCTAGCGTCAATAACGCCGGCATCTGGTTCTGTTGGTCCAATAGGGGCTCTAATAATTGGGGCATCAGCAGGTATTATTTGTTATCTGTTTGTAAACATCGTTAAGAACAATTTAAAAATTGATGACTCACTTGATGTTTTCGCCGTACATGGAATTGGAGGATTGTTAGGTATTATTTTAGTTGCATTTTTAGTAGATGCGAATATTGGTGGAGCCGGTTATGCTGATGGTATTAATGCTATTTCACAATTAATGATTCAATTGAAAGGCACAGTTGCTGTTCTAGTTTTATCAGTAGTAGCTACTATAGTAATAACATATGTTGTAAAATTAACCGTTGGTTTAAGAGTTGATGATAGTTCTGAGGTTGAAGGACTTGATATTTCTTCTCATGGTGAAACAAACGGATAAAAAACTATTCAACTTATTTTAGTTGGCTAATCCATTCTCTTATTAATGGTATTGCTTCCTCATGTTGAAGATTTCTACTTAACTCAGGCATCATTACGCCAGGGTCAGTAGAAAGCATTCTATATAATAAAATAGAATCAGCAGGATTTCCTGGATCAATAATGTATTTCAGTCCGCCACTTCCTCTACCCGCTGCTACAGGTGTTTTATATATTCCTAAAATAGAAGAATTATTTTCATCTATGTTAAGGTAAAAACCTGAATTACTTGCAGAGGCACCTTTTTGATGACAGTGAGCACAGTTTGCATCTAAATATGATCTTGCTCTTTCATTGATTCCATATTTTGCATCATCCCAGATTGCTGGATTTCTTTTTAGAGGTGTAGGAATATTATTTAATAATTTTCTATCATGCCAAAAATCTATTTGGTTAGCTTCCCCACTAGGATAAACAAAATTTATATTCATATTACGACCCTTTGGACCGATGGGTTGTATTTTATTATTAATCTCATGACAGGTTTTACATTGATTTACATTCGGCGCTCTATATCTGACATACTTCTCTTGTCCATTATTTGATATCCAGCTGACATTGAATGTATGACCTGTATACTTTAGAAATGCGTTTGTTTGTTCATTATTCCAGATATAGCTCAAAGGTTCCCAACCATTTTTATTTTTTATCAAAAGTCTCGTTTCTAAAAGTTGAAAACCTTTATCTAAATCTCTTTCATCTATAGGGTAAGCGAAGGTTTTGATGATGGTTGTGCCAATGGGAAAATTGAAAACATTATTATAGGAATACTCTGCAGCTGTATTTAATGGCATGTGTACAAAACGAAATTTGTATGAGTAATCTGAGAATAGTGGGTTAGCTATTTTATAAGGAACAGTCTCGTCTCTCGGTATCTGATTCTTTATATCTTTAAAAAAGTTATAATCTGATAATTGTTTGTGAGGTTTCGCATAACTCACAGAACTGATTAGAATTATAAGAAATAAAAAAAAAATAAATTTAGTATATTTTTTTACCATTTTGTTTTGAAGTTGACTTCGGTCAAGGAAATTCCTTCACCTATATAATCATCATAATCCTCTTTTGTTTTATGAAACCAGGGCAATAAAGCATAGGTCATAAGATTAAGATTTATCATATCTGTTTTTCTATCTTTAGTCTTGTTTGGGCCTAAAATGAGTCTTTGTTGTTTGCTTAATCCTATCCATTCAGGGAAACTGGTTACACCATCCCAAATAATTTCAGGTGCTTTGTTTTTGGTTAATAGAGCAATCGGTTCTGCTCTCACTTTATCAACCTCAAATCCGTTATTATTTAATTGGTTATTTCTGATAAATATTTTATTTGGAAGCGGGTTGTAGTTATCATCCTCATATTCATCAAGGTAACTTACGACTAAAATTCCAGCTGTTGCATTTCCTGAAATATAATTTTCTTCTAAAATTACTTTTTCATTTGCCATTACCATTATCCCAGTGCCATTCGGTGTTTTGCCAACAATATTACCTTCAGGTGCAAAATTAGGAGTATCATTATTTAAAACTTTATTATTTTTTACTAAAATATCGTGACCACCTTGTTGAGGTAAATTTGGTAAGTCAAAAATTAAAATACCACCTGTATTATGATGAGCAATATTGTTTGTGACTTCAGCAAAATAACTATTTTCAATTTCTATTCCGGCAACATTAAACTTTGCTTCACTATTTATAACTTTAATTCTTTCAGATTGACCCACATAAATTCCTGCATCAGATGCTCCTATTGCTATGCAGCTATCAATTAGCACATCTTTGCTTTCAACTGGATAAAGACCATATGCTCCATTAGAAGACTTTGGTCCATCAGTCCATTCTACTCTAACTCTCAAAAATCTAATGCCATTAGCTTTTTTAACAACTATCGCATCTCCAATTGTATCTTCGACTGCAAAATCACTTAATGTTACTCCATTGCTAGTAACCAATAAGCCTTCTGCTCCAGATTTCTGGTTTTTAAAGGATAAAATAGTTTTATCCAAACCATCGCCCGATAAAGTAACATTATCAATATCAAGAGATAGTCCATCTTCAATCTCATAATAACCTGAGGAAAGGTGAATATTTTCATATGGCTCAGCTAATATTAATGCTTCTTGGATCCTGTCATAGGCATTAGGACCTGGTTCTATGATAATTTTCCCATAAGAGAAATTCGAAATAAAAATAATCACCATAAAATATATTATTTTTTTATTAATTTTCATTATTTACTCTCTACAAAAGCTTTGATTAAGTGATGAGCAATTGCCATTGGCGGTGGTACAAAAAAGTTCTTATTTTCACCACTTAGTGCTTTCTTTAGCTCTTCTTTAGAAAACCACCTTCCTTCATCAAGTTCAACTTCATCTAGTTTAAAGTTTTCTGATTTTGACTCAGCAATATATCCTATCATTAGGGAATATGGAAATGCCCAAGGTTGACTCGAATGATAATTTGCTTCGATTATTTTTATTCCAGCTTCTTCATTTAATTCTCTAGCTACAGCTTCTTCTATAGATTCCCCCGGTTCAATAAATCCAGCAAGTGCAGAGTACATTCCAGGAGGAAATCTTTTCTGCCTTCCTAAAAAAGCAGTATTATTGAAGGTTGCTAACATAATTACTACTGGGTCTGTTCTTGGAAAATGTTCTGTATTACAATTATGACAAACCCTCTTATATCCTGCCTCCACCATAGTACTTTCAGCCCCACAATTAGAACAATATTTGTGACTCTTATGCCATTCAAAAATTGCTTTTGCTTGACCTAACATAGCAAGTTCACCTTGGTCAATTGCTTGAGGTGCCAAAATCATTAAATCTTCAAACTCACCTAGGTCTTTTAGATTTAAAATTTCTTCTGGATTTGATAGTTTCGATACATCTTTAGAAAAAAAGGCAACATCATCTATAATACCAATAAAAATTAGACTATCTGAGTCATCACTTTGATCTTTAAAGAAATTGTTAGGAAACCAAGCCGGACTAATTTGTTCAGGATTTGATTGGCCGGAGGTTAAGCTTTTATGTTTAGTTACAAATGCTTTTCCTCTCCAAAAAAGACTTATCATTGTCTTTTCACTATTTAAGGTTTTATCTACCCATGATGGATCAGATCTTAAATCAGACACTCTATTAACAGGATTATTTGAAAATATATTTGGATAAACTTTCATAACTTTTTAAAATATATATTATGGTACACATAAATGAAGTTGAATAAAACAGTTTAGTGAATAATTTATCTGTTGATTAGACTCAGTATATATTTAATATCTCATTAATTAAGAGGCTATCTTGGAACATCCACAAGAAAAAGATTTAGAAGAAACAAATTCTTCACCCACAATAGAAGATGAAAATCAAGATAGCTTTTTGGATACCAGCAATACTGAAGATTCTAATACAGAGCCTTATAGAGTTTTAGCAAGAAAATATAGACCACAAAACTTTTCAGATTTATTGGGTCAAGAAACAATGGTCCAAATTTTAAGCAACGCATTTTCTTCAGGGAGAATTGCACATGCATATATGTTAACAGGTGTAAGAGGAATAGGAAAAACAACGACCGCAAGACTCTTGGCTAGAGCATTAAATTATTCTTCAGAAGAAATTAATGAGCCAACGATTAATATTTCTAAACATGGTTATCATTGTAAAGAGATTATGGAATCAAGACATATTGATGTTTTAGAAATGGATGCAGCTTCAAGAACTGGAATTGCTGATATTAGAGAGATAATAGACTCCGTAAGCTACTCGACTACATCAGCTAGATTTAAAATATATATTATTGATGAGGTTCATATGCTCTCTAAATCTGCTTTCAATGGTTTATTGAAGACACTTGAAGAACCACCTGCTCATGTTAAGTTTATATTTGCTACAACCGAAGTTCATAAAATACCTTTGACGATTTTATCGCGATGCCAAAGATTTGATTTAAAACAACTTGATGAAACAGACATGATGAGCCTTCTCTCAAAAGTTTGTGATAATGAAAATGTTGATATTCCCAAAAATATATTATCTATAATAGGAAAGGCGGCCTCAGGCTCAGCAAGGGATGGTTTGTCAATTTTAGATCAAACAATAACTCTATCACAACATGACCCAAATATAGATGAGAACGCTATAAGAGAAATGCTTGGTTTATCAGATAATTCAGCAATTATTGAATTATTTGAATCTATAGTAATAGGTGATATCCAAAAGGCGCTTGACGAGATTAAATTGCAAACAGATAGAGGAGCAGAACCATTAAATATAATCTCGAGTCTAGGAGAGATTATTCATGAATTAACAGTATTAAAAGTATCGAATGATAAAAATGATAATCTTCTTTTGGGACCAGAAAATTTTTCTAAATTGATTGCATTACAAGAAAATTTAGATGTAAAAAAACTATCTAGATTCTGGCAAATGATTTTAAAGGCCAATGAAGAAATTAAAAATTCATTTAATCCATATTCTGCTCTAGAAATGGTTGCAATTAGGATGGCCTATGTTTCTGATTTGCCTACCCCAGAAGAAATTATTAATTCTGTCGATACAGAAGGCCAAAATAAAAAAAAAAAATTAACTAAAAAAGTAACTGAAGAAAAAGTTTCAAATCATAACCCTGGCGTAATAGAGAAAAACCTTTTTACAATTAAGTCTTTTGAAGACATCATTGAAATTGCTGGCGAAAATAAAAATTTGATTTTGAAGAAATTTTTACAAGAAGATGTTCGTTTAGTTAGTTTTGAAACTGGGCATATCAATATCAATACTCCCAATGGTAATGAAGAAATTATTAAAGACTTAATTGCAAAGTTATATGAATGGACTGAGCAAAGATGGGTTATTAATGTTTCAGCAAAGCAGGGTGAAGATACTATTTTAGAAAAACAAAAACAAAAACAGGATGATATTATTGATGAACTGAGCAATACTGAGGAAATGAAGAAAGTCTTGGAGGCATTCCCTGAATCAAGAATTACATCAGTAAATAAAATAGAAAACTAAAATGAGCCAAACAGAAATAGATAACTTAATAGAATTGTTGGCAAGATTGCCTGGTATTGGTCCGCGTTCCGCAAGAAGATTGGCTTTAAGTATGTTAAAAAAACCTGATTCTCTTATGAGACCTTTAGCAAAATCACTTCTTAGTACAGCTGACTCTATCGTAAAATGTTCAATTTGTGGGAATCTTGATACATCAAGTCCATGTTATATTTGTCTAGACGAGAGTAGAGATAAATCAACTATTATTGTTGTAGAGGAGGTAGCAGATTTATGGGCTCTTGAGAGAGCTTCAGTTCATAAAGGTTTGTATCATGTCTTAGGAGGAACATTGTCTGCAATTGATGGGATAAGCCCCGATGATATTGGTATTTCAAGTCTAGTGCAAAGGGCTCTAAAAGAAGAAACAAAAGAAGTAATTCTAGCAATGAATGCGACTATAGATGGCCAAACAACTGCTTATTATATTACTGATCAGTTGGCAGCAGCAGAAGTGAAAGTATCGAGACTTGCTAGAGGTGTACCTGTTGGTGGTGAACTAGACTATATGGATGACGGCACCTTACTCGAAGCTATAGAATCTAGACAACCTTTCTAATTAATATTCTTATTGATAACTTTTACTGGGCAGTTTATCAAATAGTATGGCTATAAGAGAAATAATAAAGGTACCGAATCCAATTCTAAAGAAAGTATCCAAACCTGTTGATGTGGTTGATGATGAGATTAGAAAAGTATTGGATGATATGCTTGACACCATGTATGATGCGCCAGGTATAGGTCTTGCTGCAATACAAATTGGAATTCCTCTCAGAATGCTAGTGATCGATATTTCATCTGTTGGTGATCAAGATAATAATAAAAAAGATCCACAATTCTTTATAAATCCTGAAATTATAGACCCGTCTGATGATTTAAGTTCATTTGAGGAGGGATGTTTATCTGTTCCTGGGATATGGGAAGAAATTGAAAGACCAGATCAGTGCATTGTTAAATTTGTAAATAGAGATGGTCAGAAGAAAGAAAAAAAATGTAAGGGCTTATTGGCCACAGTAATACAACATGAGATGGATCATCTTGAAGGCATTGTTTTTGTTGATCATTTATCAAGACTGAAGCGTGATCTTTCAATAAAAAAATCTATAAAATTTCAAAAAAATCCAACAAAAGAAAATCGATTATCTCGTTATAATGAACAACAATGATTTGATAAAAAATCTTAAGCTTGGGTTTATGGGCACTCCAAGTTTTGCTGCCCCTATATTAGAGCGTCTTATAGCAGATAATTATTATATAGATTATGTTTATACACAATCTGGAAGACCAGCTGGAAGAGGGATGAAAGTTAGAAATTCAATAATATATGAAGTTGCAAAAAAGAATAATATTGAAATTAGAGTACCAAAAAAATTAGATGATGAGGAGTTCAGTTTTCTTAAAGAAAGAGAAGTTGATATTATAATTGTAGCTGCTTATGGACTTATATTACCCGAAAAAATCTTAGCTATCCCTAAATTTGGTTGTTTGAATGTTCATGCTTCTTTACTACCTAGATGGCGAGGGGCTGCCCCTATACAGAGATCAATTATGTCAGGAGATGAAAAAACAGGAATTTCTTTTATGATTATGGAGAAAGGATTGGATACCGGTCCTGTAATTTTACAAAAGGAAATCAAAATAGGTAAAAAAGATAATTTCTTGAAAGTTCACGACTCTTTATCAAATTTAGCTGCTGAAACAATAAGTAATACAGTAAGTAAATATATTGAAGGAAAATTACCTATAGAAAAACAAAATAATGTTGAAGCAACTTATGCCGATAAAATAGAGAAACATGAAACAAAAATTAATTGGAGCTTAGCTGCTAATGAAATTAGAAATCTTATTTATTCAATAAGCCCTTCGCCAGGAGCTTGGACGATGACAAAAGAAAAGAAAAGATTGAAAATATTAAGTGCTTCAATTCAAGAAATTGACGGAGAAGAGGGAGTGTTACTGAAAAATCAATTTGTAGGATGTGGTTTAAAATCTTTAAAAATTACAGAAGTTCAACCTGAAGGAAAAAAAGCAATGCCTTTTGAAGACTACTTGCGAGGAAAAAATTTTTCAGTTAGTGAAAGAATTTTTGATTAAATGCAAAGATGGAAGATAATTATAGAATATAAGGGTTGCCAATTTAATGGTTGGCAAAGTCAAAAGGATTTAACGGGAGTTCAGGATGCAATTCAGTCTGCAATATTTAAATTCTCAGGTGAATTAATTAAAGTATATGGAGCCGGCAGAACCGATTCAGGCGTTCACGCTCTCGGCCAAGTGGCCCATTTTGATATTGATAGAGCAACAAATGAAGATGAGATAAGGGAAGCTTTGAACAACTATCTAAGGCCAGATTTAATATCTATAATAAAAGTCGAAAAGGTTGATGATGATTTTCATGCTAGATTCTCTGCAAAACTTAGACATTACGAATATAAAATTGTGAATCGTCGTCAACCTCTTACACTAGAAAAAGATCTATTTTGGAGGGTAGGAAGACCTCTAAAGGAAGAGGATATGCAAAAAGGAGCAAATTATTTAATTGGGACCCATGATTTTACTACCTTTAGATCAATAAATTGTCAGTCTAAATCACCCTTAAAATCATTGGATTCTATTAAAATTAAAAGAAAGAAAGACAAGATATTCCTCTTCTTCTCTGCTAAATCTTATTTGCATAACCAGCTTCGTTCAATAGTTGGATCTTTAAAATTGGTTGGTGAAGGGAAATGGCATCCAGATAAGATAAATCAAATTCTTAACTCTAAGGAAAGAAAAGAATGTGGCCCAATAGCGCCACCTGAAGGGTTATATTTTAAATCTGTTGATTACTAAGAAAAGTAATTTCTTAAAACATCTAGATATATGTCTCTTAACTTCATGATATCGTTAGTATTTGAGTACTCGTCAATTTTATGCATAGATTTACCAACAAGGCCAAATTCAACAACTCTTCCATAGTCTTTTATAAATCTTGCATCTGAAGTTCCACCTGTAGTTGATAGAACTGGTTTAATTCCACAATGCTTTTCTATAATTTTTTCAAGATCATTCACAAATTTACCAGGCTCAGTAATAAAAGAATCCCCTGAATGCTGGAAGCTGACATCAAAATTGTCATAGCCAAGACTATTAAGTCTATTATGTATTTCCTTTTCAATCTTATCTTTATCAAAGGTATCATTATAACGAATATTTAGACTCGCACTTATGCTTGAAGGAATTACATTTGTTGCAAAGTTTCCAGTATCTATTGAGGTTAGTTCTAAGTTTGAAGCATCAAAATACTCATTGCCATCATCTAGTGGCTGCTTGATAAGCTCATTTAAAAGCTTTACTAATTTTGGAACAGGGTTATCTGCTAAATCTGGATAAGCAACATGTCCTTCTGTTCCATTACATTTAATAGTTATATTTGTACTTCCTCTTCTTCCAATTTTAACCATTTCACCTAATTTATTTGGATTGGTAGGTTCTCCAACTATGCAATCATCAAATTTATGTCCATTATTCTGCATCCATTCTAGTAATTTACATGTTCCATTTATTGCTACACCTTCTTCATCACCAGTAATAATGAAAGCTATTGAACCTTTGAATTCTTTTGAGCATTCATCTAAGTATGTACTTACTGCAGAAACAAAAGAACTTATTGATCCTTTCATATCTGCTGCGCCTCTACCAATAATTATATTTCCATCATTCCTTCCTTCAAATGGTGGACTAGTCCATGAATCTTCATCAACTACAGGAACTACATCAGTATGCCCAGCAAATGATAAGCACGGGCTTTTTTTACCAATTTGAGCCCATAAATTTTTAATTGGTTCGGTGCCTTCTTCGGTAAACTCGATAATTTCACAATTAAATCCAATATTTTCTAGTTTTTCAGATAATAACTCAATTGCACCATCATTATTTGGAGTTATCGAACGACATCGGATTAATTCTGATGTTAGCTCTAAAGGATCATAAATCATATTAATCCCTCAATAGTTCGTTAATTGAAGTTTTAGATCGAGTTTTCTCATCAACTGTTTTAACAATCACTGCACAAGATAAATTAGCAACAGACTCAACATTTTTTGATGGCATGCTACCAGGAACAATAACAGAATACTCAGGAACTTCTCCATAAATAACTTCACCAGATTTTCTATCAAAAATTGGTGTGGATGCTGTTAGAAATACACCCATTGAAATTACTGATCCTTGCCTAACTATTACGCCTTCAGCCACTTCAGATCTCGCACCTATAAAACAATTATCTTCAATAATTACCGGGCTTGCTTGTAATGGTTCTAATACTCCACCTATACCGGCACCACCAGAAATATGACAATTTTTACCGATCTGAGCACAAGAACCTATTGTTGCCCATGTATCAACCATTGTAGATTCATCAACATACGCGCCAATATTAATAAAGCTCGGCATTAGAACGCATCCCTTACCAACAAAAGATCCATATCTAACAATAGATCCAGGTACTGCCCTAAATCCGCTTTCCTCAAATTTTCTTTCATCCCATGAATTGAACTTAGGATCAATTTTATCCCACCAGTTTGAGTGATCTGGTCCGTTTGGAATTAATTTCATTTCTTTGATACGAAAATATAACAAAATTGCTTTTTTTGCATATTCATTAACTTTCCAATCACCATCAGTCTTATCTGCTACTCTTAATGATCCATCATCAATTTTTTCAATTACATAATTTATAGCATCTAGAATTTCTTTTTCAGAATTTGAATTTATTTTTTCAATATCGTTAAAAGCTTTTTCAATTATTTCTATTTCATTTTCCATTTAATATCCTATAGCTGAATTTTATATATAATGGTTATTAAAGAACTTTACTAGATCATCAATTATACAATCTGCAAAATCATTATCTTCCCAAAGAGACTCAAAATCCTTTGTCTTAAACTTCTTATTTTGTATGGGAGTCTTCCTTTTTATTAAAACTGTTTTCATTCCTAATTTTTTTGCAGGCTCTAGGTTCCTACCTATGTCCTCAAACATTATTGAGGTTTCAGGTTTAATTTTTGTTTTGTTTATAAAACTTAAATAAGCATTAATATTTGGCTTTGGAATAAAATTACTATCTTTGATATCAAAAATATCGTCAAAAACTTTATTCATCTGAAGTTGTTGAATGACATTTTCAGCATGTTTTTTTGATCCGTTAGTAAATACGAATTTATCACCTGGTAATTTTTCTATAATACTTGTCAATTTATTGTTTGGTTTTAAAATTTCTAAGTTAATATCATGAACAAATTCAAGAAACTCATCAGGATCTATATTTTTTCTTTTCATTAATCCTGATAGAGTTGTGCCATACTCTAAGAAATACTTTTTTTGAATATTGAAAGCCTCTTCTTCATCAACATTAAATTTACTGATTATAAATTCTGTCATTTTTTTATCTATTTGACTAAAAATTTCTTCTTCAGGAGAGTAAAGAGTATTATCTAAATCAAATACCCAGCTATCTATATTGGATAAGTCCATCTCTAATTATCTGATTAAAGTTCCGGCACCATGTTCTGTAAATAATTCAAGAAGAACAGCGTGTTTTACTCTTCCATCTACAATTACAGCTGCACTTACGCCATTTTCTACTGCATCAATACATGTATTGATTTTTGGGATCATTCCCCCGGATATAATATCATTATTTATAAGATTTTTTGCCTCGCTTTTAGAGAGTTCAGCTATGACATTTTTTTGATCATCTATTACACCTTCAACATCAGTTAAAACTAAAAGTCTTTTAGCATTCAAAGAATGAGCTATAGCTCCTGCAACTGTATCTGCATTAATATTAAAAGTTTTACCTTCTTCATTAATACCTAATGGAGCGATTACGGGTATAAAATCATTTGAGGTTAATATTTCAATTATTCCGGTATTAATTTTCTCTGGGACTCCAACGAAACCAAGATCAACAATTTTTTCAATATTTGACTCATCTTTAATTTTTCCATCATGCTTTCTTGCAATTATCATTGATGCATCTTTGCCAGATAATCCTACAGCCTTGCAACCACAATTATTAATTTCCGAGGCTATTTCTTTATTTATACCTCCACAAAGTACCATTTCAACAATTTCTAAAGTTTTCTCATCAGTGATTCTCATTCCTGACTCGAACTTAGTTTCTATACCTACTTTTTCTAACATAGTTCCTATTTGAGGGCCTCCACCATGAACGATTACTGGCTTTAAGCCACTTTGCTTAAGAAGCGCAATATCTGCGCAAAATGAATTTATGGAATGAGAATCTTTCATAGCGTTTCCGCCATATTTTATTACTATAATTGAACCCGCATATTTTTGCATATATGGGAGTGCTTCTGTAAGCATATCTGCATTATTAAGCCAGTCCTTTGCGCTATTATCATTTTCAATCATCTCAATCACTCAATTAATTAAACTAGCAATTTCTTCTCTGATATCATCAATTCCAAATTTACTTTTAGATGATGTAATTAATATCTTTGGAAAGATTGCTTTTCTTTTTTCTACCTCTTTTAATACTAATTCAGCAAGGTTTTCAACTTTTAAGATTTTATCTGCTTTTGTTAAAACAATTTGATATGAAACAGCATAATCATCCATGATGTCCATAATTTCATTATCAATTGACATAATATTTCTTCGAGAGTCTATAAGTAGAAAAACTCTTCTTAGATTTTTTCTAGTTTTAAGATAAGAATCAGAGAGTTTTGTCCACTTTTTTATTTGATCTTTTGAAGCTTTAGCAAATCCATAACCTGGCATATCAACAATATTAATTAGGGTTTTTGAATTTTTACTTAATGAAAAGAAATTTAATTCTCTTGTGCGACCAGGATTTTTTGAGGTGTAAGCCAGTTTATTTTTATCAGTAATAGAATTCAATAGAGAAGATTTACCAACATTAGATCGTCCAAAAAAAGCAACTTCTGCCGAAGTTTCTTTTGGAAGATCTTCAATTCGAGTAACGCCTAGTGAAAAAGTAATATTTTGTTTAAACAATATCTTTTTAGACTTAGCATCGTTTCCTGTTTCTTTTCTAACAGTCATAATATTAAATTAATTTTTTATTCTTTTTCAGATTTTGCAAATAGAGCAATTTCTGTTCCCTGCTTTTTCATTATATACATTTGTTGCATAATTGACAGAATGCCATTCCAAGCCCAGTAAATAACTAAACCAACTGGGAAATTAGCAGCAATAAATACCATAAGTATTGGCATCCATGTAAACAATGTTTTTTGAATTGGATCAGGTGGTGCAGGATTTAATTTAGTTTGCAATAAAAAGGTTAAACCAAATAATATATGGAAAACACCAATCATAAGTATTTGAGGTGGTTCCCAATTAATGAGACCAAATCCGTTAAATAATGAAATTGGATCAGGCGCAGATAGATCTTTTATCCATCCAATAAATGGCGCATGTCTCATTTCTAATGCCACTAGAAGAACATTATATAATGCGAAAAAAACAGGTATTTGAATTAAAACAGGTAAACAACCTGATAGAGGCTTTAACTCTTCTTTTTTGTACAAAGATTGCATCTCCAATGCCATTTTCTGTCTGTCATCACCATATAATTCTCTTAATTTTGTTATTTCAGGTTGCACTTTTCTCATTTTTGCCATTTGAACATATGAGCGATTAACAACAGGAAAAAAGACAACTTTTATTAAAATGGTAAGTAACAAAATAGCCACGCCAAAATTACCTGAAAAAGAGAAAAGAATATCTAAGACATAAAATAGTGGTTTAGCTAAAAAATAAAACCATCCCCAATCAATTATTAAATCTAATCTATTGAAGATGTTATTATCTGAGTATTCCTGAATTATTTTAACTTCTTTAGCTCCTATGAATGCTAAACTGACAGAAGATACACTCTCTCCAGATGATGCCCCAGTGAGATCTCCAATATAACCAATTCTATAAAACTTATCGAAAGCATCAGTTGAAGTTTTGAAAATTGCCCTTTTATTATCCTTATCAAGAGAAGTTATTGCTGTTGCCCAATATTTATCTCTAATTCCGACCCAACCCTCTTTAAATTCTGATCTAAAATCACTGTCTTCAATGTCATCATAATCAATTTCTTCAAGCTCTTCATCAAAGTATCCTGTTGGGCCTTCATGCAATAACCCCAAAGCTTGACCATCTGGCGCCTCTTTTCTTGATAACTGTTGATATGGAAATACTGTTATTGATCCTGGAGAATTGTTAATTATTTCTTGTTTAATATTAAAAACATAATTTTCATCAATAGAAATTTTTTGTTTAAAAATAAGTCCATTATCATTATTCCAACTAATTATAACAGGTGTTTCAGGAGTTAATGTTTGTCCTTCCTCAAGTGTCCATAGGGTATCATTTCCAGGTAGATTATATCTTATATTCTTTGGAGCTTTCCAACCTGATTCAACCCAAAAAGCATTATCATTCTCTTTAGGATTAAAGAATTGAACAAAATCAGAGTCTTCTCTTGTAGATGTTTTAAAATCTTTTAGAAAAATTTCATCTATCTTTGCGCCACAAAGATTAATTGACCCTGTAATCTTATTACTCAAAATTAAAATTCTATCTTCCTGGCAAGGTTCTGAATATTTTTGAGTTTCATCTGTAGATATATTTAATTGGGCAATGTCTTGTTCAACATTAATTTCATTATTTACAATTTCTCTTTGCTCAGGTGGAAATATAATTTGCCAACCAAATAATACGGCCATAGCAAGGACGATAGCAAATAAATATCTAGACATATCATTCATATTTAAAATCTTTCAAAACAGATGTGGATTCTTCTTTTAAGACTTCCCAATCTTCATTTATTAAATTTTCTTTTGCGATAAAAACATAGTCGTAACCATTTTTTCCGTATTTTGGAAGTAAATCTTTTACTAGATTCCTTATTCTTCGTTTTGCTTTATTTCTCTTAATTGCATTGCCTATTTTTTTTGTTGCTGTTACTCCATATCTTGGTCCTAAGGTATCAGCTCTATTATAAAACTGAATTATAAAAGAATTTGATCTAAAGTATTTTGATTTAGATGCGCGCAAGTAATCCTGTCGCTTAGTTATTTTATCGATTTTCTGAATTTTTGAAGTTTTTTTTTGTTCTTTTTGCTTTGTTGTCATCTAAATTTAAGCAGAGAGTCTTTTCCTGCCTTTAGCTCTTCGGTTAGACAAAACTTTACGACCACCAACTGTAGCCATTCTGGATCTAAAGCCATGCCTTCTTTTTCTAACAATATTACTAGGTTGGAAAGTTCTTTTCATAATAATCCCCTAGGGTTAACAACAATGTGGGTTATAAGCCCAAGATCTTCTTAAGTCAAATAGCTGTTTAAAAAATTTATTCATTGTTATTTTTAAATTTTTCCATCCTCTCAACTGAGCGACTCATCTGTTTTTCTCTTGTTTCATGCTCATCTATAACTTTTATCATTGCTGAAGCTTTTTTTCTTAATTCTTCTGTTGAATTACTAAAATTTTCGAATTCTTTTTTGAATATTCCAAATTCTTTAATTATTTCCGAAGTCCTTTTGTTAAGAGTGAGTGTTCGAAAGCCCATCTGTATACTTATAATATAGGCAGCTAGAGAGTTTGGACCTAAAATAAATATCCTATCTTCTCTAAGAATACTCTCTTTGATATCTAAATTCATGACTAGTTGGAATAAACTTTCACTAGGTAGGTACAAAATTGCATAATCAGTAGTTACTCCCTCTAGTAAATATTTTGAACTAATTGATTTAGCCTCTTTTTTTATATGTCTAATAATTTCTTTTTCAGATTCATCTATTAGTTTTTTATCTAATTTTTCTGCGGCATTAAGATATTTATCATAAATACCTGAAGGAAATTTTGCATCTATAGGCATTAAAAGACCGTCTTGTAAAACTACAGCAAACTCAACATACTTCCCAGAATTTGGAATAATTTCTACATTTTCTAGGTATTGATCTTTAGAAAAAACATCCTCTAAAATTGATTTTAAATTCCATTCACCAAAAGAGCCTGCCGAAGTCGAGCCTGATAAAAAATTTCTCAATCTTCCAATAGGCTCCTTAAAAGCCTGTATGTCATTATTTAATGATAATAGATTTTCCTCCTGCTTTTTGATTGCTTCATCAAGGAGAGATTCACCTTTTTTTTGTGGGAATTTAAGTAGCACAATAATTATTAAGCTGATTAAAAGAAGAATTATAATTACTGAATCAAACATCTTTTCTCCAATGGCGCGCCGGGGAAGATTCGAACTCCCGACCCCCAGATTCGTAGTCTGGTGCTCTATCCAGCTGAGCTACCGGCGCTTAATAATATTATAAATGAATTATATATAATTTAAATTAAGTATATTTATCTTTCCAAGATTGCATTTCGTACAATTTATCAGCTTCATATATAGCTCTTGATATTGATCGAGAACAAACTCTTGCACCTAATTCACCAATTTCATTTATTTCTCTGTAATTTAATTCTTTTTCAAAAGTATTTGTGCTTACTACAAATATAACATCGCCATCTACTGGTGTATGAATAGGTCTTATAGCTCGTGCCATACCAGTGTGAGACATGATTGCAATCCTTTTTGCGGTTTTAGCGTCTAACCTAGCATTTGTAGCAACGATACCAATTGTTGTATTACTTTTTTCAAGTGCATGACCAATTGAAGATCCAGACAAAATATCCTCTGGTAAATTTTGTGGAGCGCCCATTCCTCCAAACTCATTATTTAACTCATCACTTGCGCCCCAAAATTGTCCAGTTTCATAATTAACAACTGATCCAAAACTATTGACCGCAAATAAACCACCAATTTTTAATCCTTCTTTATTTTCAAAACTTGCACTACCTAAACCGCCTTTTAAAGAGCCGGCTTTAGCACCATATCCAGCACCGACGTTGCCTAGCTGAAATTTCTCTGAAGCTCTAGTTGAAGCTTCAATTCCGAGATTATTATATGGAGGTTCATCACCCCAATCTTTATTTCCGCCATTATTTAGATCAAATAATATGGCGGCAGGGATCATAGGAACATTTTTTATATTTTCTGATGTTTTAAATCCTCGACCACTTTTTCCAATATAATTTGCAGCACTACTTGCTGCTTCTAAACCCCAAGCTGAACCACCTGAAAGCACAACTGCATCAATCGTATCTACAAGATTATAAGGATTCAATGCTCCTACCTCTCTTGTTCCGGGGGCGCCACCTCTTACATCTGCAGCAGCTGTACTACCTACAGGAGGGATAAGTATGGTTGTTCCTGTTCCTATTTCCTTATCTTCTGCATTACCAACCAAAATACCATCAACATCAGTAATTAGATTATTTTCTCCAGAATAAAACATAATTGGAAACTAAACAAAGCTGGTGTATTTGTATATTAATAATTAGGTTAAACATTATTTGATGAAAAATTTTTATAAAATATTATTGGTATTTTCATTTATCTTAATACCGATTGTTGAAGCATCTGAACCTTCAAAAGCGATAGTTGTGACTGCTAACAAATATGCTTCTGAAGCAGCTGCAAAAATAATAAAAAGAGGCGGTACAGCACTAGACGCTGCAGTAACTGCGCAACTTATTCTAACAATGACAACACCGCAATCTACAGGAATTGGTGGCGGCGGTTTTATGCTTTACTGGGATAATTTTAGTTCAAAATTATATGCGATTGATGGGAGGGAGGTTGCTCCAAAATCAGCAGGGCCTGATTTATTTACTGATAAAAACAGTAAGGCTATTAAATTTTATCCAGATGCTGTTATTAATGGAAAATCTGTTGGTGTCCCTGGTCTAATCAAATTAATGGAAGAGACCCATAAAAAATTTGGAAGACTTAAATGGGAAGAATTATTCATTGAGCCAATAAAAATTGCTGAAGAAGGCTTTAGTGTATCTCCTGCTCTTCATAATACTCTGCAGTATATGCGCTATCTTAAAACAGTTGAACCAGCATCATCTTTATATTTTGAAAAGAACAACTTAAATCAACTTGAGCCTATAAAAATTGGTTCTATTTTAATTAATCAAGAATATGCAAAAACTTTAAAAAGAATTTCTAAAAATGGCGCTGATGAATTCTATAAAGGTGAAACAGCTCACATGATTATAGATGCAGTTAATAATTCTGAGAATGTTTCAGATATATTAACTCTAGAGGATTTTCAGAATTATAATGTAGTCTGGCGCGATCCATTATGTGTCAAATATAGAGAACACAAACTCTGTGGTCTGCCACCTCCTGCAGGTAATATTTCTGTTTTCATGATTTTAAAAATGCTTGAAAACTATGATGTGAAATCTTTTCAACCAACTTCTCCTGAATTTATCCATTTTTATTCAGAAATAAGTGCTCTTACATACAGTGATCGCAATTTTTATCTTGCAGATCCTGATTATGTCAATATCCCGATTGAGGGTTTGTTAAATGAAAAATATTTACGTGACAGAGTTAGTGTTGTTAGCGAGACCAATTCCATACGAAACCCTAAGCCTGGAAAACCTGAAGGAGCTAAAAAATATTCTGAAAATATTGATATATCCAGAGACTCAACAAGCCATCTTGTAATTGTAGACCTCTATGGGAATGCAATTTCAATGACATCGACAATCGAAGGCCCATTTGGAAGTCATCTTATGGCCGGAGGGTTTATGTTAAATAATGAATTAACAGATTTTTCATTTTTACCACATTATGATGGTGCCCCAACTGCCAATAGAGTTGAAGCAGGAAAGCGCCCTTTATCTTCAATGTCACCAACGATAATTTTTGATAAAAATAACAATATTCATTCTTTAACTGGGTCTCCAGGAGGAACAAGTATTATTGGATATGTTGCTAAGTCGATTTTAGGCCTACTTGACTGGGACATGACTCCTCAAGAGTCAGTAGATATTCCGCATTATATGAGAAAAAAAGATGTAACTGAATTGGAAAAAGGTACTGAACTTGAAGAACATCAAAAGTTTCTTGAGGCAATAGGTCATAAAGTATCCATCAAAAGAAAAAGAAGCGGTTTACATGTAGCCAAAAAAGTCGGGGAAGGATATATCGGAGGAGCTGACTCAAGAAGGGAAGGTTTGGTTATTCCTATTAACTAAACATGTATTATGAATCAAAATTTTTACAGAATTCTCAATGATAATTTTAACAAATACTCAGACAATATCTTCATTGAAGAGGAGTCTGGAGAAAAATGGAAATATAATGATATAAAAAAATTAACTTCTCAATTTTCAACTTTCTTAAAAAATCTTAGTTTAAAAAAAGGAAGTAGAATTATTGTTCAAGCTGGAAAAAGTGTTCACTCCGTAGCTCTCTATCTCAGCTGTTTAAAAAAAGGGATAATTTATATTCCTTTAAATACTGCTTATACATCAAATGAAATGTCATATTTTATCAATAATGTAGAGCCTCAATTAATATTTTTGAGCAATAATAAGTTTGATGAACATAAAGACTTGTTATTAGATTTTCCAAATATAAAAACATTTATTTTAGATACAGAGAATACTGAGCTTACTGATGAAATTTCTGAATTAAAAGAAGATAATAATATAGAAGAATTAGATGAAAATGATATTGCCTCTATAATATTTACTTCAGGAACAACAGGAAAATCTAAAGGGGCTATGATAACTCATAGGAATTTAGAGTCTAATGGCAATGCACTTGTTAGTGCTTGGGGTTTCAATGAAAGCGATATTCTGATTCATGCTCTTCCAATATTTCATGTTCATGGTCTATTTGTTGCTCTTCATACAATTCTTTTAAGTGGGTCTAAAATCATTTTTTTTAAAAAATTTTCTCCTGATACTTTAATTAAAAGGCTACCAGATGCAACGGTCATGATGGGTGTTCCAACTTATTACAGTAGATTATTATCTAAAGATAATTTTAATAAAAGCACATGTAAGAATATACGATTATTTATTTCTGGATCCGCTCCACTCACAGATAATGTATTTTTAGAATTTAAGAAAAGGACAGATCACAATATACTTGAAAGATATGGAATGTCAGAAACTGGAATGATTACATCTAATCCTTTAAATGGAGATAGAATAGCCGGAACCGTAGGATTTGCTTTACCAGATATAGATATAAGGGTGTCTGATGAAAAAGGACAAATACTACCAGCAGATAGTCGAGGGATTGTTGAAGTAAAGGGGCCAAATGTTTTCAGTGGATATTGGCGATTGGAAGAGAAAACTAAAAAAGAGTTCAGATTGGATGGCTTTTTTATAACTGGTGATATTGGTAAACTAGATTATGAAGGAAGGCTGACTTTATTTGGTAGATCTACTGATATGTTAATTTCAGGTGGATATAATATCTATCCTAAGGAAATAGAATTAATTTTAGACGAAATTGAAGGCATTCAGGAAAGCGCAGTGATTGGTTGCCCTCACGATGATTTGGGGGAAGCAGTAGTTGCAATTTTAATTTCTAATAAGGCTAAAGATATCATTTCAGATGACAGCATTGAAGAAATACTGTTAAATTCTATTGCAAAATTTAAGTGTCCTGCCAGATATATTTGGTTAGATGAATTACCAAGAAATGCTATGGGTAAGGTACAAAAGAAGGTTTTGAAAGAGAAATATAGTAAGATTTTTAAGGAGATAAAATGAGCAATCAAGAAAAAGTAATGGATTTTATTAATCATTGGAACAATAGAGATATTGAAGGAATTATGAGCTTATTATCTGATGATTGTTTTTATCACAATATTCCCATGGAGCCTCAAACAGGTAAAGATGCGATTAGAGCCAACTTGGAGCCATTTGTTCAAATGGCCACAAATATTGAATGGATAGTTCATCAAATAGCTGAAAACGAGGATGGAGTAGTATTAACTGAAAGAACTGACAGATTTGAAATAAATGGTCAATGGATGAGTATTTTAGTTATGGGTGTAATGGAATTTAAAGACGGCCTTATTTGTAATTGGAGAGATTATTTTGATATGAAGGCCTATGAAGAAGAAACATCGAGAATACTTGGATAGATAATCATTTGTGAAGTTTTCAAAGATTATTGACTATTACAGCAGTCATATTTATTACTTATAAAATTATTTATGGTTCGGGGGGAGGACTATTATAAAGGCCTTCGGATGAAATCTAACATAGATTCCAATAGTAAAAATCAAGGTAAAGAGAGTAAAAGTAGTCTTAACAAAACTATGGCAGAACATTATTCTGACTCTCATCTATCGGGTGGACATTTATCCTACCTTGATAAACTTTATGAAACTTTTTTAAATAATCCGGATGTCATATCAAAGGATTGGAGAGATCTCTTTGTATCTCTTTCTGAGACTGATGATTTTAAAGACGACATTATCTATTCAGAGGTTGTAGATAGTTTTAAGAATAAGTTAAGAAAGCATCAAAATAATAACAAAGAATATAAAAAAGTTAATAATGGATACTTTCAAAAAACATTACCATTAACTATTAATGGTAAAGTTAATTATTATATTAATGCGTATAGAAGTTTTGGTCATACGGCTGCCGATTTAGATCCGCTCCAATTAGTTCAGAAGGATGTCCATATTGATTTGATTTATGCTGAAAAATTATTGGAAGGCATAAGCCCAGAAGAACGCGTTGGAAATGATTATCCTAAAGGTTCAAAAAATAAAATCTTTTTAAAAGAGTTAAAAGAATCTATTACAAAAAAATATAGCGGTAATATAGGCCTGGAATTTTCGCATATATCTGATGAAAGTGAAAGAAACTGGATAATTGATAGATTTGAGAATAATGATTACAAAAAAATAAATTTAAATGAAAAAATCTTTATTTTGAAAAGATTAATTTCTGCAAGAGGTTTGGCGAAATATCTTTCTGCAAAATACCCTGGCATGAAAAGATTTGGTATAGATGGATGTGAATCTCTAATACCTCTCATTGATACCTTAATTGAGCAGACATCAAAAAATAGTGCTGAACAAATTTGTTTTGGAATGGCTCATAGAGGGAGATTAAATTTACTGATAAATGTTTTAGG